>Ga0209068_10000421_pt1 | contig 23162 bp, 18 predicted proteins | sample ColStrG_CSR_2012_FD_187200 | JGI IMG/M metagenome (GOLD analysis project Ga0209068, IMG submission 187200) | Freshwater sediment microbial communities in response to fracking from Pennsylvania, USA - Cold Stream Run_MetaG_CSR_2012 (SPAdes)... | ecosystem: Environmental > Aquatic > Freshwater >...
CATCAGGGCCCTGGCCCGGCTCCGGACCGGTTTTCCATGGGGCAACAATCGTCAGAGCGACCGCGATGCTCACGCCGACCACCGCCGCCGTGGGAAAGAGCGGGTGAAGCATCGGCCGCGCCAAGGCGCGCAGCCGGACCAGAACAGGATTACGCCGGGCGGTCGCGGCGCGGCGACGAAACGCCGGCACATATGATCCCGGCCGCAGCTCGATCAGGACAGGATCGTCGGCGCCGGGACCGGCATAATAGCGTTCGACCGCCCGCCGCAATCGCGTCGCCTCGACCCGCACGATCGGATCGGCTTGCGGATCGAAGCGCTCGTCGCGTCCCAGCGCCTCGACCGCGATGGTGTAGGCCTTGATGCGCTCCCGTTCGCCGCGTAGCACCGCCTCGACGGTGAAGCGCAGAAAGGCCGCGAGCTGAGGCGAGTTGCGAAAGCCGTCGTTGTCGGCCATCCGCTCAAGCGCGGCGCGGACCTCATCCGGCGTCGGATCGGTGCCCGAAACCTCGGGCTTGACCGTGACGTGATTGCGCTCCAACCGATTGCGCATCTTGGCCAGCCGTGTCCCGCCATGGATTGCTTTGGACGCAGCCTGTCGGGACTGAATCCTGGGACCTTCCCGCACGCAATATCTGAACTCGTCGCCCGACCGCCGGAGCCGACCGAACCGTCTCGATCATAGGCTCGAATGGGCGGCCGGGTCCATGCCGGCCGTTCGCCACTACGTCTTCTTGGCCACCGCAATCAGTTGCTTGGGGTCGACCAAGGCCATGGCGATGATCCCGACGATCGGGAACAAGGTCAGCTCGACCAACGCAGCGCCGCCCCAGCCGAATGCGCCGACCAGGACGCCTAAAAGATAGCCGGCCGTGGAGGCGGCACCAAACAACGAGGTCAAGAAAATCCCCGACGCAGACCCCACCATGTGCGGCCGGACGCTGCGCTGCAGCATCGAAAGCAGGTTCACGAAGACAAAGCCGCTGGCCAGCGCGCCCGTCAGGAAGGACAGGACGGATTGCGATTGCAGCGACGTCGACCAATTGTACATGGCGTAGCCGACGACGGCGAGCAAACCAAAAGCGATCGCCGTAACGAAGCGCTGCGGGAAGCGATCCCCGAACCAGCCGCCCGCGAAGGACATGAGCCCGCCGAGCCCGAAGAAGCTGAAAGCCGCCGCGGCGTCGGCCTGCGAAAAAAGCAGCCCCTCCCTGAGATAGGTCGTGTACAGACCGATGAAGCCATACAGCGAGTAGCCGAGGATGACGCAACCGATGAACCCCATGATGACATTGCGGTTCCACAGGTTCGTCGGCATGTGGGCAAGCGCCGCCTGATCGATCGCTTCGCTATGATCCGGTCCCCTGCTCTCGGTGAAATCCTTCGGCACGAAGACCAGCACGATCGCAGCAATCGCCAAGCCGGTGAAGGCAAACCACACGAACGGCGTTTGCCAATTGTCGGCCGCTTGCGCCAGCATGGAGCCGATGCGCGGACCGAGAAAGGCTCCGACCCCATAAGCGACGACCAGCCAGCCGATGAAGAACGATCTCTTGCGGTGAAAGTAGCTGCCGATCGCGGCAAACAGCGCGGCCATCTGCATGCCTTCGCCGACCCCCGTCATGGCGCGGTAGAACAGCATGTCCCAGAAGCCGTAGGCATAGATGGTCGCGAGCGTGAACACCGAATAGATCGCCATGGCGACCAGAATGATGGTCTTGCGGGAGGTGCGGTCCACGATGTAGCCGGTGGGAAGTCCCGCCACCGCCAATCCGAGCGTAAAGATGGTCGAAAGCAATCCGGCGACCTTGAGGTCGTAGGCGAACGCCTGGCGGATGGCCGGCAGCAAGGTCGGGAAAATCTGGCGGTCGGCGGCGTTGATCGAATAGGCGGCACACAAGAGAACCAGAAAGACGATGGACGCGAGCGAATACGCCCCTGCCCTGCCGGCGGTCGGCTTCGCGCCCGCGACCTCCCCTGATGCGCTCACAGCAACCTCCTCGCATTCCAAATTGGGTTATCCGGGATCCATGCCCTTCTGCTTCATCACCGATACGGCCGCCTCCGAGGCGAGGAATTTGACCAACGCCTTGGCGGCCTCGGGATCCTTGGCCTTGGCCGTGACGCCCGCCACATAGACGATGATCTTCTGCAAATCGCCGGGCAGCGGGCCGACGAGATCGATGCCCGGAACCGGAAGCAGCTCGGCGACCTGCTGGATGCCGATCTCGGCCTCGCCCGCCGCCACCGCCGCGCCGACCGGCTTGCCTTGGACGATGATCGTCTTGGGCTTGAGCGTGTCGACGAGACCCAGGCGCGCAATCACGGTCAGGAAATGCTGGCCGCTCGCACCCTGGCTGTAGGCGACGGATTTCGCCGCAACGAGCGCCGCCTTGAGCGCGTCGGCCGAGCCGATATTCGGCTTCGGCGCGCCGGCACGCACCGCAACACCCACGCGCGAGAGCATCACTCTCGAGCTGCCGCCGGCCGCGATTGTGCCGTCCTTGACGAGATTGCCGATCACATCCTCGTCCGCGATGAGGAGATCGATGCCGGCCCCCTCCTTGAGCTGGCTGATGGTCGCCGGCGCCCCCTGGAACTTGATGGTGACTTTGTGCCCGCTCGCGCGCTCGAAAATCGGAATGAGCGCGCCCATGACTTCCGGCATGGGGCCGGGCGTGCTCACCACGTTGATTTCGGCCGCAATCGCGCTTCCGCCCGCCACCATGGCGCTCAAGCCGGCTGCTGTCGCAAAGGCGATGATTTTCAACGCTGTGCTCCTCAATCCTGTGCTCATGACGTCCTCCGAATTTCGTGCTCTTGTGTCCAAGTCGATTGCCGCGCGCTTCAGTGCGCCGGCGGCTCCATCCCGCTCTTGCGCACCAGACCTGCGTTTTCCGGCGCGCCCATGAACTTGACCATCGCGGTCGCCACCTCTTTTTCCTTCGAGACCGCGAGCACGCCGGCGGCGAAGGCGTTGTATTGCTGCAGCTCGGGCGGCAGCACGCCGCCCAATTCGGCCCCGGCGACCGGCAGGATGACGTTGATCTGCTGCAGCGCGATCTCGACCTCGCCGCGCGCCACAGCCTCGGCGGCCGGGAATCCGTCGAGGAACTTGGTGCGCGCCTTCAACTCGTCGGTGAGGCCGAGATCCTGCATGATCTTCGCCACCATGAGACCGCTGCCGGCGGTCGAGTAACCGATCGACTTGGCGTTCCGCATCGCGCGCTTGAAGGCGTCGACCGTGCTCAGGTCGAGCTTGGGCGCACCCGCCTTGACGGCGACGCCGATGCCGGCGCGGGCGAAATCGACGCGCGTGCCGACGATCTTGCCGCTCTTGATGAGGTCGTCGATCACGCCCGGATTGAGCGCCACGATGTCGGCCGGCGCGCCGGCATTGACCTTGGCCAGCGGGTTCGCATCGAAAACCGCATTGACCTTGTTTCCGGTCGCGCCCTGGAAACCGGCCGCGAGGTCGCGCAGCCCGGAGATGACCCCCATGCCGCCCATGACCGTGATCTCAGCCGCCTGCGCCGCCTGGCCCAGCCCCAGCACGGCGAGGCAGCCGGCCGCCAACAGGTTCATCAATTTCGTCACACCACCCTCCCGACTTTTTGCGTTTCGCGATCTTCAAGAATCTCAAAGCTTGGCCGGCTCCACGAAGGTTTTGCGCAGCAGCGGCGCCGCCTCCGGCGATGTGATGAACTTGATCATCGCGCGCGCGGCGTCCTGCTCCTTCGAGACCGAAACCAAAGCAACACTCTGCGGACAAGGCTTGTTCAGGAAGCCGGGCGGCGCCCCCACATAATCGGTCCCGGGCACCCCCACCATGATGTTGGTCTGCTGAATGCCGAGCTCGAAGTCGCCCTTCGCCAGGAATTCGACCACCGGACCGCCGTCCGAATACACCGTTTTGGACTTGAGCTGTGCGGTGAGGCCAAGCGCCTCGATCCCCTCCGCGGCGTGGGTGCCGCTGCAGCCGTGCGAATAGCCGATCGACTTGGCGGCCAGCAATGCGGCCTTGTAGGCCTCCACCGTGCTGATGTCCGGCTTCGGCGCGCCGGCGCGCACCGAGACGCCGAGACCGGCGAGCGCGAACGGCACCGAGGTGCCGGCCAGCACCTGGCCCTTTTTGACGAGCCCCTCGATCTGCTCGGGATTGCTCGTGATCAGGTCGGCGGGCCCGTTGGCAAGCCTCTGGTCAAGCGCGGCACCCGCCTCCTGGAGGACCGTAACCTTGTGCCCGCTCGCGCGCGCAAACGCGGCGGCGAGCTCGCGCACTCCCGGCGTCGCACCCTGATTGCTCAACACGACGAGCTCTGCCGCTTGGGCTGCTCCTGGCGGCAACGATCCCGGGAATCCCAAAACAGCTCCCAGACACGCTGCGGCAAACGTTCTGCACGCTCGCATGGTTTCCTCCCATTGTGTTTTTTCTCGGCAGGATCGAGCGTCCTGCTGCCAGACGGATGGAAGCTTATGCCGTCTTGCACCCATGGACCAGTGGCCCGTGGCGGTCTCGTCGCGAGGAGACGCCGAGCCTTCCTGCGGCGGCGGTGGATAAAAACCGCAGAGTCAGGTATGAGCGACTTTGATTGTCGCGCGGCACACTTGAGCGGAAGGACGCCACATGAAAATCTTGTCGTTCTCGATCAGAATTCTGTCCGGCTCGATCCTCGTGTTGGCCCTGGTCGGCCTTGCGCAGGAGGCGCGGGCGCAGCAGCCGCAATCGATTTTCATCGAGGGCGACATGGTGCGCGGCAATACCGGGAAGGGCCAGACCGGTCCGACTTGCGTGCTCAACAGCCAGTTCAAGCACAACGAGAACGCGGTCTTCCGGGTGCGGGTGCGGGATGTCTTCGGCAAGCCGCTGGACGACAAGGGCATCCAAGGTGTCGTGATCGAATTGTCGGATGGCCAGAAGCTGACCATGCGCTATGGCGGTCACCCGCCGCGCGGCAGCATCGACTATTTCTGGGCGGCGGGCTGGTTGATCCCGGAGAATTACCCGACCGGAACCTTGTACTACAAGGTTGTGGCGACGGATTTGCAGGGCCGCACGCAAGCCTGGCAATCGTTCCAGGATCCGCGATCGCAGATCGAGGTGATCGCCGGCACGGTGGAATATTCCGGGACCCCGCAGGCGCCGCGGTAGCGTCGATCGCTGGCTTTCCTCGCCCCGCTTGCGGGGAGAGGGCGACACGGCACTGCAGAAATTCCAATCTCGGCTCGGTGAGGGGGCGCTTCCACGCGCTCAGACTCGCCGAGAGGCCCCCTCACCCGCCGCGCTGCGCGCGTCGACCTCTCCCCGCAAGCGGGGCGAGGTGCAATGAGGCCGTGCGTCCCTGACGCGGCGCCGCGATCAGGGAATTGTAGCGCCGGATCATGTCCTTCGGCGTTGTGGCCGACTTGGCGACAAGCCGAGCGATGGCCTCGCTTACTTGCTCAACTTGGGGGTCGGCAGCGGCTCGAACATCTGGTTCGCGCACCCGTCGATGTTCAGCGCCAAGCGATAATCGACAATGTCATTGTTCTGAATGAGCAATGCATAAACCCGCGGATCGCTCTCCGCATCGCTCCGCAGGCAAATGATCCAATCCCCCAACGCGCTGACCGGAGCCCTGCGGACCTGCGAGACCCGCGGATATCCGGTGAGCTTGGCGGACTTGAAGGTATCCTGAATTTTGGCGGAGAGCGCCGCGACGTTGGGAACGTTCACCGTGTCGAGCTGCGCCATCGGCCCGGGATCGGCGCTGAGCGAGCAGCCCGCCAGGATCAAGCCAGCAAAAGCGGGAGACAGGCGCATCAGAATGCCAAACTTTCGCCGCCCGTGCACTTGCTCGATCGAAGGGTCGACAATCCGCTCCCATCATAGTTCCGGCGCCAGCCTACATCCAATCATATCCCCGCGAGGGGGCAGGAATGGGATTTGGCGGTAAGTTCGCGGCCTCCTCATTGTGGCGATTTTGGTCCGGCGGCCCGAACAAAGCCCCGTAATCTAACGCAAATGGTCATGCTTTCGCCCCAGCGTTCGCGTGCTCTCCGGCGGGGAGCTGCGGGCGAAAAAAGCGACGTTTGGGATGACACTACGCCTTCGCGCCCTCCGTCTGGCAACCGGCGGCATCATCGCGCTGTTCGCCGGCGCAGCCATGGCGCAGGCGCCTTTGGCGCAGGCCCCTTTGGCGCAGGCGCCTTTGGCGCAGGCCCCTTTGGCGCAGGCGCCTTTGGCGCAGGCCCCTGTGACGCAGGCGCAGCCCAGCCCTCAATTCGTCGCGCCATCCGCCATCCGGGTGGAGGGCAATCAGCGGATCGAGGCCGCGTCGATCCGGTCATATTTTCATCCCGGGCATGGCGAGCATCTCGAGGCCGCCGACCTCGATGCCGCCCTCAAGGCGCTCTACGCTACCCGCCTGTTTGCCGACGTGCGCGTCACCCACTCCGGCGATGGGCTGATCGTCACGGTGGTCGAGAACCAGACCCTCGATCGGGTCGCCTTCGAAGGGAACAAGAAGCTCAAGGACGACCAATTCAAGCCGGAAATCCAATCCAAGAGCGGCGGTCCGCTCTGGCGCCCGATCGTGCAGGCGGACGTCACCCGCATCGCCGAAATCTATCGCCGCAGCGGCTATTTCGAGGCGCGCGTCGAGCCCAAGATCATCGAGCGTGCAAACCAGCAGGCCGATCTGGTGTTCGAGATCCACGAAGGCGCCAAGACCGGCGTCAAGAAGATCCAGTTCGCCGGCAACCACGCCTACGCGTCCGACCAGCTCAAGGCAGCCATCCGGACCGGCGAGACCAACCTGTTGAGCTTTCTCCTGGGCAACGATGTCTACGACCCGGATCGCATCGAGGCGGATCGCGATCTCCTGCGCCGCTTCTATTTGAAGCACGGCTATGCCGACATTCGCGTCGTGGCGGCGCGGGCAGAGTTCGACCCGGATCAAAAGGGCATCGTGGTCACTTTCAGCATCGAGGAAGGCGACCAATACCGGATCGGCTCGGTGGAGCTCCAATCGAGCCTGCGCGAATTGGATCCGGCGAGCCTGCGCGCGCGGCTGCGGCCCGCTGTCGGCGACGTCTACAACGCCGAGGCGGTGCAAAAGACCGTCGAGGACCTTTCGATCGAGGCCGCTCGGCACGGCCATCCGTTCGTGGCGGTGCGACCGCGGGACCATCGCGATCAAGCCGGCCACGTCGTCCATCTGGTCTATGCGGTCGAGCCGGGTCCCCGCCGCTATGTCGAGCGCATCAATATCCACGGCAACCGCAAGACCCAAGACTTCGTCATCCGGCGCGAATTCGATATTTCCGAAGGCGATGCCTACAACCGCGCGCTGATCGAGCGCGCCGAGCGGCGGCTGAAGAATCTCGGATACTTCAAGACCGTCAAGATCGTCGATGCGCCCGGCTCGGCACCGGACCGCATCGTCGTCGACGTCGACCTGGAAGAACAGAACACCGGCGATTACGCGGTCGGGGTGGGCTATTCGATGACCGACGGGGTGGTCGGCGATGCGTCGATCGGCGATCGCAACTTTCTGGGGCGCGGCGATACGGTCGGGGCATCGGTGAGCTTCGGGCAATACACCAAGGCGTTCAATCTCGCCGCCGCGGAGCCGAATTTCGGCGGCAGCGGGCTCACCGCCGGGATCGATCTCTACGGCAGGCAGAGCCTGGCGAGCAATTTTCAATCCTATGGCGGCACGACCTACGGAACCACGTTCCGGCTTGGTACCGCGTTGACCGAGGAGTTGGGCGTGCAGTGGCGCTACTCGATCTACAACCAGAGCATTTCGCTCAGCCCCGCCTTGATGGATTGCTCGCCCGGCAATCCGCCGCCGGGATGCTACGCCAACGGCGAAGCATCGCTCCCAGTCAAGCAGGCGGTGCTCGCCGGGCCGGCTTGGGTTTCCGCGGTCGGCTCGACCGTCGCCTACAATACGGTCGACAACAACAGGAGCCCGACTACGGGCGTATCCTCAGCCCTCAACCAGGATCTGGCGGGCCTGGGCGGCGACGTGAAGTTCCTCAAGACCACCGAGGATTTTCGCGCCTATAACCCGATCAGCGGCGACGTGGTCGGGATGGTGCGCGCCCAGGGCGGCTACGCCACCCCGTGGGGCGGCCGGCAACTGCCGCTCGCGGACGGCTTTTTCGGCGGACCGCAGCTCGTGCGCGGATTTGCGCCCAACGGTTTTGGTCCGCGCGATCTCACGTCCGGGACCACCATGGACAATGTCGGCGGCCGACAATATTGGGCGACCAGCGCGGAGCTGCAGGCCCCGGTCCCGATGATGCCGCCCGGCAGCGGGCTCAAGCTCGGGCTGTTCGCGGATGCCGGAAGCGTCTGGGGCTACCGCGGCCCGGGCGCGCTCGGCTCGGGGCCCGCGCTGTCGCAATCGCTGCAAGTGGCCAGCTCCAATTCGCTCCGCTCGTCGCTCGGCGCCGGCCTGATCTGGGACTCGCCCTTCGGACCCATCCGGGCCGACTACGCGATACCGGTGAGCAAGACGAGCTACGATGTCACCCGGCGCTTCAGCTTCAGCGCCGGCCGGTTTTGATCGTGTCGGCCTAGGCGGCCTTGCCGAGCGCCGCGTGAACCTGTGCGGCGATCTCGAATGAGCGCAGCCGCGCCGCGTGATCGAAGATGTTCCCCGTCATCATGATTTCGTCGGTGCGGGTTTGCTTGATGAACGCTGCGAGCCCTTGCTTCACGGTTTCCGGCGAGCCGACGACCGAGCAGCGCAGCGCTTGCTGCAGGATCGCCTGCGCGCGCAGATCGATCCGGCGCTCGAAATCCTCGACCGGGGGCGGCAGCGGACCGCGGCGACCGGTGCGACGGGCGATCACCGCCTGCTGATGCGAGCTGAACAGCCGCCTCGCCTCCATGTCGGTATCCGCCGCGCAAACATTGAGCCCCAGCATGACATGGGGAACGGCGAGCCGGTCCGACGGCTGGAAGCGGGCGCGATAGAGCGCGACCGCCTGCTCCATCTCGGCCGGGGCAAAGTGTGAGGCGAACGCGTAGGGAAGCCCGAGCGCGGCCGCAAGCTGCGCTCCGAACAGGCTCGATCCCAGAATCCAGACCGGCACATCCAGGCCGGCGCCCGGGATGGCGCGCACCTGCTGGTCGGGCTCGAGCGGGCGGAAATAGCTCATCAGCTCGATGACGTCCTGCGGAAAGCTGTCGGCGTCGGTTGCGAGGTTACGGCGCAGCGCGCGGGCGGTGATCTGGTCGGTGCCGGGCGCCCGGCCGAGGCCGAGGTCGATGCGTCCAGGAAACAGCGAGGCCAGCGTGCCGAACTGTTCGGCAATCACCAGCGGGGCGTGGTTCGGCAGCATGATGCCGCCGGCGCCGACCCGGATGGCCGACGTCCCGGCCGCGACGTGGCCGATGACGACCGCGGTCGCGGCGCTGGCGATGCCGGGACTGTTGTGATGCTCGGCCAGCCAGTAGCGGCGGTAGCGCAAGCGCTCCGCATGGCGGGCGAGATCGAGTGTGTTGCGAAGCGACTGAGCCGCATCGCTTCCCTCCACAATGGGTGACAGGTCGAGGACTGAAAGGGGGATCATCGCCCCAATATGGGGACAGCCCCCGCTTCCGTCCACCGGGATGGCGTCGCGATCCCCATGGTCGCGATCGCCGACGCGGTGGCGGCCGAGCGGCGATCTTCTGTCGCGCAGCGGTGGTCGTGCAATTCCGCTGCGCAAATCTCTTTATGCTGAGATGCAGAATGATCAGCACGGCCGGGCGCTTCCTCACCCGCTTTTTTTTCCACCAGCATACATTTTCGTAAGCAAGCTGACGAAAGCTTGCTTGGTTCCGGGTCCACGCGTAGTTCGATTGCTGCGTTTGTAGTTCATTTGTGACCCGGAACCGGTTCGATGCTTCGCTTCCTGCTCCCCGTCGCGCTGATCGCTCTGATCTTGCTGGACGGCTCCGCCTCCGCCGACGTCAAAGGTATCGCGCTGGTTCAGGTCGAAGATCCCAAGCGCGGATCGATCCCCGAAACGGTTGTCGGCTACGGCGTTGTGGAATCGGAAAATACGCTTACCAGGAGCTTCCAACGCGACGGGCAGGTCGCAAACATCATGGTCGAGGTCGGCGACCAATTCAAAAAGGGAGACCCACTGCTCGACTTCGGCGCTTCACCCGCCGCCGTCGTCGCCTACGAGGAGGCGAAGACGGCGCTGCGCCTCGCGCAGGGGACACGGAAGCGCACCCAGCAATTGCTTGATCTAAGATTGGCCACACAGGATCAGCTCGAGATCGCTGAGAAGGTTGTTTCGGACGCGAAATTGGCCAAGGAGATGTTCGAGAAGCAGGGCTCCGCCACCAACGAGATTCTCGAGGCGCCGTTCGACGGCGTCGTAATCGCGATCCCGGTGTCCAAGGGTGACCGGATCGCGGCGGGTACTTCGCTGATGACCCTGGCGGAAACCGACAAGGTCAGGCTCAGCGTATGGATCGAGCCGTCGCAGATGGGCCGGGTAAAGGCCGGCCTCCCGGTGGACCTCTCATCGCTCGTGCCCGGAAGAGGCCCCATCAAGGCGACCGTGAAGGGCGTAGGAGCCGCCATCGATCCGAAGACGAAGCTCGTGCCCGTGGCGATCGCGCTCGCGAAGGCGAGCGCGCTCCTCGGGGAGAATTTCAGGGCCGATATATTCACCGGAAAATTCGAAGGCTGGGTGATTTCGCGCGATTCCGTCGGAGCCGACAAGCGGGGGGCGTTCGTCTTCCAGGTGGACGACGAGCACGCCAAGAAGGTCGGCGTCAACGTCCTCGGGTCGGCCGGCGATACCAGCATTATCGAGGGTGATATCGACCCGCAAAAAAAGCTCATCGTAACCGGCGGCTATCAGGTCGCGGACGGTGACGCTGTTCGGACGCAGGACGCTGTCCCAGCCGCAGGAACGGAGAAAGCTGAAAGCGCCACGCCCGGCGGCCTGGTCGAGGGCGACGCAACGAGATAGACGGGACCGGCCGAACAAGACCGCCAGCGACCGCGTCAATACCAGCGGCTCACGGGCACGTGCCGGCGCCGGGCGAACAAGAGAAGCCCCATCATCACGAAAACAAGGACCGCCACCCCCATGGCGTGCGGGAACGCCAGCCAAAGAACCAAAGCGATCAATACAGCCATGGGCGCGATGGCCCACAGCAGGACCACGCTCGCAACACCCGCCATCAGAAGGACGAGCGGAACCGCCAGCAGCGCCACGGCCGCAATCATGACTCCGAACATCAGTTCCACCAGGATCATTGCAGGCTCCAAAACCAACCGGCCCCTTGGTTGGAGATATGGGAATTGAAAAAGGCGCCGACAAGCTCCTTCGCCCGCGCTCGAGCTCTTACGCCGCAGCACCTTCCTTGGCGGGAAGCCCCGCGGCTGCCGGCGGCATGGGCCGCCGAATACCGCCCAGGATCATGACGCAGGCGCTCGCCAGCAAGAGCGGCACCGCGAAGACGAGAAAGATGTATGTGTTGGGCCACTCGGCTTCGAGCAAATAGCCGCCCAGCAACGGACCGATGGTCGAGGGAAAGCGCGCAACCCCGTGCGCCCAATTGACCCCGGTGCCGCGAATGTCGGTCGGATAGAGCGAAGCCGCCAGCGCCGCGTTGGTGAGCTGGCAGCCGATATTGCAGAAGCCGGCGACCGCGATCATGGCCAGCATCAGATAGATCGAGGTCCCGACCGAGCCGATCAGGCCGACGCAGGTGCCGCCCACCAGGAACGCGATCGGCAGCACGCGGAAGAAGCCGACACGGTCGGCCAGCATGCCCATGCTGATCACCCCGATCATGCCGCCGAACTGGAAGCTGCTGGCGACGCGCAACGCCTGATCGTGGGGCATGCCCGTCCTGTCGATCAGCGTGGGCAGCCAGCTGTTCGAAAAATTGAGAACGGTCAGGTTGAGGAAAAAGATCACCCACAGGATCAGCGTGGTGGACGTGCGGCCTTCGGTGAACAGCTGGAACGGGCGGAATTCGCCCTTGGGCTTTTCCCGCGCATTGACGAACTGCACGTCGGCTGGAAACGCGAGCGCCGGATTGACCTGGCGCAGGATGCCGGCGATGCGGGGACCGGTGCCGGGCCGCAGCGCCAGGAGGCGGACCGATTCAGGCAGCCAGGCCCACATCGCCAGCAGCAGGAACAAGGGCGCGATGCCGCCGACCCAGAAGATCGAGGTCCAGCCGTAGAGCGGAATGAGCTGGGCGGCGAGCACGCCGCCGCTGGCGGCGCCGAGCGAATAGCCGCAGGTCGCGAGCGTCACCATGGTGGCGCGGCTGCGGCGCGGCGCATTCTCGCTGCTCACCACGACCGCCATAGGCACCAGGCCGCCGAGGCCGAGGCAGGCCAGAAAACGCAGGACCAGGAGCTCGTCGAGATCGCGCGCCTGGGTGACCGCGAGCGTCAGGAGGGAGAACCAGATCACGGTGCCGAGCATCATCGGCCGGCGGCCGAACCGATCCGTCAGCGGGCCGGTCACGAGCGCGCCCAGCGCCACACCGATAATTCCGGCGGTGAACACGGGCGCGAGCGCGCCGCGGCTGAGATTCCACGCCTTCGTCAGCGCCGGCGCCACGTAGGAGATGCCTTGATTGTCGATGCCGTCGAGAAACAGCATCAGGGCGCACAGCACCACGATCCGGACATGGAACAGACCGGTTTTCTGCTCGTCCATGATGTCGGTGACATCGACACTCGCGGTGACGCCCGCAGTGACGCTCGCCGTGACGCTGGCCATCCGCTCCCCTCCCCGCCGAAATCGCTTTTTTGCAAAGCTTATCGGCTGGTCAGGGGCCGGTAAACCGGCGCAGTCGCGGGCGGGACGCCCGCGCGGCCGGACAATTCGCCGCAGCTCATTCCGCGGCTGAGGGCGCCCACCGGGGCTGCTCGCTGGGCGCGGGCGTGAAGAAGATGAACATGTTGGCGGCCACGATGGTGAAGGCCAGGAAGTAGAAGGTGGCGATCAATCCAAAATGGTCGGCCAGAATGCCGCCGGTGATCGGCCCGATGGCGGCGCCGATCGCTTGCGTCCCGAACATGATGCCGATGCTGGTGCCGCTCATGCTGGGCGGCGTCGCGTCGAGCAACCAAGCCTGCATGACGGAGCGGATCGCGAACAGGAAGAATCCCAGGAACGCGACCAGGAAGACGAAGGCGGGCGAGCGGCCGGCGATCGCCATGAACAAGAGGATCACGCCGGAGGTCGCCATGCTGCTCATGATGATGCGCCGGCGGCCCATCTTGTCGGACAGATGCCCGGCGATCGGCGCCGCGGTAAAGCCTGCCACCTGCATGCCGAACATGCAGCCGCCGATCAGGATCGACGAAAGGCCCATCTCGCGCGCCAGGAAAACCGGCAGGAAGGTGAGCAGCGTGCTCTGGGTCATGGCCCGGAAACCGCCGCCGGCCGACAGCATGAGCAGCGTGCGATTGCCCAGCAATTCCTTGAAGTCGCGCAGCCGCTGCCCGACGCCGGCCGGTTGTGCCTCGGGTTTGCCGGCGTCGGCAGGGCCGGCTTGCCGGTAGTGGAGCTGCATCCGGCCGAGGCTCAAGAGGATGACGCACGACATCATCACGCCCGGGATGACGTTGAGCACCATGACGTTGCGCCAGCTCAGGATGGACAGCATGGCGCCGACCACCAGCGGCGCCAGCGCATCGCCGACATTGCCGCCCATGCCGTGAATCGAGACGACCAGCCCGCGCCGCTCCGGGAAGCGCCGCGCCAGCAGCGGAATGGCGGTCGGGTGCCAAAGATTGTTGCCCATGCCGACGAGGGCGGCGCAACACAGCAGCATCCAATACTGGTGACTGAAGCCCATTAGCAGATACGGGGCACCGACCCAGAACAGGGAGACCGCCATGAGCAGTCCCTTGCGGTCGACCGAATCCACCAGCATGCCCCCCGGCACATTGGAGAGCGCGCCGGCGGTCGCCTGGCAGGTCAGGATCGCGCCGATCTGCGAGAAGCTCAGTCCCAGCTCGTTCCCGATCAGCGGCAGCAGCAGGTAGAACGTCGCCGGATACCAGTGGGTGAGCGAATGCCCGATGGTGACCAGCCAGACCTCGCGAAACGAGGTCTTGGCGGCAGGCAAGGCATCTGGCGAGGCACCCGGCGGCGAGGCAATGGCGAGCGTGCTCATCTTCCAATTCAGCCCTGAAATGTGATGTCCCGGTAAGGCGTTAGGTCGAAAGCCTGATGTCTCGGTATCATAGCCGGTCCGGGGTTTCAAAATTCCCAATAGGTCTATATTCCGCTCGCCGTTCCCTCACCGGCGCCAGGCTCATTCCTCCTTCAGCCGACCTCGATGATCACCTCCGGGAACCGGTGCAGGCGCTCGCCAGGGCCGTTGCTGCCGATGAGGTAATTGTCGCAGACCCAGGACAGCATGCCCTTATGGATATAGGTGGGGTGGACCACGATGTTCATGTCCTTCTCGATCGCCATGGGCTCGTCGTGCCGGATCAAGGGGCGCTCGACCAGATCGTAGCCTTGGCCGTGGCAGTAGAGGCGGGTCTCCTCAGGCCGGCCGTTGCGGCGCATGAACTCGTTGAACTTGTCCCAGATCTCCTTGGCGGGCGTTCCGGGCTTGAGCAGATCGAGCGTGATGCGGCGGGATTCGAGCGTGAAGGCGAGTTCGTCCTTCATCTGCTGGGGCGCCTTGCCGACCACGCAATTGCGGCCGAGCTCGGTGTAGAAGCCGCCGGGACCGCTGTCCTCGACCAGCAGCGCCACATAGTCCCCTTCCCTGATGACGCGGTTCTGCATGTGCTTGGGGGCGAACTTCATCGGCGTGCCGAGCGGCGCGGAAGCGCAGAGATAGAGGCCCTGCTCGCTGCCATGGGTCTGGCTATAGAATTGCGCGGCCGCGACCACGTCGCTATCCCGCATCCCGGGCCTGATGGCGTCGAACGCCGCCTGCATGGCGCCGTCCTGCATGCGCGCCGTGCGCACGATGAGCTCCATCTCCTCCTCGCTCTTGATCGCCTTGATTTTGTCCACCAGGTCGGAGGCGTCCACGAAGCGCGCGGCCGGCAAGCGCCGCTTGAGGAATTCGCCCATGGCGAGCGACATCTGATAGGTGCAGACGAGGCCGATCGTGCCTTTGGCGAACGGCACGAGCGCGCTCGCCGCCAGCTCCGGATCGTAGTCGTTGGTGAAGAAGGCCGAGGCGTAGCTCGGCGTGGTCAAGACGCGCTTGACGCCGCGGCGCACGCCGTCGCCCTGCGCGGTGAGCGCCTCGGCGCCCCCGAAGGGGCCCTGCATGACGACGGTCATGAGGTCGTCGCGCGGGAACACCACCGTCACCGGATAGCCGTTCCCGGCCGGAATATCGGTGAAATACTTGACATAGCCGCCCATGTGATCGTTGTTGTTCTGCATCACCAGGACATCGATCCCCTCCCGCTCCATGGCGGCGCGAACGGCCTTCCATCGGCGTTCCAGCTCGGCGGTGGAGATGGGCGTGTTCAGTCGTTCGCTGAGTTCGGGCATGCTCTTGTCGTATCCCTTGGAAGCGCTGACAGCTCGAATTTTCCTTCATATCGTCCGGCCGAGCGCGCCGCAACGTGGCACGACCGCATAAAGGTGGAAGAATGCCGACCCAAATCCCGATCAACGTCCTGATCATTTGCCCCGATCCGCAGGCCTATACGTCGCGGCTGGCGGCCGAATTCCCGCAGGTGACATTCTCCTGCGTGGCAGCGCTCGAATGCACGCCGGCGCTCGACCGCATGGGTGAGGCGGACGCCATTATCGCCTATGGCCGGGCCTTCGACGCGGAATGTCTCGCGCGGGCGAAGAAGCTGCGATGGTTCCAATGCGTGATCACCGGAACCGATCATCTGGCGCCGGTGCTGGCCGGCAGCCGCGTCATTCTCACCAATGCGCGCGGGATTCATGGTCCCCAAATGGCCGAGATGGCCATCCTGCATATGATGGCGCTGTCACGCCAGGTGCCCCAGCTGGTGCGCAACCAGGCCGCCCACGTGTGGGACCGCATCAAGCCGCGAGTGCTCGATGGCCGAACCATCGCCATTCTGGGCGTCGGCGCCATCGCGGAGCACGTTGCGAAAGTCTGCCAGGCATTCGGCATGACCACGCTCGGAATTTCGCGAACGCCGCGCAAGCTCGCCGGCTTCGATGCGATCTACCCGCGCGAGCAGCTGCTCGAGGCCGCCGCACAGGCGGATTTCCTGCTCGCGCTGGTCCCCTATTCCAAGGAGAACGACAAGATCATCAATGCGGCGGTTTTCGACGTCATGAAGCCGACCGCCTGTCTCATCAATATCGCGCGCGGCGGCGTGGTGGATGAACCCGCCCTGGTAAGGGCACTGCGGGAAGGCAGGATCGCCGGCGCCGGGCTCGATGTCTTCGAAGAGGCCCCGCTGCCGCCCGCGCACCCACTCTGGGACATGGACAATGTCTTCATCACCCCGTTCATGGGCGGTTTGAGCGATCGGTATGAGGAGAACATCATGTCGATCATCAAGCCGAACCTGCATAGTTTCCTGGCTGGGCGCGACGATGAGATGATCAATCGCGTGACCCTGTGATGTCCCGCCCTGGCACACCGCCGACCCGCCCTATGGTGCGGCCGGCGCTTGCTTTTGGCCATTGGAGCCGGCATGCTATCGGAGCTAGAAGGCGCCGTTGCGATGCATCAATTCACTTGCTGATGCGAACACGGTGCCGAATGGGGCGACGTCATCGTCATACCGGTTCAGCGCCAGCGATCTCGTGTCCAACGGTCACGGGATCATCACACTGGGCCTGTACGGCATGAATGAAACAATCAACCGAAGGCCATGGCGCAACGCCGGGCCGCGCTAGGGAGAGGATGCTGTATCATGTCAAAGCGTTTCCATGGACTTACGATGGCTGCGGCGCTTGCGACCGTCGTCATCGGCGGCAATGCCTTCGCGGCCGGCGTGAAGCTGCTGACCACGATCGACATCCCGGGCGAAGAGCTGAAACTCTTCGATATCGGCTATGTTGATGCGGCCGCCGGGCGGTATTATCTTGCCGACCGCTCCAACAAGGGCGTCGACATCTTCGACACCAAGACCAACAAATTCGTCGGACGCGTCGAAGGCTTCGTGGGCGTCGTCATGAAGGACGGCAAGGCGGTCGGCAGCGCATCGGGACCGAACGGCGTCGTGGTGGACGAGAAGAACCACGAGCTCTGGGCGACCGACGGCGACAGCACCATCAAGGTCATCGATCTCAAGGCCAATCCGCCGAAGATCTCGCAAACCATCGCGACCGGCGGCGCCAAGCGCTCCGACGAATTGGCGATCGATTCCAAGGACGGCATCGTGCTCGCCTTCAACAATGCCGACAAGCCGACCTTCGGGGTCTTCATCTCGACCAAGCCCGGCCACAAGATCCTCGGCAAGGTCGAGGTCCCGGAAGCGACCGACGGCGTCGAGCAATCGGTCTACGTGCCGCAGACCGGCCTGTTCTATGCCTCGGTTCCGGAATGGAAGGAGGACAACAAGCAGGGCGGCGTCGCGGTCTTCGATCCGAAAACCATGAAGATGCTGAGGCTGATCAACATTCCGGATTGCCAGCCCACCGGTCTCATGCAGGGGCCGGGCACCAACATGCTGGTCGGCTGCGCCGCCGGGCAGGACGGCACCAAAATGACGCCGGCGACGGTCGTCTGGGACTGGAAGGCCGAGAAGATCGTCAACGTCGTCAAGGAAGTCGGCGGCATGGACGAGGTCTATTACGACTCCGGCTCCAACCACTACTACACCGCATCGCGCGGCCAACCGGGCGGACCGGTGCTCGGCGTCATCGACTCCAAGACCAACAAGTGGATCGAGAACGTTCCGACCGCTCCGGGCGCGCACTCGGTCGCGGCGGATTCGAAGACCAAGCACGCCTTCGTTCCGCTCACCGCGAACCCGAGCTGCCCCAAGGGCTGCATCGGCGTCTACGGGGAGAAGTAGTCGAACCACGAATGCGGACCGTGAGGTCCGCGTGTTGCTGAACCCCCGGGCGGCATGCCGCCCGGGGTTTTGATTCAGGCATCATCGGGAGATCTCGACGATCCTCATCGGGATGGCCGGAACAAATCCGGCCATGACGATCGGAAAGGCAACCAATGCCTTCGCTCGTCCTAATCATAGACCGTTTCCAGATAATGCTCTGAATCGACCACCGCTTCGATCACGGTCGGGCCATCAGCCGCCAGCGCCTCGCGGACCGCCGCTTCCAGCGCAGCGGGCGTCCTCACGCCGACGGCCGGCACGCCGAAATAGTGCGCGGGCGGCGCGCCGTAGTCCTCCGCCTGCAGCTCGGTTCCGTAGAGCGGATATTGCCGGCGGATTTGCTTGACCTTGATGAGCGCGAGCCATTTGTCGTCGAGCACCACGATGGGAAGCGCGAGCTTGAGCCGCTTGGCGGTCGCCACCTCGCCGCAGGTCATCTGGAAGCAACCATCGCCCAACAAGCAAACAACCGGCACATCCGGCCGCGCCAGCTTGGCCGCTATCGCTCCGGGCAGGCCGAAACCCATCGACGACCATCCGTTGGTGATCTGGAACGTCTTGGGCGCGTGCGCGGTCCATTGCGAGGCGATTTGATGGGTATGGGCCCCCACATCGAAGCTGAGCACGCCGTCATGGGGTAGCGCGCGGCGGACCGCATCGATGGCGGCATGCGCGGTGAACGACGCGTTGGCCGGGCGCAGCGCAGCCTGAAAGGTGCGACGATGCGCGGCGAGCGTTTCGTCTCGCCACCCATTGGCGGCAGCCGGCACTGCGAGGAGGCGCGTCAGAGAAGCATCGAGATCGCCGATCGCCTGATGCACCAGGGCGACCTCGGGCGCCACATCGGGCGGCTCGATGTCGATCTGCAACAGCGGCGTGTCGCCGATCCAGGCTTCGTATTCGACCTCGACCGTATCGTAGCCCAGCCCCACGATCAGATCCGCCGAGCGCAGCAGACGGCGCTGAACCTGCCGGCAGCTGCGCTCGATGCAGCCGATCGAAAGCGGGTGGTCCTCATCGATCATGCCTTTGGCCATGGTGGTCGAGGCGAACGGCAGATGGTGGCGCTCGACGAAACTCCGCAGCAGCTGCGGATCGCGCATGCGCATGGCCGAGGAGCCGAGCACCGCGATCGGCCGCTTGGCGGAGGCGATCAATTCGGCGGCGCGGGCGATGGCGGCGTCGGGCGCGGCGGCAAGCCGGTCGGGCGCGGCCAAAGCCGGCACCGGCTCGTTGGCCGGCGCCAGCGCCACGTCCTCGGCAAGGTCGAGATGCACCGGCCCTTTCGGCTCACTCGAGGCGAGCCGGATCGCCTCGCTCAAGGTCTCTCCGATGCGCCCCTTGCGGAGCGGCAGGGTCGCCTTGGTGATGGGACCGAACAGCGCGTGGTGGTCGATCCACATCTGGATGCGCCGTCCGAGCTGATCGGTATTGAGATTGCAGGTGATCGCGATCAGGGGCGAGCGGTCCAGATAAGCGCAGCCGACGCCGGTCGCCAGATTGGTGGCGCCCGGGCCGAGCGTCGCGATGCACAGGCCGGGCGCACCGGTCATCCGGCCGGTCACGTCGGCGGCAAAGCCGGCCGAGCCCTCATGCGCGGTCAGCACGAATTCGATGCCGCCCGCCCGCATCGCCTCCATCAGGGGCAGCACGTTGCCGCTCGGAATGCCGAAGCCGCGGTCGATGCCGGCCGCCTTGAGGGTCGCGACGATCAGATCGGCGTTGTTCATGAATTCAAACTATTCGCTCGCGATGACCTTGGCGCGCGCCAGCACGTCCGCAGGCGTCGCATAGAGCTCGCCGACGCGATGCGCAACCTCCGCGGCCGGCATCGGGGTGACGAGCAGGCGCAGCTGCGCGGCCTCGGCCAGGAATTGCGGGTCGACCAGCATGGCGTCGAAGGCCGCGCGCAGCACCGCCACGCGATCGGCCGGCACCCCGCCCGCGACCATGAACAGGCGGCCGAGCCGCTCGGGCGCGGTGAGAAAATCGTAGATCTTGCGCTCGCCCGCATCCCGCACGAGTTCGCCGCCGAACGGCACGTTGCCGTCCATGCCGGGCACGAGCGTCGGCGACAGCCGGACCATGACGTTGATCTTGCGATCGCGCAGCCAATCGTCCGGCACCGAGGTCCAGCCGCCGCAGTCGCCGTCGATCTCGCCCTTCTCGACCGCCAGGCGCTTTTCGGCGCTGCCCGCATAGCCCGAGACCCGCTTGAGCTTCACGCCGAACAGGTTGCGCAGCATGGCGGTGTCGACATTGCCGGCATTGCCCTGGGCGGTCGCGCCGAAGACGACCTCGTTGCGGGCGAGCATCTCCTGCCAATTGCGGATGCCGCTGGCGCTGCGCAGATAGCAGACGCGCACGTCCTCGCTGACATTGCCGAGCCAGGCATAGGTTCGAAAATCGAGCCGCACCCGCTCGGGCGCGGTGATCGCTTCGCTCAGCAGCGCGGAGCTGAAATGCGCCATCACGGTGCCGTCATCGGGGCTCGCATTGAGGGCCATCACGGATCGCAGCGAGCCGGCGCCCGGCATGTTCTGGATCAGGATCGCGGGCGTGCCCGCAATGTGGCGCCCGAGGTGGCGCTGCACCAGCCTCGCATAGGCATCGGCCCCGCCGCCCGGCGGCAAGCCGACGATGAGCTTGATGGTCTTCCCCCCATAGAACGACTGCACCGACTGCGATTCTTGGGCGATCGCAGGCCGCGCCGGCAGCCCGAGAGCGAGTAGCGCCACAGCCGCTGCGGTCGCAGCTTTGGCTGCTGTCGCAGCTGCCGAAAGCCGCTTGCAATCACGAGGCAGCGGCATGGTGGTCTTCATTCAAGTCTTGAGGGGATCGACATAGAGGGACGGATCCATCTGCGAGGGAACGCCGCCATCCTTCAGAATTTGCTCGTATTCCTGGCGAATGAACGGATCCTCGTCCCAGTACGGAATGGCGGTGCCGCCGTCGCGGATATCGATGGCGCCTTCGTCGATGGCCTTCTCGCCCGGCCGCCCGGGCTTGTGGGCCCGATGATTGTTGGGCCCGTACCAGCCGATCAGCCGAAGCTGCTCCTTGCTGGTCCCGAAATGGGCGTGGAACCAGTCGCCGCCGAACGGCGCCGCCGTCACCATGCCGACCGGCTCGTAGTCCTGGCGCAGCACCTGATCGGCCCTGCCGTCCTTCCAGGGGGTGAGCCCCAATGAGCGCGGCCAAGTATAAGTGTAGCCGGTGCCGTTGATGCAGACGAGCACCGCCGCCGAAGCGTGGGCATGGGCCTTGGAATATTGCCCGGTCAGATATTCGCCGATGAACTGATAGAAGACGTTGCCCGCCATGTTCGGCTCCATCCGCCGGTAGCCTTGCGAGCGCCGGTTGTCGAGATAGAGCTCGGCATGGAAAATGTCGGGGATCACGTTGGTGGTTCGCATCGCGAGCCCGCGCAGCGGGTCGGGCGCGACATCATCCTTGGGCTTGAAATAGTTCTCGCTGCCGTCGTAGCGGGAAGTGAAATCGACCGGGCAATTGAAAATCCAGTCGGTGTCGCGGAACAGATTGATCACATTGGGGGCGGTGGTCGCCACCAGGATGAGGGCCGGGCTCGATGCCGCATTGACGACGCGGTGCCAGGTGTTCATCGGCACCGAGAACATGGAGCCGCGCTGCCATTCGAAGCTGCGCGGCTTGGTCTGCTTGTCGGTCCAGATTTCGGTCGTGCCGCGGCCTTCCACAACGAGGAAAATTTCCTCGTACATGTGGCGTTCGGGGTTGAGCGCGCCGGCGCCCGGAACCTCGACCACGTAGCTTCCCCACAATCCTTCGGTGCCGAACAGCTGAATGAACGTTCCGCGTCCACCCATGCGTCGCCACGGCGTGAGCGGCAGATCCTGCACCCGGCGCACCCCGATCCCGCGAAAGATCGGGATTCCCTGCGCCTCCATGAAGTCGTCGTAGGCCGTGTTCGGCCGATTCCACGCCCCATAGCCCGCGTTCTTCGTCCCTTCCGGCTCATGCCAGTGGGAGCTTGTTACTTCGTGCATTGAAGCTCCTCCAAACGTCGTGGATCAGCATCCTAGGAGCGGCGCCAATTGCGGACAAGTGCGCTCAATAGCCGAGCGCAAAAGCCTCCCGCCGATAGTCCGCGCCGCCCGCGAGCGTGCCGGTTTCGAGCAGCTCGATCGCTTTGGCGGAGCCGTAAAAATAAGCGTCGTCGGCACGCTCGGCTTTGTGGCCCATCTGCGCAAGCTCGGCCGCGATCGATGGGGGAAACTCGCCGTCGAGCAGCACGTCGCCGGTTTTCGTATTGCACCAGCGCGGCGCCTCCACGGCGGCCGCCACGTCGCGGCCTTCGTCGATCAGGTAGCTCAGCACCTGGACATTGGTCAACGTCTGGCTCAAGCCGCCCGGCGTGGCGAGCGCGAAACGCACGCGGCCGCCGCGCCGCACCAGCACCGGGCAAAGCGTATGAGCAGGCCGCCGTCCAGGTCCCACGCTGTTGGGCTTGCCGGGTCTGTGGGTGAAGCCCTGCATCCGATTGTTGAACAAAATGCCGGTCGCGGGATCGAGCACCATGCTGCCGAAAACGTTGAACACGCTCTGCACCAGGCTGACCGCATTGCCCTCCTGGTCGGCGAGCAACAGGCACGACGTGCCGCCGCGGTCCGCAACCTTTCGGCCCCCTGCCCCATTCAGCACGGCCGAGCGCATGGCGGCCGTCGTTTGTTGCCCGAGCAATCGCTCGATCGCATCAGGAATGGCTTGCGGATCGGCGATCGACGGCACGCCTTCGAAGGCCGCCCGCATGGCGCTGATCTGGTAGCCGAGCCGGCGCGCGATCGATTGGGTCAAGGTCTCGCTGTCGAGCGCGGCGAGCCCGTTGAGCTGCATCAACAGGAGAATGCCGTAGGAATTGGGCGGCATGACCTCGACCCGATGGCCCCGATAGTCGGTCGCGATCGGCTCGACCCAGAGCGGCGCATAGGCGGCGAGATCGGGCGCCCGAATGAGGCCGCCAATCTCCTCTTGAAAGCGGGCAGTTCGGCAAGCGAGACCGCCGCTATAGAACTCATCCGCGCCCTGCATGGCGATTGCCCGCAAGGACGTCGCGAGCGCGGGTTGCCGCAACACCTCGCCGATCGCGACCGGACGCCCTTGCGGCAAGTAGAGCGC
>Ga0209068_10000422_pt1 | contig 23119 bp, 17 predicted proteins | sample ColStrG_CSR_2012_FD_187200 | JGI IMG/M metagenome (GOLD analysis project Ga0209068, IMG submission 187200) | Freshwater sediment microbial communities in response to fracking from Pennsylvania, USA - Cold Stream Run_MetaG_CSR_2012 (SPAdes)... | ecosystem: Environmental > Aquatic > Freshwater >...
GGTCGTGAGGTGCTGCTCGAGCGCGGCGAAGTAGCGCTGGCCCGGGCGCGAGAGCAATCGCCCGAATTTGGATCGGTGCAGATCAAGCTGCCGACGTTTACCTTCACCACTGGCAGCACCACCTTGCGTCTGCCCGGCAAGACCTTAGAGATCATCCATACACCCGGCCATACGCCCGATTCAGTCAGCGTGCTATTGCAGGAAGAAAAGATTCTGTTCGCCGGAGACACGGTCATGGCGCTGCCGACCATTGCAAATGGCGACCCCGAACAGCTCAAGCAGTCGCTCGATTTGATCGGCAGCATGCAACTCGAGAACATCGTACAAGGCCATGGCGAGATGATCCTGCGCGGTGAGATCAAAGACAACCTGAAGCGCCAGGTGAACTACCTGGACAACATCCGCACCAAGGTGCAGAATCTTATCCAGGAAGGCGGCCCGCGCGAGGCGGCCAAGGCGATCACCATCGAGTCGTGTGGCATGCAACGCGTCCTGCTCAACGGCATGGTGACGGCCCTGCATCACGCCAATGTCCTGGCACTCTATGACCGTCTGGCTCCCCAGCCAAAGCCCATTGAGCCAGCTCGGTCTGTAGCGAGCCCCGCCCCTGAAGTCAAAGCCAGCCAAGCTGCGTCGAGGGCCAAGTCAGCGCCCAAGTCAGCGCCGAAGCCGACGCCGAAATCCGAGTCCAAATCCAAGTCAAAAACCAAAGCGCCCAAAGCGGCCAAACAATCTAGGGCGAGCAAACCCCGCAAGGCAGCCACAGACAAGGCAGTTGCGCGCAAATCCAATACAGCTTCGAAGGCCGTGACTGCACATTCAAAAGTGAAGGTGAGGCCCGCCAAGAAGGCAAAAGCAACCAGAGGACGGTGAGCCGTGAGCGTATTGCAGGCCGCGCTCATTGCACTCCTCTACGCATTTGCGCGCTCATCGTTTAATGCAGGCCTCGGACAATATGTCCTCTCGCAGCCTTTAATCGCTGGTACGCTGGCCGGTGCACTGCTCGGCGATCCATTGCGTGGCGCGCAAATTGGCGGAGCGTTAAACCTGAGCACGCTCGCGTTGTCACAACTGCGCATCGTGGCCGGACCAGATGTAGCTATGATCGGTTATGTGGGGGTGCCCCTGATGCTGCTCGCCGGTCTAAAAGCCGACTCGTCCGACACAGCCGCCCTGTTTGGCGCCCTACTGGTGTTTGGCATCGGGCTGAATTTCACCCGCGGTTTGTTCAACACGCTGGTCGCACATTGGGCCGACTATTTTGCCGACCAAGGCAACCTGCGCGTGGTGGGGTATCTAAACTGGGTGCCAACCCAGGTATGGATTGTGCTGACCTCGTTTCTCACCGCTCTGTTGATCTTGTTGTTCGATGCCCGAACGGTGATCTTTCTGGCAACGTCCATCCCAGCTTGGCTGCAATCGGCGATGGCACTTGCGCAGTATTTGTTTGCAGCCCTCGGCATTGCCATGAGTCTTAGGCTGGTGATGCAAGGCTCAAGCATTGCCTATTTTTTGCTGGGCTGGTTGGTGATGCCGCAACTCGGTATCGTAGGCGCGACGCTGTTTGGCGGCAGTTTGGCCCTCGTCCACGCATTTCTAGCCCGGCGCCGGATCGATACATCCCCAGCCTCCAACGCGCTCATGCAAGATGTGCTGCCGAGCGAACTCGCCCCAACGTATGCCGCGCAACAACGGTTGAGCATCTTTGAGTTACAGACATCCTTTTTATTGTGGGCCTTCTTCCATGACGCCGCGCTCAATTTCGAGCGTGGGCAAAACCTCGGGTTCGCGCATGCCCTCACCCCGGTGATGAAGAAGCTGCAAACATCCCTGGAGGACCGGGTCGCCTTGCTGCGCCGGCACCTGGTGCTGCACAACTGTGAGTGGGCGACCGGCGCGGCGCTGGTGGGTGGCATGGCTGCGCTCGAAGAGCGCCGCGTCAACGGCGAAGTCATCAGCAGCGCGGAATTGATTGGCGCAAAAACGGGTCTGATGGCTAGCCTCGATACTGTCGGCACTGCCGTGTTGACCGGCGCCCTGACATCACTCATGATCGCCATCGGCGCCGATTTTGCGCAACGCGGCGCACTGCTTGGCCCATTCATCGCGATTTTTGTGATCGCGCTGGCCGTCATCGGCTTGGGTTTTGGCAGCTTCTGGCTTGGGTATGCCCAAGTGCATCGCTTGGTGGACTGGGCACGGGTGAACAACTGGCTGCGCCCGACGCTGTTTGGCGCGACGCGGCTTGGTGCATTTGTGCTGGGCGCACTCATCGTCGTGCTGGCCCCGATGCGGCTGCCGGATAGCGCCGTGTTGCATTTGGGTGACGCAGACTGGGTCGTGCAGACGCGCGTGCTGGATGCGATTCTGCCAGGGATTGTGCCGCTTGCCACCACGCTCATTTTTTGGTGGCTGTTGCGTTTCCGGCGTGCCAACCCCATGGCGTTGATGGGGATATGTCTGGTCCTAGCGCTGATCATCGCCGGCATTGGGCGCGCGCTGGGATGGGTATAAACTTACCTCCTGGCAGGGCAGTGCGAGGAGACCGTTCGCTTCTATGTCTGAAGCGCACCGCCATCATCCGGATGTGATGGACAGCATGGTCGTCAGGCCGTGTGGCAGGCGGTCAGGCGTTTAGACACATCGTGCACACGCTTGTGTTTCTTGGACGAGGCAGGCACAGGCAAGGCCGCGGTCCTCAACAGCACAACACACTCGCTCGCACACCACGGAAGACATCGTAGCGCTGCACCCGTGAATGCATCCTGCTTGTAAGATAGGCGACGACAGGCGCAAAACATCGGGGCACCGCCAGCCAGCACTGCCATTTGGCATGCGCCCATCACCGGTCGAAGACAGGCTGGGCCGCTAAAATGAATCAGACTTTCTTGATATGCAGACTGTTTTGAAAAGCCGCTCCTTGTGGGGCTATACGCTGGCCCATTTCAGCGTTGACGTGTGCTCGGGTGCATTACCGGTGATCGTGGCGTTTTTAGCCAAGACGCTCGGCCTGAGCATTGCACAATCGGGCATCGCCATTGGCACATATGCCATCAGCTCCTCGCTATCACAACCACTCTTTGGCTATCTCAGCGACCGCACTGGCGGCCGCTATCAATCAGCCATTGGACTGGCAACGATCGCCATCTTCCAGGGCGCACTCGGCTTCGCCACCAGCTACGCGATGCTGCTGACGCTGGCCTGTCTGGCGGGCTGTGGCTCGGCTGCATTCCATCCGCACGGCGCTTCGGGCGCGACCCGTGCTGGCGGCGAGCGCAAGGCGGCCGCGATGGCAGTGTTCGTCCTCGGTGGTAATACCGGCTATGCCCTCGGCCCAGTCATCGCCGCGACGGCCATGGCAGCGCTTGGCGTGCACGGCAGTGTTGTCATCAGCCTGATCGGGCTCATACTCGTGCCGCTCGTGCTCTCGGCCCATGTGCCCCACCTTGCCAACCCCGGCTCTGCCCATGCCCAGAGTGCTTCAAGCCCGGTGCGGCGGTTTAGCGCCGTGGCGGTGGCTGCGCTGATGCTGGTCATGTTTTTACGGGCGTGGACACAGTCAGCTGTCACGGCCTACATTCCGATCTTCTTCACCCAAACCGCCTCGTTTACGATCGAGGCGGCCAGCCACATTTCCAGTATCAACTTGTTTGCGCTCGCTCTTGGTAGCCTGGTGGGTGGCATGCTGGCTGACCGGTTTGGCTCGCGGCGCGTCATGATCGTGTCGTGGTTGATCTATGGCCCCGCTGTCGCTGCGGTGTTCCTGGCGCCAATCAACCTCGTGGCCGCGGCCGCAATCGTGGCTGGCTTTGTGGCCGGCGCGTCATGGCCACCGCTGATCGTGCTTTCTCAAGAGCTATTTCCAAAGAACGCTGGAGTCGCATCCGGCATCGCGCTTGGCTTCGCGTTTGCGATGGGCGGTATCGGCACAGCCATCACCGGCTATCTCGCGGAACCCGCGCGTTTAGGCTTAACGATGAGCGTGCTGATCTTGGGCGCGCTCCCGCTTGGCGCTGCGGTGCTCGCGGTGCTATTGCCAGGTGAAGCCCAACCCTCGAAGGGCTCGGCGCAGACACAGGAGAGAAACGTCGTGCCGGCGCGCTGACCGCCCACTGTCTCTGGAAATGCGCACGGGGTCTAGCCTGGATTCAGCCGCAGGCTCTCCCCGTGCACCCAGTGTGTCGGCTGGCAGGCCAGCGTGAGTCACTTATGTCACCCCCTCGTGCATCACAGCGGCGGCGTGGGGCGTCACACGACTAACTACGCAGCGATCGAACACGTCTCACACCACCCGGCCGAACATGCCTTGGGGCGGTTGGCCAATACACGCCCCATAAATTCAGCGGCCCTCTCGATTTATTGCAACACACTTACCTGTCCCATCCAATCCGACAATGACCACTCAAGCTCTACATCCCTCACAGCCAATGCAACCAGCGCCAGCACTTTCTACCAGCTCAGACCAACCAACCCCCTCGCCACGGCCACCTGTGCACGATATCAAGCTCATCGCTCTCGACCTGGATGGCACCGTGCTGCGTCGTGACCGCACCATCTCAGCGCGCGTGTCCGAGGCGACGCGAGAAGCGGTGGCCCAGGGCTGCTATGTCACCATCGCTACTGGCCGGATGCCCATTTCAGCCCGCGAAGTCGCGCATTCGCTCAACGTCAATACCTACATCTTATGCCAGCACGGCGGCATCTTGGCGAACATTGACACATTTGATGTATCACGGCGGATCACCCTTGAGCGCGAGGTCGCCTGCGAGGCTCTGACCACCGCACAAGCCCATCCGCGCTGGCATCCAGTGGTCTTCTCGCTCGACAGTATCGTCGTGACTGAGCAGCGCTTTCCCAGCGCAAACTATAGCCTTGGCAACATCAATATCGTCGTCAGCCCGGATTTCTGCGCCGCCCTCGGCACCCATGCCGCCGACAAAATTCTGCTCATGCTCGATCCGTCCGAATCGGATCAGGCGCTGCGCGTGATGGCCGAGTGCGTGCATGGCCGGGCCCAGGTCGTGCAATCGTCGTCCAAGCTGGTCGAGATCACCTCGCACGAGGCGACAAAGGGCACGGCGCTCGCGCAACTGGCAATGCAACTGGGCATCCCGCGCGAATGCGTCATGGCTATTGGCGATCACGATAACGATGTGAGCATGCTTGCCTGGGCTGGCTTGGGCATAGCGATGGGCAATGCCAGCCCGGCCGCACGCGCCGCCGCCGATTGGCTCGCGCCGACGATTGATGAGGATGGCGCGGCTGTGGCGATTGAGACGTTTGTGCTGGGTCACAGATGAGCGCAAGATGACGATCCTCTACCGTCGCTTGCGATCAGCCGATTGCGAGGCCTACCGCCGGCTGCGTCTCGGCTGTCTGATCAGCGACCCCGGCAGCTTCGCGTCCACCGCTGCCGAGCAACCCCCTGGCAAACTGACCTTCGAGCGTTACATTGAGGAAGATGCCCCCGATCACTTCATCGTCGGCGCATTTCGCGAATCGACGCTCGTCGCCATTGTCGGCTTCAGCCGCGAGGCGCGCGTCAAAAACAGGCACCGGGGCGAGATCATTCAAATGTGCGTCCAGACAGATGCGCGCGGCCAGGGTATCGGCGCGGCGCTCATGCGCCACATGATCGCGGTCGCATTTGGGCTTGAGGGCTTGGAACAAATCCAACTCGGTGTCGCCAGCCAAAACCAGACCGCGATCAGGCTGTATGAAAAGCTTGGTTTTCGCCGTTTCGGACTACAGCCGAGGTTTTATAAGCTGCCCGCCGGCGCTGGCTATGACGATCTGGCCTTGTATCAGTTGCTGAAGTGCGATTATCTGGAATCTGGGGCCTGACGCCTGACCGGAACCGTAGCGGTCACCACTTTCGTTTGCTTCCTAGCTCCTCGCGCAGTTTCACATACGAGTCGTAGCGCGCTTGGCTGATGCGGCCGGCGTGCAGGGCTTTGATCACGGCGCAACCTGGCTCGTGGGTATGGGTGCAGTCGCTGAATTCACAGTGGCTGACCAGCGGCGCAATCTCACGGAAGTAGGCGTCCAGTTCCTCGGCTTCGACATCCCAAATGGCGTACGCGCGCATGCCGGGTGTGTCGGCGATCCAACTGTGCTCGTCGAGCGCGATCAGTTCGGGCACGACCGTGGTGTGCTTCCCCTTCTTCCACAACGCACTGACGCGGCCGACTTCCTGCGCTAGACCCGGTTTGAGTGCGTTCAGTAAACTGCTCTTGCCCACGCCACTCTTGCCGGTGAGCACGCTCAGTTTGCCAAGCAAATTTGCATGAAGTTCACCGATGCCGCCAAACGCCGACTGGCTTGACTGGGTCGAGGCATAGACAAGTGGGTAGCCGAGCGATTCATAGATCGCAAACATCTCGTGTGCCATTTCAAGGCCAACCAGATCGACCTTGTTTGCCACGATCAAGACCGGCAGCTTCTGCGCCTCGGCGCCGACGAGAAAGCGATCCAGCAAGCGCGGGTGAAAGTCCGGCTCGGCGCAGGCAAACACGAACACGACCAGGTCGGGGTTGGCAACAATGACCTGGCGAATTTCTTGACCCTGTGTGCCGCGCGCCGTCATGACTGGGTCGACGCGTGAGAGTGTGCGCAAGCGCGGTTCGACCGCCATGATACGGCCGTTTACCAGCCCTTCGCTCTTGACCGGCTCGACCGTCACCTGATCGCCGACGGCCAGCACATCTTCCTGGTGTTTGCCCTTTGTCAACCGCCCGGCCGCTTGACACACAAACGTCGCGTCCCCAGTTACAACGGTAAAGAAGCCGCTGTGCGCTTTGATGACGAGGCCAGTGATATCACGTTTGGGCATTGGGAAGCAAATTGGGAAGCAAGATGTGAGCCATCGTGTTTAGATTAGCCTGCGTCAGCAACGCACGCCGCATGCAGACTGTCACGGGATTAAGAGGATTTTGCCAGTCGTGCCCCGGCTGGCAAGCGCGCGGTGCGCAGCCGGTGCGTCTTTCAGCGCAAACTCGCGCTCGATTCGCAAGGTCAGTTTACCCGCTGCCACCCAGCCTAACACATCGTCCGCACGGCTCAGCAACTCCTCGCGCGTCTGGATATAGGCCCCGAGTGATGGTCGGGTCACATACAACGAGCCCTTGGCGTTGAGAGTTTGGAGTTCAAATGGCGGCACAGCGCCGCTGGCTTGACCAAACAGCACCAGTAGGCCGCGTGGCCGCAAACAGTTTAGGCTCCGGTCAAATGTGTCTTTCCCAACCGAGTCGTAGACGACATCGACCCCCTGGCCATCCGTCAAGCGCTTTACTTCGCTCTCAAAATTAGCGTAGTCAAGGACCGCGTCAGCGCCAGCATCGCGCGCCACTTTCGCCTTGTCGGCCGTCGAGGTCGTGCCAAATACGCGCGCCCCGCGTTGCTTTGCCATCTGCACCGCAAGCGCCCCAGTGCCGCCCGCTGCGGCGTGGATGAGCATCGTATGGCCGGATCGGGTGGGAAACGTCGAGTGGACAAGGTAATGGGCCGTCATGCCTTGCAACAGGAGCGCAGCGGCCTGTTTGGTGCTGACGCCAGCGGGCAATGGCACCAGCTTATCGGCCGCAGCGATCGCATATTCGGCATACGCGCCCGAGGAAAAGGCCGACGCAACCCGGTCTCCAACCTTAAAGCCGCTCACACCGCTGCCAACGGCATCAACCGTGCCAGCGCACTCCTCGCCGAGCACGAGCGGCAATTGCACTTTGTAGAGTCCGGTGCGTTTGTAGATGTCGATAAAGTTGACACCGCTGGCATCAACCTTGATGCGCACTTGCCCAACGCCTGGTTCGGGCCTGGTCACGTCATGCACAGTCATCACGTCCGGGTCGCCATGGGTTTGAATTTGGATTGCCTTCATGATTGCTATTACCTACCTCTAACTTTACACGCAGCCACGGAACGAGCGCTTGAGCCGTGGAGCGATTGGGAGATTGGGCGGTCGTAGAGACGGCACACGCCCATATCGCCCCGCGGTATGGGCGTCATCTCTATGGTTCAACGGTCTCCAGGGTGTCTGTTGTCTCGGCTACTGGGGCTCGGGCTCGCAGGCCTTTCGGGCATCACTCCGCGTCATGCCGGTCAGTTGGTGTGGCCGAGACCGGCAGGCCATAGTAGGTCTCAATGATCTGCCGCACCAGCGGCGCGGCGAAACTTGATCCCTCACCGATATTCTCAAGCACAGCCGTCACCACGATCTGCGGATCGTCAGCAGGCGCGTAAGCCGTAAACCAGGCAAATGGCTTGGCGTCACCAGCGGCCTGGGCCGTGCCGCTCTTGCCAGCCACGATGAACCTGTGGGCAGTCCGGCGCTGCGCTGGCGTAAGAGACCGGCCCGCAACGACTTTGCCATCGGCCAGCACATACGCATCGAGTGAGCTAAAGCGATAGTAGGTCGTACCCAGACGGGCATTAGTCGTCACGCCGGTCATGCCCTGTTGGATTGCGCGGAGTGTCTCGGGTGTAACGGGCAACTTTGCCGGGGGTGTCTGCGCGGGGTCACGTGGTCCAGCGACGATATGGACATGATTCAACGTTCCGCCGCTGGCGATAGCCGCCGTCATCTGCGCGATTTGCACGGGTGTGACGAGCACAAAGCCTTGCCCCACGGCCATATTGACGGTATCACCGCCAAGCCATGCCTGGCCTAGCGCCGCCTTCTTCCAATTTGGGTCAGGCACGAGGCCGGATGCTTCTGGCAACTCGATGCCCGTGCGCGCGCCAAAGCCGAACTTGCGTGCATAGTCCGCGAGCGCAAACGAACTCTTCTCGTCGAGTCGTTTGCCGACTTCGTAGAACACCACATTACACGACGCGGTCAGGCCGTTTTGTAATGTGATCCGGCCATGACCGGTTTTGAGCCAGCAGGTCTTGCGGAAATCGCTGCCATAGCCGTCCCAGTAACCTGGATCGAAAAACACGTCTACTGGGTTTGTCACGCCTTCACCGATGCCGGCCGCCATCGTCACCATCTTGAACGTCGAGCCAGCTGGATACTGGCCTTGGGTGGCCCGGTTGAGCAGCGCGCCGCTCTGGATGGCAGCATCGGTCACATTTGTGGGTGAGTAGGTTGGCGCACTCGCCAGCGCGAGCACGCCAGCGTCACCAGCCCGCAAGACCACCGCCGCCCCTTTGCGGCCAGCGAGCAAGCGCTGCACCACCAGTTGCAGCTTCGTGTCGAGCGTCAGGGTGATATTTTGGCCGGGCCGCAGGTCGCGCTTGGCGATGGTCGTCACGCCGCCCCCAGCATACAGTTTCAACTCACCCCCCGGCTGACCGCCTAATAGGTCGTCCGCGCCTGCCTCGACACCGGCCACACCGACGCGCTCATCACCCTGGAAACCGCGTGCCCTGAATTCGTCTAGCCGCTCGGGGGTGATAAAGCCGGTGAAGCCGACGACATGTGGCGCGATGTCCGGCCGGGTATAGTTGCGCAGGGAGTGCGTCTGTATGCTGATCATCGGCAATGCGTCCAGTCGATCTGCAAAGCTATCGAGCTTGGTATCGGTCACATCCGCGATGGGTGAGAACCAATTTGCCGGCTGATTGGCATACTTCTTCTTGATATCGTCTGGCGCCAACCCCGTGATCTGAGCCAGCACATCGAGCATCTGCTGCTCCTCGGCTGCGTCGGTGATGAGGCCGCGCTGCACGCCGATGGTGGTGACCGGTGTCTGTGTCACGAGCGCCGTGCCATCGGCGGCGATGATGAGGCCACGGGTCGGGTAGGCGCGTTGCAACACCAGTTGGCCGTTAGCGAGATTGGGGATGATCACATCCCGTGTCCAGGACAAACGCCAATCATTCACGCTCGCGTCAAGCGTCATCACGAGTGTGCTGGTGATATCAAACGAGCCGGCCAGCGTGCTCTGCCAAGTCGAGACCATCGTCGCAGCCGCGTGATCCCCCTGTTGCAGCAACCCGCCGCGCAACTGAGCTGTCATGGTGATGGCTGACGTCGTATCACGCACTGACTGATACGCGTCGCGTAGACCATCGGCGCTCTTGAGGCCGGCGCGCGAGGGTGTATCGAGTAGATTGAATGCCGCAGCCCAGTCCTCGGTGTTGAGCGCCGCAACGAATGCTTGGGCCGTGCCAGCAGCAGATGGGGCCAAAACAGGCTGGGCAAGATGTGCCGCCCGGAGGGCCGCCGAGGGGGCAGGCGAGGGCAGCGGCGCGGTGCAACCAACCACGAGCGCAGCACATACTGCGCCGGCACACACCCAAGTGCGTAATTTCATGCCTTGTGTCGCATCGATTTTACCCGTGCGGCAACTGTTGCGACCGGGTGTTGACTGGGATGGCTAGGACGCGTCCGATGCGTTTGATTTGCTGACAATCGTCACCCACAGTTCACTTGTGTCAGGCGGCACTTCACCACCTGCCCCATGCGACGCTGGCTCGGGTGACTGGCGGGCATCGTGACTTGAAGGATTTGGCCAAAATGAGCCGTGCCCATGGGCGACCCTTCTGGTTACGCTCGCTTGCGGCCTGCCTAGGCTGCTTGCGGCCTGCCTAGGCTGCTTGCGGCTGGGCAGAGGGCGCCGTTACCTATAATCCTCGCCATCACAAAGGCCGCTATGCCTACATCCATGTCTGCTCATACCTCCGGCGAACACACTGCGCCAGCGCAGATGCACACGCAAGCCGCGCTGCGCCAGCTCCCCAGCGTCGATGCACTGCTCGCTCATGCGGGTAATCTGATCGAGCAAGACGGTCATGCGCGCGTGGTAAGCGCCCTGCGCGCTGTGCTTGAAGAGGCCCGGGCTACGATTCGCGCCGGTGGCGAAGCACCCCCCAGTCAACGCCTTATCGAATTGGCGCGCATTAGGCTCGCGAACGCAGTCGATCAGCAATACGCAAAACTGATCAACGCCACTGGCGTCATTTTGCACACGAACCTCGGCCGTGCGCCGCTCAGCAGTGCGGCACAACAAGCGCTGCTAGCTGTCGCCCGTGACTACTCGCCGCTTGAATTTGATATGCACACCGGTGAGCGCGGCAAACGGGGTGAAGCCATTGAGAAACTGTTGTGCGAAATCACGCACGCCCAGTCAGCGCTGGTCGTCAACAATTGCGCAGCGGCGACGGTACTGATGCTTGGCACGGCCGCAGCAGGCAAAGGCGTGATCGTCTCGCGCGGACAATTGGTCGAGATCGGCGGCGGCTTCCGCGTGCCCGATATCATGCGCCAAAGTGGCGCGACGTTGATTGAAGTAGGGACGACCAACCGAACCAAGGCCGCAGATTACAAGGCTCAGCTTGAAAGCTCGCCCATCCCCGTCGGGGCCATGCTACGTGTGCATTCCTCCAATTTCAAAATGCTTGGGTTCGTCGAAGACGTGCCGCTCGAGGACCTGGTCGCCATTGGCCAGCAAGGTGGGACGAATCACCCATCACCCGTTCCAGTCCTCGACGACCTTGGCAGCGGCGCGCTCCTGGATACGTCTCAGTTTGGTCTGGCGCGTGAGCCGATGCCACAGGATAGCGTGCACGCTGGCGTGGCGATCACATGTTTCAGCGGCGACAAATTGCTTGGCGGGCCACAGGCTGGGCTCATGGTTGGCCAGCGTGAGTGGATCGAGCGCTGCCGCAAACACCCACTGGCGCGCGCCTTCCGGGCAGACAAGTTCACACTGGCGGCGCTCGGCGCGACGCTATTGCACTATGCGCGCGGCGAGGCGCAGCGCGACGTGCCGGTAATACGAATGCTGGCGGCGGCCAAGAGTGATATTGCCGAACGCGCCCAGCGGGTGCAGCTTGCACTCAGCCCCTCACTGGCGCGCAGTGGCCTTGGGGCCGAGTTGATCGACGGTGAGAGCACCGTGGGTGGCGGCAGTCTGCCGGGCGAAACGCTGCCAACGACGCTCATCGCGCTATCACCAAGTGGCGAAGGGTATGATCCTGTCTCGCTACAACGAGCTTTGCGTGCCTCCGGCACCATCGCCCGAGTCAAAGATGGCCGCGTGTTACTCGACCTGCGCACCGTGCTGGATGATGATGCGCTCGTGCAAGCGCTCGTGCAGGCGATCGTGTAGGCGCCCAAGAGCGCTTGAGCCTCTGAAAGTCGCATGTTTACAGAAACCCCACGACTCCTCATCCGCGATCTTGAGCGTGAAGACCTGGCTGGCCTACTCGCGATCAGCAGCGACCCGGCCGTATCAAGCATGAACGAGGGCTATTTGCCCGCAGATGAGGCTGCGCTGGGCAAGTGGCTTGATGAGACGATGGAGCACAATGCACGACAGCCGCGTCAGTCACACAACTGCGCTGTCATCCTCAAAGCGACAAGCCAGTTGATCGGCTACATCGGCTTTGGCGTGCCAAGCGAGCCAGGCCAAGGCGATATCGACTTCGGTTACGCGCTCAATCATGCGTATTGGAACCAGGGCTATATGACCGAAGCGGTGCGTAGCATGCTGGCCTATTGCTTCGACGTTATCGGTGCACACACGGTCACGGCCTATCACCTTGACTTCAACCCCGCGTCGGGCCGAGTCATGCAAAAGGCGGGCATGCGGCTCGACCAGGACAAGATGCATGACCAGCAAGCGGGTGAAGTGCACTACATCCTGACGGCCGAGGATTGGCGCCATTAGCCTGTAAGTGGCCCTCTGAGGCCGTGCGGCCCGAATGGGCTGGGCTGAGGTGTCGAGGGGTATCGAGGGACCTGCAGGCCGCAAGCAGCCTATGCAGGCCGCAAGCAAGCATAAGCACAAGGGTCAAAACAGTGGCAATTGATCGCCCGCGGCGTCACCGGCCGTGTCGTCCGCCAAATTGGCCGATAACCCCGGTAACGCCTCACCAGCTGCGAATTTATGCGCCCAGCGCGTCGGCTCCGGCAGGCGATACCCACGCAGGCACGCCCGGACGAACTCGAGCGCGTGCGCGACGTCGATCAGGTGCCCGGGCGAGATGAACAGCGGATTGGCACGCTCACGTGAGCGTAAGACCGCTCCGATGACCTGTTTGGTGCGCGGGTCGATCAAGCTGGCTGTGTCGCCAGCATCCGGCCCCGGCTGATCGAACTGGCCGTAAAGCTTGCTTTTGCCCACACCGATCGCTGGCGTCTCGAGCCATAGTCCCATCTGGGAAGCGATGCCCATACCGCGCGGGTGGGCAATGCCTTGGCCGTCAAACATGACGAGGCTGGGCTGATGCGTGAGCTTGGCCCACGCCGCCAAAATGGCCGGGCCTTCGCGGAAGCTGAGCAAGCCAGGCACGTAGGGAAACGCCAGCGGCGCGTCGGCCGTGACACCTTCGACCGGTTCGAGATTGGGATAGCGCAAGACGACGACCGCTGCGTGGGCCTTCCCGCCAGTCAGGCTCATATCCACACCAGCGATGAGGTTTACGGGGCGCGCATCCCAATCAAGCTTGATGCGGCTGCGCAGTTCGGCTTGCACGTTTACGGCTTCATCGGGCCGTAGATCCCAGCGGTGCAATGGTTTCATCACGCTTTTTCACGCAACCGATAAATCGTTGTCCGGCGCATATAGTCTGCGGCGGCGCAGTCCTGAAGCAGCGCTCACGCGGGTAAGGGCTGGCCTCAAACTCAAACACCAGAAACGCGTCCTGGTCCATGCCGCCAACATCGGCTGTCCCCACAAGTGGTGCTTCACTGCGGCGGCTTGCGAACAACACCTGGAACTCGCGTCTAGTGCCCAGCTTAGTCCAATGCGTTTGGACACGTGTGATCCACATACCTGGTCCAGCACCCGCCTTGTGTCGCGCTCAAGCCAAGCCGTTGTCATATCCAGCGACATGATAACGCTTGGCCGCTGCGTTGATTGGCTGTGTAAGTCATGGTCGTGTGTACCCCACACACTGAATTGCTAAGGCACGGCTAGAATCTCCGCCGTGCCAACCCCCTCACCCCAACCACAGCCTGCCAGTTTTGGCATCCGGCTCGCCAGCGGCATCGCGATCATCATCATTACCGCCTTGTTCGCTTACTTGGGTGGATGGGCATTCACCGCTTTTGTCGCAGTCATGATTGCGGCCACGCTGTTTGAGTTGTGTCACCTACTGGAACTCGCGGGCACCCGCGTATCACGCAGCGCGGCTTTCGGCGCGGCCGCGGCCGCTTTCGCCGGTATCCGTTGGTCAAGCTGGCCGGTGTTGGTTCCGGCCATATCGGTTGCACTGCTGGTGACACTGGCTTGGCAGTTGCAGCAATCACACGTCAAGCGCTTTGGAGATTGGGCCAGCAGTTTCGCGGGCGGCTTATATATCGGGTGGACAGGGGGTCACTTGGCCCAGCTGCGCGAAGTGCCAAATGGTCTGGCCTGGGTCGCTCTCGCATTTGTCACCGTATGGCTAGCCGACAGTGGCGCCTATATGGTCGGACAGCTGTTCGGTAGGCATAAGCTCGCACCACGCCTCAGCCCAAGTAAGACGTGGGAAGGCTATGCGGGCGGCATCATGACGAGCACGATCGGCGGTGTTGTAGTCGGATTCGTCAGCCCTATCGGCGCAATGGTGGGCGGGATTGCTGGCGCCCTGGTCGGCTGCCTTTGCCTATTTGGCGACCTGATCGAGTCGATGCTCAAACGTGAGGCGCACGTCAAAGACTCTGGGCATCTGATCCCGGGTCACGGGGGTGTTTTTGATCGGATCGATTCGTTGTTATGGTCTGCCGTGATTGTATTTTATGTAAATGCCATCATTTTCAGCCGAATGGCGTAGCTGGCATTGTCATCGTCAAAACAAATGGTTGCAACAAATATTATATACAATTGCATAAAATCCGAACATTTGAGCCGACTATATCGCAGATGGTTGCAAATCTAGCGGAGGCTGTCTAGAATCCCTATAGAACGCTGGGGGCGGAGAGGTTTGAAATGGGAATAAGACAGCGATTGCCCCCTCGCACAGGTGCGCGTAGAGCCGTGTCCAGCACGACCCTCCGAAAGTTGTCGTCGGGGCTACGCGCAAAGCTGCACCGTGTGCCATTACCACGGGTTGGACGGGTTGCGAGTGTATGTAACGCGCGTCGGCGCAGGCGCATACAGGAGGCTGCGAGTGCCGGCGCGGGCGACCTGTCGGTATCTGTGGGTGGCACATCGAGCCGCAATTTCGTCTTCGCAGCCCGCTCAATCCATTTCCACGGCGGTCTCGCACCGGTGATCGCCTTAACACTGGTCTTACTTGCGCTCGTGACCGCATTTAGTGCCTACCGGTTGAATGCCGCTCAGTCGTCCAGGCCAGCCATACCGGCCGGGCCAACCACATTGGGACATGGTCAGAACTTCACACTCGATGTCGCCATCGCGCCCTTTCGCTCAACCTCAGTTGCCCGATCCGTCTCGTTGCTAAGCACAGGCGTAAGCGATATCCCAGCCGCAGTTGCGACCTCTTCGACACAGACGTGTGCCGATATCGCCCACGCCTTGTCCAGTCAACTGGCTGACACAGCCAAAGCACGCTACGAGCAACAGTCTGGCAATCTAGAAGTGGCGATTTGGCCGCCAGATCAACTGGATGTCACGCGGCTCGCGGACGAGGATTTGCTGGTTGCATCCAAGAAACTCGCCACAGCCCAGCAACTTGATTTGGTGATGGTCGGTAGCGTGGCCTGCGATGCCAATCGTGTCATCGTGACCCCGAGCCTCGTAGCATCACCGGCACTGGAGGCGGCGCTGGCTGAATTACCTTCGATCCACGATTTGAACGCGCTGACTTCGCCCATTGTTTGGAACAGTTCGGGCAATATGCTGTCGACGCTGCTAGCACAATTGGCGAACCGGCTCGACTTGGCTGTCCGCTTCGGCTTAAGCCTGGAACGTTATAACCGTGGGACGGCCGGTAACTTTGTGAGCGCGGCCACCATGGCCGAGTCTTTGTTACCGGAGCTAGCCCAGTGGCCAGCCGACGCAGCGGCAGTGCATGTGCTCGCCGGTAACGCCTACATGCACGCGACCACGGACGACTGTGGTGCGGTGCAACCCAATCAGCTTGACCGTGCTGGACGCGAACTTGAACAGGCTTTGGCGCTTGAACCCCAGATGGCCAACGCTCACCTAGCCCTTGGCGCGCTCATGGGTTATCGTGCTGACGCGCTACAAGCCGATCTCGTGGACCAGCGGCAAAACCTGCTTGAGGCTAGCGAACGCTCTTATCAACGCGCGCTCCTGTCCAAGGATGTCTCCAATCCTGGCCTGATGGCGCTGGAAGTAGCGCTTGGCCGCGGTCGCAACAAGCTGATCGAATACGATACCAGTCATCGCCCCGAGCTGCTCGATGCAGCCCGGTTCATCTTGAAACCAGCCGAATCCGCCGTGGCTATGCCGGCGTTGCGGGCTCGAGCGCTGGCGTTGCGCGCTGGCATCGATCTGGCCCAGCGCAATACGGATGCAGCGCTTTCGGCGTTTGGTCAAGCACAGTCGCTCACGCAAGACCGCGCGCTCTACACCAACGCAAGCCTGGCAATCGCCCAGATTCAAACCGCGCAAGGCAATGTGTGCGGCGCAGCGGTGCAATATCGGCTGGCGTCGCAGACGCTGTGTGCCGCCGATCACGCAGACTTTGCCTCACAAGCCGAAAATCTGCAACTGTCGTGCAAGCTCGAGAATGATTTACGCCAGTAAGCTGGGAGGCCAGCGCACCCGACAAGGCGCGTGAAATGTGGCTTTGTGGACGCTGCTCGGCGTATGGGGGACAGATTGTCGCTCGGCACACGTATCCGCTCGGCTCTTGACGCCCCCGCACAGCGCGCTGGTTGCAGCAGGCGCCATTTGGCATTCATCTGACTAGCACGCCTCGGCGCGACGATCTGGGGCTAGATTACGCGTGCGCCGGGACATTGTCCGGTGCTAGGCTGGCAGCCGCGCTTCCAGCCTTACGCATCGACGCATGGTTTGACGGCGGCCAGCGGGCTCAGTGTGCTGCTCGGTCTTATTGCTTGGGCCATCGTCCGGCCAAACTGTCGCGGCCTACTTGCTGAAGCCCGGCCACGTTCCTGGGAACACGCGCGATGATGCCACGCACATTCGTCGCAATTGAACCGTGCGTGACCAAGCACGCTTTATCAGTCCTCTCTGGTCAATCCACGACCAGGCAGATGCTTACGGCCCGCTATGCAACGGCCGCTGGGCACAGGATCGCGTCGTGGGGATATATGCGGCAGAACGACCCCTCCGGCCACATACCCTCCCAGCGAATGGTTTGGCAATGCTTCTGGCGGCTCTCACGGGAACGTTTGGATCGGCGCACACTATATCAAGGTGGGAGGGAGAGGGCTATGGGTTATTTCAATTCCGGTCATACACAACACGTTCAGCATCCGCGACGCACTCAGGCGCGAGGTTTCATCCACCGCCTCGATGATTGCCTAATGGGCTGCCAGATATTGGTTAGACTTGGAATTACCTATCTTGCCGCGCGCATCTGGCTGGCGCTGACTGACGGGCCAATCATCGTCAAGCTAGCCATCGTCATGGCCGGTCTACTCGGTCTCATCAGTGCGGGGCTGGCGGCACTTTCGTTTTGCCCTTACCAACACCGAAGCACGTGGTGCGCCGGGGAATGGCTCATGCCTACGGTTTATTCATCCGGAAGGGCACGGTACCTTAGCAGACTGACCAGTGCTGGCCTGACGAGACAGGCTGAGCACACTCGTCAACCCGTCTATACATCTACACGCCTTATGAGGCCCGGCAACAATAATGACCCAGGTCCGCAACCCCATTGCGGTAGTCGGCCACTCTTCATGTAAGCGACAATAGCTGTCACTCGACCGCGTGGAGAAAGGCTCAGCAAGAACGTTGGCGCATGACCCCAAAGGCATTGTCCATCGGACAAAGGAGAACGATGCTCAAAACACGATTCGGCAGGACACTCTGCGGCGCGCTGCTCATCACGATGCTCGCCACAGCCGCAGGCACGACGGGCGTCTGGTCTGGGCTTCCCAAGGCCCGTGCTCAAACCCAAGATGCCCCCATCCGATTAAAATCCGTCACATTTGATCCGCTCGTAAGAGGGCCGGATTTGTCGCGCTTCCCGGCAGCACTCGTGAGTGGGCCGGATACGACGCCTGGACGAAAAGGGCTTTATCTATTGCAATTTGACGGGCCGGTGACAGACGCTTGGAAAGACGCCGTGCAGCAGCTTGGCGTGCAGTTGTATGGCTATATGCCCGAATATGCCTTTGTGACCCGCATCGACCCAGCCACGCTCGCTGGGGTGCGGGCACTCCCGTTTGTGCGCTGGGTTGGGCCCTATATCCCTGCCTATCGCATCTCCCCTGACCTGGTTGCCCAACCATGGCCCCTAAAAGCTTCGCGGCCCGTAAGTGGCCCTCTGAAAGTGGCCCTTCGAGGGGCCAGGGGCCAACTAGAGGCTGGGCCACTTGCGCAAAAATCTCCGGCTGCCGCGGGTGCAAATGGGGTCATCACGCTCACCGTCCAGGCCGTGCCGGATGTGGATCAGGCTGCGCTATCAACCGCGATTGGGCAGCTTGGCGGCGAGATCAAAGGGGCTTCGACCACAAGTCTCGCGCACTATCTACAGGTCGTGCTGCCAGCCAATCAGACCAGTGCCCTGGCGGCAACCGATGGCGTGGTATGGATCGAACCCCAAGTGCCCATGAAACTATTGAATGACTCGGCCGGCAAGATTTTGCGCGTGGCCGACGCGCGCCAAGCCTTCGGCCTATATGGCGCGGGTCAGGTCGTGGCTGTGGCTGATACGGGGCTGGATAGCGGCGATCTCAACACCGTCAACCCCGACATTCGGGGCCGCGTCATCGGCACGCATTGTTTGGGCCGCCCGTCACCATGCGACTGGTCGGACCCCAACAGCCATGGCACACACGTCGTCGGCTCGGTGCTAGGGAACGGCACAAACTCCGGCAGCACGCCCACCAGCCACCAATACAACGGGTCGTATGCTGGTATGGCGCCTGAGGCGAAGCTCGTCATACAAAGCATCGGCGCTGCCGATGGCACGCTCGGCGGCATCCCCAGCGCGGATGTGGGGCAACTGATGCGGGACGCATATAACGACGGCGCGCGCATCCACTCCAATTCATGGGGTGGCCCAACCGGCGTCAACAATGGTCAACCCTCGTATGGTGGCTATGTGCCCGAGTCACAACAGGTCGACCAGGCCGCCTGGGACCACAAGGATATGCTCATTGTGTATGCAGCGGGCAATTCTGGTGCGGATGCCAATCAGGATGGCGTGATCGATCCTGATTCCATCGGCGCACCGGGCACAGCCAAGAACATCTTGACTGTGGGCGCGTCCGAAAACGAACACCCCGAGGACAATGCGGTGTGGAGTTCAGGTTATGGATTTGTTGCCCCGATCTTGAACTCGAAGAGAGCCGACAACAAGAATGGCATGGCACCCTTCTCGAGTCGTGGGCCGACGGCCGATGGGCGCATCAAGCCGGATGTGGTCGCGCCCGGCACGCAGGTCATCTCGGTTCGCACCCAAAAGAATGTGTTTGAGAGCGCGGTCGACAATGATTCGAGCCGGTTCAGCCAGACGCCGCTGAGTGGCGGCACAAGCAATTGGCAATTGGTGAGTGACGCGCATAGCGGGTCACAAGCCTGGTATCAGAAAGCAAGTGGCCCCACGACCGCCAAAGCCATGACCGTGCTATTCACGCCAAAATTGAACCTGGCGCCCATCGGTGACGCGGCCATGATCCGGCTATGGCACAAATACCGGCTGACAGGCGACAACGCACTGGCGGCCGTGTTCGATGACGGCAAGACCACGGTATGGCTTGCCTCAAAGATCACGGGCAGCGCCACAGCCTATGGCTATGAGGAGTTTCCCATCTCGCTTGCAGCTCTGGTGCAACAGGCCAATATGAATTTGGCGAGTGTGTCGGTTGGCTTTGCCCTATATAGCCCGAGTGGCAACTATGACAGCGAGTGGTTCATCGATGACATCCAAGTCGGGCCGTATATGAACTCGTTATCGAAAGCGGGTATTGGGTCAGATTCCGATCCGAAGAACACTGTGTATGGCCTCGATGACGGCACCAGCATGGCCACCCCGCTGACGGCGGGCAGCATGGCGGTGCTACGGGAGTGGTTTGGCAAGAATGGCACCCCCAATCCGAGTTCGGCGCTGCTCAAGGCGGCCGTGATGAATGCTGCGGCCGATATGAGCCCTGGTCAATATGGCACAGGCGCACAACAAGAGATTCCAACAATCCGGCCCAACAACGTCACCGGCTGGGGCCGAGTGGATGTGCTGAATGTCATCAGCCCAACCCTGCCCAGCCAAAGCTTTTTTAAGGACGTCACGAGCGGGTTAAGGACCGGTGATACAGCCCAGATCACCTTCACGATTGGCGCCGCACAGGCTGCTTCGAGTAGACCGCTGCCCGTACAGATTCAATCCGCTCAAGACATCACGGCACCGATGCAACCTGGTCAGATGGGGGGCGTTGGTGGGCAGCATGGTGTGCCCGCGCCAAGCGGCTTTCTCAAGACCCCTTCGGTCACGCCCAGTCAAATGAGTCCCAATGCGATTCAAGCGCCAGCAAGCGTGGACCAACTCGTGCGGAATGGTGGCTTCGAGCAAAATTCAGACTGGTCGGCTGTCGGTGTTACGTTCGTGTATTACAAAGGTGTAGCGCATACTGGCAATTACTCGGCACGGTCGTTGGCTGGCTTTGATGACACCATGTCTCAGTACATCACCATCCCGGCAGACGCAGTGACGGCGACTCTCAAGTTCTATTGGCTCAACACCAACCCAGATGTCGGCTCCGATGTGTTGCAAGCGGAAATCTGGGACCAAACATTAACAACGCTGCTTGGCACGGATACAATGCTGAGCACCACTGCCACCACTTGGCAGTTTGAATCGTCGGACTTCACCCAGAATTTCCTGGACAGCTTGCGCGGCCAGACCGTGGCATTGGTATTTAAGGTCAACCAAAACAACCAATCGCCCAACGCCACGTTCTACGTCGATGATGTCAGCCTGGAAGTTGGCCGGGGCACTGCCACGCCGTCACCAACAAACACACCCTCACCCAGCGTCACGCCTCAACCTTCAGCCACACCTGCGACCACCCCTTCGGCCACTCCTTCGGCCACATCTGCGACCACACCTGCGACCACTCCTTCAGCCACACCCACGCCAACTTCGACCGTATCGCCTGGCACGCCCGTTGGCCCAGTCGCCATCACCTTGGCCTGGACCGATTTCCCCGGTCAACCGGCGGCGGCAAAAGCACTGGTCAACGATCTGGATCTGGAAGTGGTGAGCCCGGATGGCATCCATTACTACGGCAACCAGGGCATTTATCCCGCCGGCAACCCATGCCTGCGCGCCGATAAATTCGACACCTGTAACAATGTCGAGACGGTTTACATCGCGAATGCCAAAGCAGGCAATTACCAAATCCTTGTGCACGGCACGCAGGTTGCGCAAGGTGGCTCGCAACCCTATGCGATCGCTGCCATGGGTCCAGCCATCAAGCCTGGCACCACATCCGGCTCTGGTGGTCCAGGTGCGTCCGGTGGCGGGGGTATGAAGGTGTATTTGCCACTCATGAAGCGTTAGCAATCTATGCCTGTCCGTCTTGCATCCTTCTGACTGAAGATCGCCGCAAAATAGACGAAGCGCTGGATACCGGTCGATATCCAGCGCTTGTGGCAATATGTCCTATCAGGCCCAAGGCCCTACCCATTGAGAACAGGACCCAAACGCCGGCGTCATGAGTGTGGCCAGGGCCAACCCACAAGACCCCGTTCAATCCAGCGTTTTCCAACGCCATTCCCAACGCCATTCCCAACGCCATTCCCAACGCCATTCCCAACGCCATTCCCAACGCCATTCCCAACGCCATCTCATCCAACCCACCCCAAAACAGCCAAGAGCTGGAGACTGTAGCATGACCGACGAAGCTGGGCCGACATCCGGCGCAATTCCCGGCCGCAAACGGCCTGGGCGCCGGAATTCATCCGAACTTTCGTCAAACGAGCTACACTCTCGAGAGCTGCCGCAATATTGGCCCCAAACCGGCAAGCATCCAAGCAGTTTGCAAGACCGTTAGTGAGTCGCGCTTGCGGGCATAGACACCGATTCCGCGATGGCGTGCACGGGTTCATGCGCAGCCACGGGATCAGGTGTATGAATCTGGTAGCCCACGTTTGTGAGCGCCACATGCTCCATACGTTGGAGCGCGATCGTGAACGCGATGGCGGTGTTGGCGTGCAAGGCCTGCGCGACCCAGGTGTCCATCGTCACTTGCGCCAGAATCACGTGCACAAAGCGCGTCGGATCTTCATCGAGCTTTTGTTGGACGAACTGAACGGCCGCCTCGGTCAGATTGCGATACGGGCATGGCACGAGTGTCAACTCGTGGCCGATCTTGCCCATACGCTCGTTCCATTTGGTCACGATCTTGTCTGTCTTGACTGGGTTGTCATCTAGGTGTACCGCGATCCAGGGATTACCCTGTGACATAGCAAATTCGACCATCTGCACTGTGCCAGCATGCACGTCATCGATCATCGCGATCGAGAGCACCTTGCGTGGCACCGGGTTGACCATGCGCTGGCTCAGGCTGAGCGCGTGCGCGACATCTTTGTAATGCTTATGGATGCGGAAGAAGATCAGCACCAGCGATGGCACAAGAATGACCGTCACCCAGGCACCATCGGCAAATTTGGTGATGGCGAATACGCACATAACGACAAAGGTCATGACTGAGCCAAAGCCATTGATAAATTGCTTCGCCCGCCAATATTTGTCAAATCTCAGTGTGCTGGGCTCGCCGTGTGGATTTGGCACCGTGACTTCTTCGCCCGGCTTTAGCTTGCCAATCTTATTCCAGCGCACCACCATGCCTGCCTGCGAGAGCGTAAAGCTAAGGAACACGCCGATGGCATACAGCGGGATGAGGCGCGTGGTCTGCGCGTCAAAGATCACGACCAAGACGATCGACGCCGCGGCAAGCACGACAATGCCCCAGGAGAAGACAAGCCGGCTGCCTTTGAAGGTGAGTTGCTTGGGCAAAAAGCCGTCGCCAGCGTGCAACGCGCACAAACGGGGGAAGTCGGCAAAGGCCGTATTGGCGGCCATGATCAGGATGACCGTCGTTGCCGCGATGAGCAGGCTGTAGAACAGT
>Ga0209068_10000423_pt1 | contig 23112 bp, 21 predicted proteins | sample ColStrG_CSR_2012_FD_187200 | JGI IMG/M metagenome (GOLD analysis project Ga0209068, IMG submission 187200) | Freshwater sediment microbial communities in response to fracking from Pennsylvania, USA - Cold Stream Run_MetaG_CSR_2012 (SPAdes)... | ecosystem: Environmental > Aquatic > Freshwater >...
CGCTGGCTTCTCCACTTCCACTGATCCTCTGCTACCCTTTCTCATTGGCTGGTCTCCTTTGCACCTCATCGAGTGCGTGCGGACAGCTTATCGCTTCCGCGAGACCAGCCGTCTCATTCCATCTAACTTAAGGCGGCATTACTTCCAGGTAGCCTGTAATACGCTCAAAAGGAAGACTCGTCCCCACTAATGGCTGGTAACCTCAACCATGAAGCAGCGCATGAGAGAACCTGTTCCTGGCTTGCGGTGCCGCTCGGTTCAATTTGTGTCTTGAACGAGTGCAACCGGTGGCATCCGCAGTGATTGAACGCTGGGCGCCTGACTCTTCCGTAACATGCTCAAAGAGGATTTCGGTGTCAGAGTGATTAATAGATCTGTCGGCTTTCGGAACCATGAGCCGATAACCTACTAACGAGATGTTCGCGCCATCGAACAAAACGACCATGGGCATGCGGACGCTGCTGCCGGTATCAGTGATCTTGGTCGTGCTTTTGGTCGTAGGGGGCGCAGAGCACTCGGATCTTGCGGTGGTCGCTGCGCAACAAGTCACCACAATTAAGCCGGACGGCCTCCAGCCGGTGCCAGACCGGCAACTTTCAACTGGCGAACGTCTCGCGCAGCTTCATAAGGCGCTCGCATCGCCCGAGAAGGGCGACAATCGCAGCTCTTGAAAGAGTTGACGGCGCTGGTCGTCTGGACGTTCTTCGCAATCTAACGAAGGACAGCGACATCGACGTTGCCGAGAACGCGCTCAGAACACTGAACGAGGCCCTTCGCTCGACTCTGCCAACGATCTCTGGGGAGACGGTCTGGGATATCCGACTGGCGAAGGCGGGAGTTCACGTTCTCAACCGTCTCGACAATCACACAGTCGTCCTCGGCATTGGATACGGGATTGTCGATAAGACTCGAGTTGCCGGCTTCGACCTCTTGTCTCACAAGATACTCTGGACATATCCGACGACAGAGGCGGTACGGGGAAATGCTGTTCGGATTCGAGACCGCTTGTACTTCGTCTCCGATGACCGAGTGGTTCATTGCATTTCAGTCAAAGGCAATCCCGTGTGGGCAGAGCCGTTGACCTCGAATCCCAATCCTGGAACGAGCGGGCCGTCGATCGTTGCGGCGTCGGGACGGCTGTTCGTGCCAGACGACAAGTCCCTGTACGTCGTAACGCCCGATGGTCAGATACAGACCTATACGATGGGCGAGTACGTATCTCGGAATCTCGTGCAGGGACGGCGGCGCGTGTTTTCGGCCATTAGCAACGGTCCGCTTCTGGTGTTTGACGACCCGACCCAACCACCAACTCGTGTGGATACCGGACTGAAAATTGCCCACCTATCCGCGTTCGGCGAGGTGGTCTGTATCGTGACCTTTGGTCCCACGTACCAGCTCCAATGCCTGGAGCAAGAGACACTTCGCGAGTTGTGGCGCGCCGATCTGCCAAATGAAACGGGCGCATATAACGGGCTTGAGCAGGACGGCGAGAACGTCTACGTCCTGGCACAGGGCCGCGCACTGGCCTTCAACGTTGCGACCGGAAGCCGGCTGTGGGCTACCGACGAGTTCACAAGCTTTGCATTTTTCAAGACCTTCGGTCGAGCAGCCGTGACGCGCAACGGGCATTTCGACCTTGAGTGGCGTGACCCGTCGTCGGGCGAAGTGATCGCGGTATGGGGAAAGCGAGACGGCGGCTTTGCCTCGGATGTTGTGATGGCCGGTGAGAATGCCCTCGTCGAGATCAGCGACAGCAACGGTCGGGGTGATGGCTTGCGTCTGTTGAGGGTTCCAGACGCGCTCAAGCAGCGACTCAGCGCTCGCTAACTGATTACAGATTGGGGATCCACCGGAGTCATTACCTCTTTCGTTTCATCTGCCTCTTGTGTGGCTCGCCACTCGTTGGCCAGCTACTCGGAAGTTACCGTACAGAAACTTACGGGGGAGAGTCCGCAGGACTAAGCCGCCTTCACCATGAAATCGAGCGCTCGAGCGATGTACGCTTTGATCTCTTTGCGGTGCACGACCGCGTCGAGCATTCCATGTTCCAGCAGGAATTCCGCGCGTTGGAATCCAGGCGGTAGTTTCTGACGAATTGTCTGTTCGATTACTCGAGGACCGGCAAACCCGATCAATGCGCCCGGCTCGGCAATATTCAGATCGCCCAGCATGGCAAACGAAGCGGTGACGCCGCCCGTTGTAGGGTCCGTCAAGATCGAAATATACGGCACCTTGGCGTCATCCATCCGTGCTAAAGCGGCAGAAATCTTTGCCAACTGCATGAGGCTGATAACGCCTTCCATCATGCGAGCACCACCGGAAGCGGAGACAATGATCAGCGGTGTCCGAGTATCGGTAGCGCGCTCGACCGCGCGGGCAATCATTTCGCCGACCACCGCTCCCATGCTACCGCCGATGAAGGAATACTCCATGGCGCTCACAATCACAGACCGACCATTCAACTTGCCGCGCGCGTTGATGACCGCATCGTTCAGGCCGGTGTCCCGGCGCGCTGCCGTCAGACGGGATGCGTAGGGCTTCAAGTCCACAAACTTCAGAGGATCGATGGAAACCAGATTGTCGTCGTCTGTCTCGTAGGCGCCGTCGTCCAACAGTTGAACAAGCCTTGTCCGGGCGTCAATGCGGAAATGCTTTTCGCATTTTGGGCAGCAGTGAAAGTTTTCTTCGATGTCTTTCTTCCAGATGACTTGGCGGCATTGCTCGCACTTTACCCACAAACCTTCCGTGCGAATTTTCTTTTCGCCGGAAGGGTCAACATCACCGGAATCGCGCTTGAACCAAGTCATAGGAATTTGTGATCTATTAATTTGCGATTTGTGATTTCAAATCTTGCACCTGTGATTGTGCAGTCTGTGCCGGTCTAAAGTCACACGAATTGCAAATCGCCAAATCGTTCTAGTATTCGATCCCTCTCTGCGCCAGCACGCCCTTTTCATACGCGTGCTTTACCTGGCGCATCTCGGTGACGGTATCGGCAACCTCAACGATTGTGGGGTGCGCGTTCCGTCCCGTCAAGATCACATGCACCATTTCCGGCTTTCGTTGCAGGCTGGCGACGACTTTCGCCGGATCCAACATGCCGTAGCTAATGGCGTAGTTAATCTCGTCCAAAATCACCAAATCCCATTGCCCAGACTGGATGGCCTGCTCCGCTTCCGTCCAAGCCTCTTCGACCATGCGAACATCTTCTGGATCGGGCTTTTCCGCGCCCACCTTCACAAAACCGCGTCCCATTTGCTTCATGACGAACTTGCCGCCGAAAGCTTGCACGGCATCGAGCTCTCCGTAGTGCCAGGACCCCTTCAGGAATTGCAACATTAGCACCCGCAAGCCCTGTCCTACCGCACGCAGGCCCGTACCCATGGCGGCCGTAGTTTTGCCCTTGCCGGGACCGGTGTTCACAATGATCAGGCCGCGGCGCACGTCGGACTTTGGTTCGGATGACCCGGCTTCGGCTGGCTTGGGATCGGGCTTTTCGGCTTCCATAGCGACGTTAGATTGTAAACGCTGGAAGGCATCGGCGGGGAATGCAGCACTTTATTTGGTCCAGCGCATTTGGCCCGCGGCGACGAAACTACTGGATATCGTTAAATGCGGTCCCGGAGACGCTGTCGGGCACCCGTGCCGCGGCCACGTCGTCGTTCAACAATGGGGCGACCATCTTCAGCGCGGCGATCTCACGTCGCAGGCGTTCAATATCCATCTGCTTTACACGAATCAATTCATCAATTTTCGACATTGGCGCCATCTCCCGAAAAAGCTATTTGCAAACGACCACTCTAAACCAAGATTAAAGTCCGATGCTGCACGGAAGTACAGCCCGTGTTCCCTGTAGAGCCTAGTGTCCCAAATGGTAGGGATGGCCCTGGAGAATCGTAAAGGCCCTGTAAAGCTGTTCGAGCAGGACAACACGAGCCAGTTCATGCGCTAGAGTCATTTTCCCGAGCGAAATCACCGTGTTCGCCGAGCCACGCGCTTCTGATGAGAACCCGTCTGCATCGCCCACCGCGAAGACTACTGGAGCTGCGCGCTCAATCTGCTGCCACAGAAAGTTGGCCAGCTCCTCGGAACTCATCTGGCGGCCCAGCGAATCGAGCAAAACTAACGTGTGGCGCTGCTTGCTGTGGCTCTTCCCAGCTGCAAATTGCAGTAGCGCAGCCTCGTCGCGCAGTTCCAGCCCTTCCACTTCAGCGTACCGCGTCAGCCGCTTCAAATACTCGGCCGTGAGCGATTGAATCGCTGCTTCTTTCGTCTTGCCGATCCACGCAACTTTCAGTTTCACACTGCCAATTTAAGCACGAAACTCGCACGATTCTTCGGGCGCGCGACTATCTCTTCTTGCGTGGAGCGGGCTTGCGGGCGGACTTATTGGACTTCTTGGGCGCTGCTTTCTTCGCCGCAGGCTTCTTGGCAGCAACCTTCTTCGAAGCCGCTTTCTTACCCGCAGCCTTCTTCGCGACGGCAGGCGCCTTGTTCAAATCGGAAGGCTCCAATCGCTTTGCCGTCTTCCACAAGCGCTCCAAATCGTAATACTGGCGGGCTCGCTCGGAGAAAATGTGCACCACAAAATCCACGTAGTCGAGCAGCACCCATTCGGCCTGGTTATAGCCCTCCTTGTGGGTCACCCGCTGGCCCATTTTCTCCAGCCGCTCTTCGACTTCGTCGGCAATGGCCTGCACCTGCCGGGGATTGATTCCGCTACAAATCAAGAAATAATCGGTGAAGGCGTTGGATTCTTTCTCCATTTCCAGGATCGCAACACTCTCCGCTTTCTTGTCCTGGCAAGCCGCCATGGCTTCGGAGATTTGACGCTTCAGTTCGTTTCTTTTCAATTCACTTTTCTTCATAAGTTATGATTTCGTATTTCTAGGTCCGGCTTGCAGTCGTAAGCCCTCGCGCTATTGTAGCCAACAACGTCGGCTTCGTCTCCCCGACAGGGTATGGATCGGGCTAACGGTATAAGCCTTGCTTCTTGATGTACTCCGCTATTGCCGGACTGGTCATCTTGCCCAAAGGCTTACCGGCGGCGGCCGCGGCGCGAATCGCAGTCGCGGAAACCGCCTGATGCACACCTTCGAGCAAATGAACGGTCACTCCCGGCAGCAAGAGGTCGCCCTTGGCCGGATACCGTTGAAACGGCTGCGTAGCCTCGGCTTTCGGGCGCAGGCTCTCCGGCAACGCGTTGGCCACGTCTGCCAGGGAATGTCCCGGACGGCTCGCGACGATGAAAGCGCACTCTGTGAATAGGGCCTCCGATTGATGCCACTTCGCGATATCCAAAAACGCGTCGATTCCAATCAAAAAGAAAACTTGATCGCTCTTTTTCAAACTCAGCTTCAACTTCCGAACCGTCTCGATCGAATAGCTCGGGCGAGCGACTTCGCTCTCGACGTCTTCCGAAGGGGCTTCGAGCAAGGAAGAAATCCAATTCTTCTTTCCCTCGGTGGCCAACGCGAGCATGGCAAACCGGTGCGCAAACGATGTCAGAGGCAGCTTCCGCTTATGCGGGGGGATATTCGCTGGCACGAAGTGAATCTCGCGCAGACGGAACTTTTCCTCCGCGGCTTGCGCCAGCGCCAGGTGCCCACGGTGAACGGGATCAAACGTCCCGCCAAATAAACCAATGTTCATAAGAGAAATTCCGCGAACCAGCTGGGCAAATACCCTCGCCGAAACCGCTCCGCTAGTTTCATTCGTGGTACCACCCCAGCGCAAGCACGAAACTTAGAACCCGCGTCCCGCGCCGCTTCTGCTACACTCCGCTCATACGCGCCCCGTTTTAGGAGTTCCACCATGCCTTTGCCTTCGGAGTCATCTCCAGGCGTCGTGTCCCTTGGCCTATTGGCCTCTCGGACACTCTTTACTGCTGGTCTGCCGTAACTAGTGCCGCGGCCCCCAGCGAATTACAGTCAGACCAGCATGAGAGCGCGACTCCCCCGTTTGCGAACTCGCCTGGTTCCGCCTTCCAGCGCCCCAGCTCTGCGCTACTTCGTAGCCGTGCTCAGCACGATGCTCGCGCTGATTCCGGCTCTGCTTCTCTCGGATGTTTTCGAAAGCCGCCTGGTAGTGTTCGCCGTCGCCGTGATGGTGAGCGCGTGGTATGGCGGATGGAAGCCGGGCTTGGTCGCAACTACGTTTGCAGTGCTCGTCAGCGCCTGGTTTTCGCTGACCGGCGTGCATTCGCAAACGGAGTATCGCCGCTCGCTGATCCACCTTGCACTGTTTGTATTTGTCGCTTTGCTCATCTGTTCGTTTAACGCCGCGCTGCGTTCCGCTCAGGACGGTCTTCGCCAATCAGAAATAAATTTCCGATCCCTTGTAACCAATGCTCCCTACGGAATCTGTCGTATCGCGGTGGACGGAATGCTTCTTGATATCAACCCCGCCTTCGGCGCTCTCTTGCACTACGGATCGAAGGAATTGCTGGGACGGAATATGTCCACGCTCTACTCCGACCCGCATCAATGGTCGCAACTCTCCGAGCATCTTCTCTCCGTCAAAGAGTTCCGCGGCCTGGGTGCGGACTGGATGCGCAAAGACGGCTCCACCACAGCCGTGCGGCTTTCTGGCCGTGCGCTGAAGGAGCAGGATGGCACGGTATTCGAGCTCTTTGCCGAAGATGTCACGGAGCGCCGCGCTCTCGAACAGCAACTGCGCCAAGCTCAGAAAATGGAAGCCATCGGGCGCCTCGCTGGCGGCATTGCCCACGACTTCAACAATTTGCTGATGGTCATCTCAGGCTATTCCGAATTCCTGATGGAACGCGCCAATGGCAACGAACTGCTCAGCGGACCCGCCCGTGAAATCGCCACTGCTGCCGACCGAGCCACCGCCCTCACCCGCCAGTTGCTCGCCTTCAGCCGGAAACAGATGCTGGCGCCGCAAGTTCTCGATTTGAATCATGTCGTAACCGAAAACTTGAAGATGCTGAACCGGCTCATCGGCGAAGACATTGAGCTGGTCATGATTCCCGGCGCCGGCTTTGCCAACATCAAAGCCGACTCCGGCCAGATCGAACAGGTCATCCTCAACCTCGCCGTGAACGCGCGCGATGCGATGCCTCGCGGCGGGCGTTTGACCATTGAGACCGCCAATGTAGTGCTCGACGAAACCTACGCGCGCTACCACCCTCCGGTAAAACCCGGGGAATACGTCATGCTGGCCATCGGCGATACCGGCCACGGCATGGACGCCGACACCCAAAACCACATCTTCGAGCCTTTCTATACCACCAAAGGCACGCGGGGCACCGGCCTTGGGCTTTCCACGGTGTACGGCATCGTCAAGCAGAGCGGCGGCTACATCTACGTCTTTAGCGATGTAGGCGACGGCGCCACATTCAAGATTTACTTGCCCCGCATCGACGAAGCCACCCGCCCCTTGCCTGCCAAGCGATCGCGGCTTGGCAAGGTCCCGCAAGCGGTTGGCACGATCCTTCTGGTGGAGGACGAAACCAATCTGCGCCGCCTGTCGCTGGAAGCCTTGCAGCGCCAGGGCTACACCGTTCTGGAAGCGGAAGACGGGGCTGCTGCCTTGCAGATTGCAGCGCACTATTCCGGAATCATCCACCTGCTGCTCACCGATGTGGTCATGCCCGGCATGAACGGTCGCGAACTTGCGCTCCGCGTGACGAGCATTCGACCCAACGTGAAAGTCCTCTACATGTCGGGCTACACGGAAACGGTGATCGATCGCAACGGCGCCATCGAACCAGGAGTCGAACTCCTGCAAAAGCCTTTCTCAATGCAAGATCTTGTCGCGAAAATACGAGAGCTGTTGGGTACAACAATGGCGCTCGAGGCTGCGACTGCAAGCCTGCAGACAGACGAGTTGCAAACGTCTGGAATTAATCCAAAGGAGATACCTATGCCCTCACGAGCACAGCGCTTCAAACTCAACCTGCCGCTCCGCTACCGTTTGGCTGGACAACCGGCGTGGCGCAAAGGAACCACGCAAAACATCTCGCGCTCCGGGCTTCTCTTCGACGCGGAAGAATTTCTCAAGCCCAACGACAAGCTGGAAATTAATCTAGTTCTGCCTGCGGAAATCGGAGGACTCTCTGCGACGGAGGTCTTCTGTAAGGGAGAGATCGTACGCGCAGGCGACTCGCCCCATGACCAGGCGAGTCCCGCGATCGCCGCGAAGATCCTGCAGTACCACTTCCACCATGGCTCCCACGCCGCCGACGCGTAGTGTTGCAGAGCGGACGCACTGGTCCGCCGGGTACTAGCGGTCTTTCCTGTTTAGGGCGAGCATTCTTGCTCGCCCTTCTCTCCTACTCACAAACGTGCTAGTTTCGAGGCGCTGGACACCCCACTGCTGCAAGCTACACAACGCGTCCTAGCCGATAGCCCGACGCAATTGGAGAGCTTTCAAATCCACAGCTCTTTGCCGACTTGGCCGTTCCTCAGTGAACCTCAGCGTCCTCTGTAGTAGAAAGCTCTGCGGCCTGTTCCTTGCGCGCTTCTTCCACTTTCTTCGCCATGGCAAATTTCAGGGCTTCAATTCCTGTGCCGGTAACGGCGGAGATCTCAAACAACTCCAGCTTGTGCTTCTTGCAGTAGCGTTTGAGTTTCGCCAGCTTGTCTTTGTTGACCGCGTCCATCTTCGACGCCACCATCATCACGGGCTTGTCTTCCAAATCGGCACCAAAGCTCGCCAGTTCGCCGGTAATCACTTCCACATCCTTGACCGGATCGGGCCGACCGCTGGCATCGGAAACATCCACCAAGTGCGCCAGCACGCGCGTGCGCTCGATATGACGCAGAAACTGCGTTCCCAAGCCCGCGCCTTCGTGCGCGCCTTCAATTAATCCCGGAATATCAGCGACGACGAAGCTGACTTCCTCAGGCGTGTATCTCTCGCCCACGGCTACCAACCCCAAATTCGGTTCCAGAGTCGTGAATGGATAATCCGCGATCTTGGGCCGCGCTGCGGAAATGCGCGAAATCAAAGTTGACTTCCCGACGTTGGGATACCCAACTAGTCCGACATCGGCCAGGAGCTTCAGCTCCAACCGGAGAACCTTCTCTTCGCCAGGCTTCCCGTCCTCATGCTCGCGCGGAGCTTGATGGGTCGAACTCGTGAACCGTGCATTGCCGCGCCCACCACGGCCCCCACGCGCTACTACAAATCGCTCGCCTTCATGCGTGAAGTCGTGAATCTTCTCGCCGGTCTCGAAGTCATACACGATCAAACCAACGGGCACTTTCAGAATGACGCTATGTCCTTCTTTCCCCGTGCAGTTCGATCCTTCGCCATGCCGGCCGCGCTGAGCTTCGTGCTCCGGATTGAAGCGAAAATGGATCAGCGTATTGTGACTCTGGCTGGCTTCCATAATGACGTCGCCCCCACGCCCGCCATCGCCACCCGACGGCCCGCCGCGCGGGACATACTTCTCCCGACGAAACGCCATGCAGCCATTGCCGCCGTTCCCAGCCTTCACCCGAATTTTCGCTTCATCGATAAACATAATGCACTACTGTCGCCGGAATAAATCTGTCATCCTGAGCGTAGCAACTATTTCGCGCAGCGAAGTAGTTGGGGAGTCGAAGGACCCCTACTCACTCACAACCAGTGCCCTTATTCAAAACAAAAAGCCCCAACCCGAAGTCGAGGCTACTTGTTAAACTTCTGCACGAATTTCCAGCCAGAGCGTCTACGCTTCGACCGGCTCCACCAGAACAAAGCGCCCCATCTGGCCTTTATCGACAAACTTGATGCGGCCAGAGATCTTGGCGAACAAAGTGTCATCCTTGCCGCGGCCCACGTTCAGTCCCGGTTTAATCGGTGTACCGCGCTGGCGCACGATGATCGTGCCGCCATGCACGACCTGTCCGCCGAAAGCCTTCACGCCCAACCGCTGCGCGTTCGAGTCGCGCCCGTTTTTTGAACTGCCTAACCCTTTTTTATGTGCCATCGCTCAATTTCCTTGTCAAAAATATTTCTAAAGATTTGTCATTCCGAAGGGCTTCAGCCCTGAGGAATCTGCTCTCTCGTGCGCCGAGACTACTTTTTCTTCGGAGCGGCTTTCTTCTTCGCCACAGCTTTCTTCTTCGCCGGAGCCGCCTTCTTCGGAGCCGCCGCGCTCGTAGCGGTCGCCTTCTTCATGCGACCCTTCACCACAGGTTCAGGAGCGGCTTTGGTCTTCTTCGCCTTCTTCTTCGGCAATTCCGGCGCCGCAAACTTCTGCCCGCCAAACGCGATCTCGGTAATCCGGACCGCCGTAAAATCCTGGCGATGCCCGCGCATTTTCTTGTACTGCTTCTTGCGCTTCAGGTGAAATACCAGAATCTTCTTGTGACGGTCTTCCGCCACCACTTGCCCGGTTACGACCGCGCCATCGGCCTTGGTAATCTGCCCGTCGGCGGGAGAAATCGCCAGCACTTCCTTGAATTCCACCGTGCTATCCACGCCGGCGCCCGTCTTCTCGATCTTAATCACATCTCCGGGCGCTACCCGATACTGCTTGCCACCAGCGCGAATGACCGCGTACATAATCCTGCCTCCAAAAATGCGTTCCCCGGGGCGCAAAAGCGCCGCGCCGGACACTTGCCAAAGTCGATGCTTGCTGTGTTTCCGCCAAAAGCGCCGGTTCGAAGCCGTCAACCGGGCGGGCGAACTCCAGAAAGGAGCCCTAAGTACAGGCAAACTCTATAAGTATAGCCGTCGGCGAAGCCTTAGGTCAAACCCTGCTCGCAGGACGAGCTTACGTGCGCCCCTCAGGGGCCTCCGACGAGGGCCGGCACCATGTTCGAACCCATTGTTTCTTTCCACATCCTGTGCGAAAATCCTCTCCCGATACCCGGAGGCCCCATGAAACGCCCGTCCCTAGCCTTGTTTGCCGTATTCGCCCTCAGTCTTTGCAGCTTCGCTGCCGACAAAAAAGCCGATCACAAAATGGCCGCCCACAAATCCGAAGCCGGTGGCCCCGACGTCGCCTACATGCGGAAGATCTGGGACGGCTGGAGCACGATGAAGCCCGCCAATGTCGCCGAGTTCTACAATCAGACGCCCGAGCACATGTTCTTCGATGAGGCTCCACTGAAGTACAACAACTGGCAGGAGTACGAAACCGGCGTGCAGGCGCTTCTCAAGGATCTGAAAACCCTGAAGCTAACGGTCAACGACGATGCCAGGATTCATCGTGAAGGCAACATCGCCTGGGGCTACGCGACGATCAAGGAAGAGGACACGACCAACGACGGCAAACATGAAATGGCGACGTTGCGCTGGACTGTAATTTTCGAAAAAGACGCCGCCGGGAAGTGGCTGATCATCCACGAGCACGTTTCTGTGCCGGAGCAGTAGGCACGCGGATCATCAAAAGGCGGATCGTCGAACTTCTTCGATTGAGCAAGCGAAAAGGGCCGGACATCCGGCCCTTTTGCTTATTCTCGGTTCTCAAATCGCAACTACGCCTTCTTCGGTGCAATCGCATCCTTGGCGGCCTTGGCAAGATAGAACTTCGCCGTGGTCTTCGCCGCGATCTTGATCGCTTCGCCGGTCTGCGGGTTGCGTCCCATGCGAGCCTTGCGGTGTACCTTCTTCAGGCGTCCCAGTCCAGGCAGCACGAACAGGCCACTCTTCTTGGCCTCTTTCACAGCGGTATCGGTCAGAGCTTCCAGAAACGAAGCCACTGTCTTGTTATTGGTTTCCAGTTTCTCCGCCAGGTGACGGATAAGTTGGCTCTTGGTCATACCTGCAGCCATGAATCCTCCTTCAAAAGTTCTAAGTCGCACATTGCTATGCTGGGCGAATAGTAGCGCACTTGGCTGTGGAAAAATAGCGTTTTCCGGCCATTTTTGCGATATTTTTTGTGAGAAGTGCCAAAACAGGCAAATCCAGAGCGGGTTTGGGCGATTTCAGCCTCCCAAAACCGCTTAAAACGCCTGTTTTGGACGGGGGTGGATCGAAGCCGCCGGGATCATTGTGGCCTCGGGCGCTCTACTCGAGCGAGCCTTTAGACGAAATCCCCGACCTGAAAAAACGCTCCAGCGACTCGACAATGTCCGTCGTGAGAAACTGAATCGTGCCCTGCAGCCTCTGCGATACCAGAAAAGAAAAGCGCTTCTGCCCCGCCGTCCACTCCCGCATTTGCCCGCAATGTTGCGGCGAACAACGCGAGGTCACGCTGGACTGCCCCAGCGATTGCATCTATCTGCAGCAAGCCCGCGAACACGAAAGACCGAGAGGGTTGGACGCGAGAGATATGACCGAGCAAGACCGCGCATCGTTGTTCCCAAATGTGAACATCGAAGAGGCCTTCCTCTATCAACAGGAGAATCTTCTGCTCGGCATTAGCTTTGCTTTAGCAAAGAGCGCTCGCGCCGACCGCAACCTGCGCGACAGCGACCTGATTGCTGCGTTGGTTTCTTTCGGCAAAACCTACGAAACCCTCGTCCAGTCCGGCTTGCACTACGACGCAGGCGCGATCAATCTGCCTCAGCAAGCTGTGATCCAGGAAATCAAAGAAATGCTGGCGGAGTATCGCGAAGTGGAGCAGAAAAATCGAGGCTACGTCGCGCTGCTGGAGGAGGACATTCTAAAAGGCGTCGTCTTCATAACAAGAATGGCGCACGGAAGAACCAACGGACGACCCAAATCGCGTGCCTTCGTCGAATTTCTCTTTCAGCAATTCCCGGACAAAGCTGCGAAAGAAGAACAACCCAGCCGGATCATCGTTCCATAACAGGATTTGTTCCTACTCCGGCCCCGCACCCTCGAACACCTTCCGCCCACCCAGCGCCGCGTAGAATCCCCAAACCGTCAGCGCCAGAAACAGAATCGGCACGCTCATCGCCGCACCGGCGTACCAGCGCGAAAAATCCAGCGTGACCGGCACATTCAGCAATGTGTTGGCTACGACGACCGCTACCGCGAGTGTTATCAAACCGAAACGCACCAGGGCAAACGCCGCAATCGCGTAGATCAGCAGCCGCATCGGCAGTTCGGCCGCTACATGCTGGCTGGCCAGCAAGCTGAGCGTGGTAAAGATGGCAACGAACCCCGCCGCGGCGGCCCACTGGTTTCGCAACAAGTAGCGCAGGCCGACGAGTATAAAAAAGAAAAACAACGTGCTTCGAATTCCATCTGGAACCCGTTCCAAAATTGTCCCCAACGTGCTTCGCAGTCCCAGCAAGTAATCGGTCGAAAGCAGCTGCGGCGCAGTTCCAAAATGCCTGGCCCCGAAATCCAAAGTCAGTTCGAAAATCAGAGTCCACGTAAGTCCCAGAATCACTCCGAACATGACATCTCGGCCAACCAGCGGATCCCGTACGCGTCCACTCATCAGGCGCGTCCAGGAAATGATGCAGTGCGGCCAGAGCTTTCGCACATAGGGCTCCAGCGCCATGTAGAGGATCCAGGTCATCCCCGCCATCAGCAACGAGGTTCCGACCGCTAGCAGGAAAGCTCCAAATGTGTCGAAGTCGGGAATGAAGTGACCGAAACAAAGCCAGATCGCCATCTGTGCCAGGAAGACGATAACTGTTAGGCGGAAGGCGCTTGCCCGGTCGCCTTTGCCCTGCTTGTATTGCCGCCTCGCCAGCAACGACGCGCCCAAAAGGCCTCCGAAAAAAAGAATAAGGTCGACGAGTTGCCTTATCTTTCTGCCCCGTGTTTCCTCAAACGGACGCATCCGGGAAGGCCGCGTCCACGGTCCCGTCATCAGGAAAAACACTGCCTTCCCGTGCCATGCTCCGGCCTCGACGCGCAGAGGGCGGCCGCTTCCCGGCCACTTCCCTGTCCACGCCGCTCGCTCATCCGAGTTTGCCAGTGAAGTCCACTGCGGCGAGGTGTTCTGAAATTGCGACGGATCCAACCCTGCCGCTGCAAACAGCGGCTTCCAATCCATTGGCTTCGCGGCGGGCGGACTCTCCTCGAACTCGGGAGGCAAGGCCTGAAGAAATGTCAGCCTCCCGTTCGTATCCACGATTAAATTGATCATTCCCGATTGCGTCGTCGGGGGGTCGCCGAAGTCCATAACGGCGGGCGTCATCGACCTGCGCATGTCGAGCGGCATCATGTAGCGCGAGCTCTGGCGATAGGTAAACTGCAGCATGGCAGGCTGCTCGGCAAGAATCTTGCTCCACTCCGATGGCGACTTCGGCTTATCGTTTTCCTCAATCCACTTCTGCAGATCGGCGTTATACAAGAAATCGGTCGCACTATCGACAGGCTTCGGGTCGTAGCCAAGCTGGCTCACAATTTGACGCGCCTTGTGCGTCAGAACGTCGGGAGACATCTCCAGCGGAATACTCAACAGTCCGTCAGTTCGCGGAATGAGCGCGACGCAGGCCACCAAGCCCACGACGCACGCCGCTAGACAGAGCAAAGCTCGCTTCGGCTGCATGCCCTCGGTCTCACCCGCCGCCGCCACCATTTGCGGAGAAGGCGTTTCCCCCGCTGCGAGCGCCGCCGCAAGCGGATCGCCTCCCGGCAACGCCGCCGCGACCGACAGGGCCGTCGCCGGACGCCGAGCCGGGTCCGCCTCCAGGCATAGTAAAATTACTCGTTCCACCAACGGATCAATATCTTTGATGACCGTCGAGGGCCTGCTGACCGCGCCTTCCGACCGGGTCCGCACCAGCTCGGCAAGATTCCCCGCGCTAAACGCCTTCTTCCCGGTAAAGATCTCGTACAGCACCAGGCCTAGGGAGTAGATATCACTCTTTTCGCTAACCTCGGTCCCCGCGAGCTGTTCCGGAGACATGTACGCTGGCGTCCCGCTGCGCACCTCGGCGCCTTCCAACTGATTCGTCAGTGCAGCCAGGCCAAAGTCCGTGATCACGGCCTGCCCACGCCCATCCAGCATGATGTTCGCCGGCTTCAGATCGCGATGCAGCACTCCTTTGACATGAGCAGCCGCCAGTCCCGCACACAGCTGCCGCGCAATATCGAGAGCTTTATCGTTCGGCAATCGCCCGATGCGACGCAGCAGCGAAGCCAAATCCTCGCCATCCACGTACTCCATCGTGAAATACGTTTGCCCGTCGACTTCGCCCACGTCATACACCCGGCAAACATTCGGATGCGACACCTTGCGCGAGATGCGAACTTCACCGCGAAACCGCTCCACCAGCGCAGCGTCTCTCGCTGCCTCTTCGGGCAGGAACTTCAGCGCCACGGGCTGCCCCAGCGTCAGGTCGTCCGCCCGGTAGACCTCTCCCATGCCGCCCTTGCCGAGCAGCGCCACGATGCGATAGCGCTCCGCTAGCAGCGATCCGGGCAAGAAGCGCCCGCCATGTAAGAACGCACTTGACGAGGCACTCATCGACACAGGTTTCGGCATAGGACGGCCCGACTTGGACGCAGAACTGCCTCGAGACGGCGGGGGTGCCGCCGCAGGCTCTGACGAAATCATCGTGTCGACGTCATCTGTGTTTCTTGTATTGGAATGCCGCGCGGTCGCGTCCGGAATCAGCGTATCGACATCGTCGCTCGACAACGTCGCGCCGCAAGCCGCGCAAAACCGCGCCAGGGATGGGACTTCCGAACCGCAGGAACTACACCAGGCCATGGAAGACGTGCCTCAATCGGGAAAATCTCTGGGCAAGTTTACGTGAAGTGCGAAGAAATGAAAAACGGGAGCCGCTTTCGCGACTCCCGTCAGACCTCTCCGAACTCGTCAGAATTCCAGATGCAGCGCCATCTGGATAAACCTCGGACTCCCGAGCGTGTGCTGAATCACGCCCAAGGAACCCTGTGGGGTCGTTTGGTAGCACGGATCAGGATTGAAACAAGGATTGAAGGTCACGTTGTTGTTCGGCGTGTCGAAGCTGGCGTGATTCAGCGCATTGAGAAAATCCGCCGAATACTTCAGATTGAACCGCTCGGTGATCTTGAAGTTCTTTCGTACCGACAAGTCAGCCCGCAGTTGCCGAGGCCCACGGAAGGTGTTGCGCCCTCCTGTCGAGAAGCCGCTCTCCACGCTATCGCAAAAAGTCCCACCCGTCGTAGTCGGCCCGCAGGGAGGCACTCCACTCTGTCCGGGTTGCAGTTGCGGGATCGCAAAAGCATTGACATCCAGGAAGGGAGCGCCCGTGGCGGCGTTCCCGTGAATCTGGGCCGATTGCGGTGTCTTGCCCGCCGCCAGCGGCACCACCGGATTGGTAATGAAATCGTTCGCGCTGTAGTACTGCGAGCCCACCGACCCGGAGAAGTCATACACGTTGTAGGGCTGTCCGCTCTCGAAGGTCATCAGGCTGGAAAGTCCCCAGCCATCGACGATCTTGCCAAGAAGCGACTTCCCCTTGAAAATCTGTGGGATTTCGTACAACACCTGGATCGTCGCCACATGCGTGCGGTCAAAATCCGACGTCGCATACGAACTCTTCGGTTGCAGCGGGTTATTACCGTTGTAAAAAAGTCCCAACCCGCTTTGTTCGTCCAGCGTATGTGACCAGGTGTAGGATACCGTCGCCTGCAGGCCATGCTTCAGCTTCTTGTTAAAGTTGAACAGCAGCGCGTTGTAAGTCGAGACTCCGTTCGCGGTCCAGAACACAGAATTGGGGCTGAACCCGAGGTACGGGACTCGAACGTCGGTGTTCCCGCCAGTCGAAGTGTTGAGAGGCTCGCTCACCAGCGTCGGGCAGGGATTGGTGTTCGGAGGGTTGCAGCTTGGGTCGCTGTGGTCCGCCGGCTGGTAACCGTAGGAGTAGATTTCTCCGTTAATCGGATGCTGCGACGTAGCGATGCCCGGTTGATTGAACGGAATCGGCTGCGTCAAATGCACCCCGTGATTTCCGGCATATCCCAGGGTCATCACCATATCTTCTCGCGGCTGCCATTGCATATCGAAAGTCCAGTTTTCCGAATATGGCAACTTGTTCTTCGGGTTGTAGCCTCCGAACAGAAAGGGGTCGGTACCGCCTTTGAGCGCCGCTAGATTAGGCACTAACGCAATCACGCTGGAGAGATCCTTGGGCGGAGGCGGAGGCGCTGTCGTGCCAAACGGATTCGCCCATGTGGAATTCGAATCTCCAGCGACCGGCAGGGTGAAGGGCGGCTCCAAAGTCACGCCGAAGGGACCGTTAAAGCCAAATCCCGCGCTGGGTGAGTACTCTGTAAAGAACTGCCCCCGGTCGTAGAAGATTCCCAGACCGGAACGGAAAACGATATTCCGTAGTTTCGACGGGCTCCACACCACGCCGACACGCGGTGCAAATCCCCATTGCCGCCCGCTGAGGGTCGAGTTTCCAACGCCTCTTGTCGGAAAGTCGTGGTTGTTGCTAGCCACCACCAGGCCGATGTTGTTGAAAGTGTCGTTCCCCGCGTTGTAGGAGAAGCGGGCTGGATCAAAATTCGTCAGCAGACCATTCCGTTCTGAAAGCGGTCCGTCCCAATCAAACCGCACACCTACGGTCACGTTCAAGTTGTTCGTGACTTTCACGTTGTCTTGCGCATAGGCACCGGTCTCGTTGGCGCGGTAGTGACGATTCGTCGTCCCGTTGAAAAGCACGGTATGCGCCTGGCCCGGCCGGAATTGGCCGGTCAGGAAGCCCGTAAAATCGAAAAACTCCAAGCCGGACACCTGGTTCGCCTGATTGTGAATATTGATCTGGATCGCGTCCCAATTGAATCCCACCGCAATGTTGTGACGTCCCCGAACTATGTTGAGGTCCGTTGCGCCTGTATAGCGGTTTTGGAACATACCGGCATTCGCGAAGTTGCTGGTGGGTCCGAACGAGAGCCCGAAACTACGAAACATCGCGTCGTTGTTGCCTGCGCTGTTGTCGATCGTAATGCCAGGGAAACGGTTGCTGCCAAATAGATTGATGCCAAAATCCTGCGGCGTGAAGGGCTGACCGGTGTGCGCGAACGCCTTCATGTGCACGAAGCCGATGCGCTGTCCCCAAACCATGGACGGGCTCAGGTTCCAGCTATTGTCAATCGAGATGGTTTGCGATCCGGAATCTAACTGCTGGGGAAAGCCCAGCAATCCACCCCCGGACTGTCCGCCGCCCTGCGAGGCAAACGGATTCGTCGTAGGACTGTGCTGGTAATAATATTTGCCGGATACGTGGTCTTTGGTGCTGGCCGTGTAGTCGAGATTGAAATTAGCCTGGTCAGCATGAAAATGCGAAGGCTTTCCCGGAACCAGAGCATCGTACCCCAAATGCGCCGCCATTGTGCCGTCGGTAATTTGCGGCGTGGGAACGAAATAGGAACCGTCTTTGTTCTTCCGCTGCAACAAGGCCAGGGCGGTCGGATCAATCTGGCCGGCCGTGATCGGCGGGTTTTGTCCGTTGGAAAATCGGCGTTGTTCGCCGCCGCCCAGCGCGGCAGCACTGCGGTCATCGGTCAAATGCAGCGGCACATTGGCCTGTGAAATCCCCAGCAGTTGATCGCTAACGCGAATGCCCTGGTACGACGTGAAAAAGAAAAGCTTATCTTTGAAGATCGGCCCGCCGAACGTCGCCCCAAACCGGTTGTAATGGAGGGGTGGGACTGCGGGCGAACCGGGGATTATCGTATTGAGGCGATAAAAGAATGGCCGCGCATTCCAGATGCTGTTCTGGAAAAACTCGTACAGCTGGCCGTGAAATTTGTTGGTTCCGGATTTCGTGATGATGCCAATATGAGCTCCGCTCGTGGCGCCTTGCGAAACGTCATACATCGACGTATTCACGCGCAACTCCTCAATGGTTTCCGTGGGCGGCGTGGGAAGCGCTTGTCCAATCGCATCGTAGACGGAAGTGCTCGTGCCGATCTCTCCCGTAGAACCGCTGAAGTTTTCCCCTGTATTTAGAACTGTACGGTTGGAACCCACCTGGCTCGTGGTCTTGCCGTTGAACAGGTTGTTTCCGCTAATTCCGTTGAGGGTAAAACTATTGCTGGTGTCGCGTTGCCCGTTAGCCCAGATGGCCTGATTTCCCAACCCAGAGTTGCTGCCCGAACCACCCAGCAGATCGGCATTCACGCCCGGACTCAGCAGGGCCAGCTGCGTGAAACTGCCGGTGCCTAACGGCGTGTCTTGAATCACCGCTTCCCCAAGAACGTAGCCGTTCGTCGTATCCACTTGGTTCAGCGCATTGCTGGCTGTCACGTTGATCGCAGTCGTGACCGTGCCGACTTGCAGCACAGCCGTCTCCGTCGTCGTGCGGTTGGCCTGGACTTCAATCGGGCTATGCGTTTCTGTCTTGAAGTGATCTTTCGCAAACGTCACGGAGTAGCGCCCGATCGGCAAATTGAAGAACCGATATGCCCCGTTGTTGTTCGAAGTCACGGAGAGCTCGAGGTTGGTGTCGAGGTTGCGCGCCGTCAGGCTCACCTTGGCGATGGCGGCTCCGCTCGGATCGGTCACCGACCCTTCAATCGAGCCAAGTAGCTGCTGCGCACGCAGGGGCGTCGAGAGCAAGGCGCACAATGCAAGAACAAAAACGCCAACTGAATGTCGAGCCGAAAAACGAAAGATAGAAACGATGGAATCGCGCACAGGGGCCTCCGTGAATGGCGAATGGTAATGATAAAGATTTGATGGGAGAACATTATAGGTTAGCGGAGGCCGCTCCGGGCCTTGTAAATAGGCGGTTAAAATCACCTGAAATTTGCCTGAAGACCTAGATCAGATTCTCGGTAGAATCGATCACTCGCCGCACCCCTTGACCCTCTGGCAGCCGCTCCAGCAGCTCGCGCATGCTGCAATGCAGAATCGGATGCCACGCCTCCCCGGCAATCTCCGCCAGCGGCTCCAGCACAAACCTCCTCAAATGCATCGCGGGATGCGGAATCGTCAGTTCGCGCGACTCCAACACGCGATCTCCATATAGGAGAATATCGATGTCTAGAATGCGAGGGCCCTTAGGGGTGGATTTCTCGCGATCCCGCCCCATGCTGCGCTCAATGGCCAGGACCCCCGCCAGCAACGCCTGCGGCTCGCACTTGGTTTCCAATTCAACCGCGCAGTTCAGAAACCACGGCTGTTCCGTGAACTCCATGGGCTCCGTTTCGTAAAAAGAAGAGCTTTTGGTAACTCTTCCGAGCGCTCCTAAGTCATGCAACGCGCGCTGCAGATTCGCGGCGCGGTCGCCCAGATTCGATCCTAACGAGAGGTAAGCATGTGTCAGCACAGTGACTTACAGTGTGCGGGGTCCAGAGGATTTTTGCCAGCGCCGGTCCTGGCGTGCGATCCAGCAACGACTTCACGCCAAAAGTACCCAACCAGTAATTACGGCGGAGACATGCGGGAACGTGCCTTCCGAGCCATGATGTTTCTGTTATGAGCCTTGCATCGCTGCTAGTTAGCCGAGATCCCGACCTGGTCCATCCGTTGCGCAGCGCCTTCGAGAGACACTCGATCGGCGTTGAAGTCTGCATTGGACCCCACGCCGGCACGGAAATCCTTTTGAGTGAACACTTTGACGCCGTCATAGTCGACTGCGACGATATGGACGGCGGTTCCGATATCATGCGTGGACTGCGCGGCATGTCTGCCAACAAGAATTCTGTGGCGATCGCGGTCGTCAACCAAGGCACCACCACGGGGCAAGCCTTCCAAATGGGGGCTAACTTCGTGATTCAAAAGCCCGTATCTTCCGTGAATGCTTCGCGGTGTGTGAGCGCCGCTGTCGCCATGATGACGCGCGAGCGCCGCCGCTTCTATCGCCACGCCGTCGAATTTCCGGTCACCGTTTCGTTTGGAAAAGAAGAAGTCGAAGCGTTGGCCAGCAACGTCAGCGAGGGTGGCATGGCTTTGCATTTCAATGGCGCGCCGCCCAACAGCAACCTCACAAAAGTCTCGTTCAATTTGCCAAATTTATCCTCCCCCTTCGAATTTCGCGCCGACCTGGCCTGGGCCGATGAGGAAGGGATCGCGGGCGTTCGCTTCGTGGATGTGCCCCGTAAGGCACAGGAAACGCTGGAAGACTGGCTGACCCGCCAAGCCTCCGGAAAAACCAAGCCAGCGGAAATGGCGCATGTTCTGTCCAGAGCCTGATTCGGGACAGCATCGCCAACCATAGAAAAAAGCGGCCCTTCACCCATGGTGAAGGGCCGCTTTATTACTGGTTGAATCGCGTTAGTCTTTGTCGGCCGCCAGACCCTCCCGCAGGTGCCCAATGGCTTCATCGATCGACTTGATGGCCATGGCCTTGTGGCCGTGGAAGTCGCTGGCCGCTTTGTGCTCCAGGTCCCACTTGGTCTTTTCCAGCTGCTTAATGCACTCGCGAATCTCGGGATGTTTCTCTTTCTTTTCCATCTTGTCGTCTTTGTCCTGCGGCGCCGCAAACGCTGCGGGGAGGGCCAAAGTAACGGCAAGGGCGGATACAGCCAATATTCGCTGAAGCTTCATGTTTCATCTCCTGAGGGATTGGGCGGATGAGTCCGCCGCTCGGTTCGAACAAACTCAGTCTAGCGAAAAAGTTGCCGCCGTTGAACAACGGAGGACCCAGAGGTACATAGAGGGATAGCAGGCCGAACACGTTACTTGGACACAGGCGCCTCGCCTGTGTGCCTTTTGGAAACTAGGGCGGCGGCTAAATCGAAGATGCTACGGCTAAGATCGATTCGTGCGACGTAACCTCTTCACACAGCGAGGGATTCCGCAAAATCCGCGACACCAGAGCGGTGTGCATGGCATGTCCTGCGCGGTCCGCGACCACTCTTCCCAGCAACCTCTTTCCAATCAACGCCAAATCGCCAATCAAATCGAGGACTTTGTGTCGCACAAACTCATCCTTGAAACGCAATGGAGGATTCTCGATGCCGTCGCGCGTGAGCACGACGCAGTTGTCGCGGGAGGCTCCGCGGATAAGTCCCATGTTTCTCATGGCTTGCTCATCCTCTCGCGACCCAAATGTGCGTGCTGGAGCAATTTGCTGGATGTAGCTGCCGTTGGAAAGTTCGACTTCAAACGTCTCCCGCCCAATCAGAGGGTGAGGAAAATCAATAGCATACGAAGCCGAATACCCTTCCGCCGGGTAGATGGCGATAAACTTCCCGCGGTCCGCCAGTTCGATGGGCTGGAGCACGCGCAGGTACGTGCGTTTGCGGCGCTGGCGGCGCAACCCTACGCCTAAAATCATGTCCACAAAAGGCTTAGCGCTGCCGTCGAGAATCGGCAATTCCAGGTTGTCCAATTCGATGATTGCGTTGTCGACGCCAACGCCTACCAAGGCCGACAGCAGGTGCTCCGTGGTGGAAATCAGGACGCCCTTTTTCATCAAACTGGTGGCGTAGCTGACCTTGGCGACGTTGTGTCCGATGGCCTCAATTTCGAAGCCGTCGAGGTCAGTGCGGCGGAAGACGATCCCGGTCCCGGAAGGCGCAGGAAGGAGCTGCAGACGCACGGGCGCCCCACTGTGGAGCCCGATCCCGCTGCACTCCACGCTGGCCCGGATTGTTTGCTCGAAGTCCAAGAGGCGGGTCTGTGAAAACTATTGCAGCCGCTAGGTTACGCGCTTGGTGGAAATTCTGACTGTGGCAAATTAACCACAGTCCAGCGGTCGTATGGTCGTCGGGTCCAGGCACTTTTGAGTAACGCCGAGACAGCAGAAGGGGTTAGATTAAGCCCATACGGAGGTCCCGCCCATGAATCCCCTAATTCGCCCCTTGGCAGCCCTTTGCCTGGTGTTGTCGCAAGTAGTCGCCCCGGCAGGAAACGGCGCTCTCTTCGCCCAGTCGCCGGTCGAGAACGCTTCCGCGATGACGACGGTCAACGTGACCGTTGACGTCCTGGTGAACCGTCATGCGATCAGTCCTTACGTTTACGGCGGCGCCTATCCCAAGGATGCGGCGACGATCACCGACAGCGGACTCTCGGTTGTGCGTTGGGGAGGGAATGCTACCTCGCGTTACAACTGGAAGACGTTCACCAATAGCGCGGCGGCAGATTGGTATTTCGAGGATTTCCCGTACACAGAAATCGGCGACGGCGATTCGATCAAATACATTCAGGATGTAAAGGCGGCAGGCAGCCATCCGATTATGACGATGCCCATGCTGCCCTGGGAGCGCGAGATGCCGTCGAGCGCCGCGCGCGCCACCAGATCGCAGTAGAGCGTGATGGCGCGGCTGGCGTCGTCATTGCCCGGCACGACGTAGGTGATGCCGTCGGGATCGCTGTTGGTGTCGACGATGGCCGCGACCGGC
>Ga0209068_10000424_pt1 | contig 23094 bp, 16 predicted proteins | sample ColStrG_CSR_2012_FD_187200 | JGI IMG/M metagenome (GOLD analysis project Ga0209068, IMG submission 187200) | Freshwater sediment microbial communities in response to fracking from Pennsylvania, USA - Cold Stream Run_MetaG_CSR_2012 (SPAdes)... | ecosystem: Environmental > Aquatic > Freshwater >...
GCCGGAACTCATGCGAATTCTGTTGGATCAGGTGCACCTCGAATGGGACGAAGCCTGGCATATCACACAGAACACGCTGGCATACACGAATCATACTTTGTTGCCCGAAGCGCTTGAAAAATGGCCTGTGGCTTGGTTTGAAGAAATGCTGCCCAGGCAACTTGAGATCATCTATGAAATCAACCGCCGTTTTCTGGGCGATGTTCGCGGGCGGTTTCCTGCCGACAAAGACCGCATTCAGCGCGTGAGCCTTGTCGAAGATGGCCCCGAGAGCAAGGTTCGCATGGCCAATCTGGCGGTCGTAGGTTCTCACAGCACCAACGGGGTGGCAGAGATTCACTCCAAGCTGTTGCGCGAAACGACACTGAAAGACCTCGCAGAGATCTTTCCGCAACGTTTTAACAACAAAACGAATGGAGTCACACCCCGGCGCTGGCTGCAATTATGCAATCCCGGACTTTCTGGACTCATCACTGATGCCATTGGAGATGGCTGGATCGGTGACTTAAGCGAATTGAGCAAGCTCAAAGCATTCACCGAAGACAATGACTTCTGTGATGACTTCCGCAAAGCCAAGCGAAATGCCAAGCGACAATTCTGTGATTGGCTCCGCTGGTCCACAGGGCAGACCGTTGATCCGGAGTCGATCTTCGATTGCCAGGTCAAACGCATCCACGAGTACAAACGCCAATTCCTGAATGCACTGCGGATCGTTGTGCTCTACAACCGGCTGCGCCAGGACCCGGGGCTCAACCTGTACCCACGTACGTTCCTTTTCGCTGGCAAGGCCGCGCCTGCCTACCGGCTCGCCAAGGTGATCATCAAGTTCATTAACAATCTGGCTGCGACCATCGACGGCGACCCCACAGTACGAGAACGGCTCAAGGTGGTATTCCTGCCCGACTACTGCGTCTCGCTTGCGGAGCACCTCATTCCCGCCAGTGACGTCTCCAACCAGATCTCGACGGCAGGCTATGAAGCCAGTGGGACAAGCAACATGAAGTTCATGATGAACGGCGCATTGACGATCGGCACACGCGACGGCGCGACGATTGAGATGGCAGCAGAGGCGGGCGAGGAGAACTTCTTCCTGTTCGGTTTGACGGCTGAGCAGGTGATTGATAGTCGCGGCTGGTATAACCCGCTCTGGCACTACCAACACGATCCGGAGACCCGTCAAGCCCTGGACTTGATTTTCTCGGATTATTTCAGCCGCTATGAGCCGGGTGTCTTCGAGCCGTTGCGCGACATGTTGCTGACGCACGGCGATCACTACATGCACCTGGCGGACCTGAACTCGTACCTCGAAGCAGACGAGCGGCTCTGCGCGCTCTATGCCAATCCCGACGAGTGGGCGCGCAAGGCCATCTTGAATGTAGCAGGTTCGGGGAAGTTCTCCAGCGACCGCACCATTGCGGAATATGCCGAAAAAATCTGGAATGTAAAGCCGTGTCCAATACCAGAGAAAGCGTAGCTACCGCGCACTGTCCCGTGCTCGTTATGTGACTAAGAAAGAATACGAACTCCTACTAGTGGTCTGCTACCGACGATAGAGCTGGGCCAACCCTGTCGGCAGGAAGCGGCAAACGTTGCAAGCAGACGCGCGAAGCGACTCGCCGACGAGTTTGGAAGGAACTGAGAAAGGACAAAACAAGTGTTAACGCAACATACTGAAAGGAGAAGTACGATGTGGCAAAAATCTCGAAACTGGACGGCAAAGTTTTGTCCTGCATTGGTTCTGGCGCTCGTCGCGTGCTCCGTGACATACGCGCAGGACGTGAGAACCAACTATATGCCGGGAACTGATTTTTCAAAATACCACACCTATGCATGGGTCGACGAGGTGCAAGGCGTACCTGCGGTAGGTGGCCATCCCGACCAGATCCTGGACACCCAGGTCAAGCAGGCAGTCGATTCACAAATGGCGGCCAAGGGCATCACCAAGGTGGTGGACGGCGGTAAAGCTGATTTACTCCTGGGCTACCAGCTCGCGATCGATCGGGAGAAGCAGATAAACGGCTTCGCCTCCGGCATGGGCGGCTGGGGTCCGTGGGGGGGCGGCCTCGATTCATTTTCGGCCAGCACTTCAAGCAATTACATTGGCACTTTCGTCGTCGGTATGTATGACCCTTCTGCAAAGAAGCTGGTTTGGATAGGAGCTGCGCAACATGCGATTGAGCCCAGCAAAAAACAGGAGAAAAACCAGGAAAGGCTGAATAAAGGAGCGCAAAAGCTGCTGAAGGACTTTCCTCCGGGGCGCGGCAAATAGACACTCCGACTCTGATGAAGCAGAGAACCACCACTCTGGTTGCACGCGGTCGGCAATTAAGCTGTCGGTCGACGAACAGCTCCCCCAGAAAGGCCTCACCAAGGTCGAGAAGGACCCGGACTTTTACTTTGGCTCTCAGGCCGTGATCAACCTGAAAAAGGGCATCAACTTATCGGCTTGGGGCACACGCGGCGGTCGGGCGGGTGGGGCGGATGGGATAGCGGTACAGTGACAGGCCAGACTTCGACGATTCCCGTCGGAATGCTGTTGGTGGATCTGTACGACCCGCCAGAAAGCAGCTGATCTCGCGCGGAGATGCCAGCAAGACCATCGACCTTAAGAAAGACCCGGATAAGAATTACAAGAATCTGCAAAAGGCGATGGGCCAGCGTGGGGTCTTGGTCGTTTCGTAAGAAGAGAACCATGCAGCGTGTCCGAATGGGAAAAAGCATTGCACATATTGGTTTAGTCTCCGCGTTCCTGCTGCTCTGCTCCGCCCAGCCTTTTCAGCCGACACCGAAACTGTATCGCGCCAAGCCGGAGGACGTGCCGCCGTGGGCGGAGCAGGGGAATTTTCGTTTCATCCGCCTGGACGGCGGACAAATCGAAAGCTGGAAGGCCGAGCGGACCTGGTGGGGCAACAAGTTCAGCGCCGAAGAGAAGGAGGTACTGACCCACATCTATGACCGCAATTTCGAGCAAATGCTCGGCTTGCTCAAGCAGGCGGACTTCAACTGGATCTGGGTCACCTGGAGCAACGGCTGGTCGCTAAAGGACGAGGACGAGAACCGGGAGAACCTGAAAAAGGTAATCGCCCGCTGCCATGAGAACGGCATCCACGTATCGGCCTATATGTCGGCTACCAACATGTTCTGGAAGAGCGCCTACCGCGACGACCCGGAAACGAAGAAATACGGCCTGTGGAAGTACGGCATCCCCATGTTCTACGCCGGCCCGACCACAACCGACCTCCAGATTTCATGGAAGCGCCGGCTCGCCGACGCGCGCGAGCCCGGCTGGCGGGCCTATCTCTTGAAGAAGGCGGAGATGGCGGTGGACGCGGGCGTGGACGCGATCGCGTGGGACAACATGATCGGTCACGACTCCGGCCTGGCCCAGTTGCTCGACGACACCCAGCGGATGGCCGAGCGGAAGGCGCGGGAGACCGGCCGGCCCAAGGTCCTGGTTGAAGCAAATATCCATATCCCGCCGCGCCGGTTTGCGATGAACGACGTTAACGAGGTGATCTGGGAGGAGGACGGCAAGGACACTCCAGGTGTATGGGACGGTCATTGGCAGGTGGACAACGCGCGCAAGATCAAGTTCCTGAGCGGAGAGAAGCAGCTCTGGCAGCCCCTGAAGTATGAGAACGACGTTTACCACTGCGGCCCGCGCGAACGCTGCATCCCCAGCCCGGCCGAGCAGAAGCTTTCCATCGCCGAGGCCTATGCTTTTGGCGCGGCCACCTCGCGCAACATCGAGGGCCGATTCCTCTCAGCGCTGATCAACGGCGAGCCGCAGGCTCAGGAGGCCTGGACGGCCATCGCTCAATACAATCATTTCATGGTCGAGCATCGGGAGTTGTATCACCAGGCGGACCCGGCGGCGCGGATCGCCTTGATCTCCGCGGCGCCGCACAACCCGCTGGCCAACGAATTCCTCAAGCAGAGCCTCTTCTTCGAGACCAAAGTGCTCGCGCACCTGGACAAGGGAATCCCCCTGGACCGGTTCAAGGTGCTGGTGATCCCGGCTGACCTGCCCAAGCTCAGCGCCGATCAAAAGGCCCGGTTGGATGCATTCACCGCTGGCGGGGGCGTCATCATCAGGGCCGGAAAGTCTAACTCGGGAATCGTGGCGCGCGCCGAAACCGCGGCTGGAGGGCCTCGCCTCAGCCTGGAGCCGCGCGGTTACGTGCTGGGCCAGTTGACTCGGAAACCCGACGGTCGGACTTTGATTCTCCACTTGCTCAACTACGATCTTCAGGTCCCGGCAGAGAACGTGAAAGTCCGGCTGAATCTGGGCGGGTTGGAGCTGAGCGGACTGGTCGATCTGGGAGAAACCAAGGACCTGAGCCGCTGGGAGGTGAAAGTCCTTTCGCCGGACGCGGCCCAGCCTCAGTTCGCTGGCCTGTCTCTGCACGGGAGCGTCTGCGAGTTCACCCTGAGCCGGATCCAGCACTATGCCGTGGTGACTGTCTCGGCAAGGCCGGCCCCGTAGTTACCTAGTATTCCCCTAGAGGAAACTCTTGGCTCTCAGGTGCAGAGCTCGACCTTTCGTCTTCTCTTGCACGAACAGGGAAAGACGGTCAACCTCAACGGCAGCGACTCCCTGGAAATCTTCCGGAACCTCAAACATGCAAATCAGATACTTTGATTTTGCTGTAGTTCGTGCGGGCAGCCACTTATATGTAGACTCGCCGAACAAAGGTCCGCTTGTGACCGTCGCGCGTCGCGGAATTGGAAAGGGAGTAGTACTGAACTCAAAACCGCGGCAGAATTCGCGCCCTGACCAGGGGGCATGAACACGATTGTAAGATTCCTCCCAATTGCCGACCCATGGAAAGTCAGTTCGGTTGAACAGGTAAACAACCAGCAGTCCCATCTTTGGGTTGCAGACGGCGATGAAACCAGTCTTATGCGTTGGGTCCAACAGATGCGCAGTGTAGTGTCCGTATCGGCCCTTTTCACTGGTGCGAAGGTTTAGGAATCCGCCACGTTTCTGGGGGGCCTTAGGCCAGCGAAATTCGGCGTTGGGCCGAAGCGACATCTTCGTGCTGAACGTGGAAGGACAGACCTTGCTGCGAGTCGCAGGCATATCAAAAAGAGTTGTGTTGGGCTCCAGAAATGGCGGGCCGAAGGTCACGTGTTGGTTCCAGGAGATGGGCCGGTCAAAGGTGGCCAGATTGAGGGCAGTTTCTTCTACATAGATAATCGGCACCTCGCGATCGAGAGCAATTTCGCGCTGCAATCGCATTTGGGCCTGCGGAAGATCAGCGGCATAGATCAGGCTCCCGGTCGGTGATCCGAGCTTGCGTTGGCGATGCCAGTTCACTACGGGAGCTTCACCATGCGTGGTATGTCCCGCGGCGATTTCATCCGGGGAAGGCGGTCCGAAATAGTCGAAGCTGATGCTGTGCCCTGCAATGGCAGCGAGCAGTTTGCCTTCAGGTGGGGGGCCGTAAGTGCGGTGGTGCTTGCGCGGCGTGTAATCCGCCGGATCGATAGTTTTCCAGGTGGGCCGCCACATAGGATTGACACCACCGGCACTATGGAGAATCAATTCACAGATGTGACCCCCACCTTCAAGAACCGAGACATGGCCCCACTTGCCGTGAATACGAAAGCCAGGCCGGCCATCCAGGATGTTCGAATGATGAATTACGCGCGTTGGGCGCTTGTGATTGGGCAATTTGGGACTTCCTCTAAAGTAGTGTGACGACTTTATAGCAGGCCAATGCCAGTTTAGAAAAGAGCGTCGTGATTCACGAACAGAGTTCGTGTAGCGACGAACGCTGCGGCTGCAATGAAACGTCCGGGCCGCGAATTGCTTGCTATTCGGTGGCATCGAGTTTCTGAAAAAGTGATCGCGCGGGATTGAGAATCCAATTGAGCAGCAGTCCAATGAAGAGAACAGCCGCAAAACTCGTGGCGAGAATAAATCCGTCTTTCGGATCACCAAAGGCGTCGCTAATGGCACCCATCGCAAGGGGTCCCAGAACGGTGGACCGGCAGGTGAAGAACAGAATCACGCCGGCCACCGCACCATGTACCGAGGGCTCCGAGCGTGCTTAAATCGCCGGACAGACGATCAATGTAAGTGATGAGTTGGACTTGATTTCTCAACGTCGCACGGTGCCGTGTGATTCGGGCCGGACTTTCAGGAATGGAGCTCCAACAAGAACCCAAGGTTCAGCCTGAACACTTTTTAGAAGGGTACAACGCGGTAGGTCAAGGACATTGCTACACATTGATCCATAAGTTGTATATGGTAATATTCGGCGGCAACGCGTATCTGAGGTTGAACAGTAAGCCCTGGGTGGATGCGGTGCGAAGAAAAAGGATTTTCGATGGCAAATCATAAATACCGCCAGATTTTCGACAAACTTCAGGAAGATATTTCCTCCGGTCGGTATAAGCCCGGCCAGCGTTTACCGAGTGAGGCGGAACTGGTTAGGCGTTTTGACGCCTCTCGAATGACGGTATTCCGGGCTATGCGGGAGCTCCAATCACTCGGTGTGGTGACCCGCCGTGTTGGTTCAGGCACTTTTGTCTCTTCGACCTCAAACACGGGGAGCCACGTGTTTGGACTCTTGATTCCCGAGCTGGGCCAGACCGAGATTTTCGAAGCGATCTGCCAAGGCATGATGGAAGCGCAGCAAGCCATGCATCACTCTCTGCTCTGGGGGAATGCCGTGTCGCAGGAAAAAGAGAAAGAACAAGCCGCAGAGCAGCTATGCCGGCATTACATATCCCGAAAGGTGTCGGGCGTATTTTTCGCCCCGGTTGAATTCAGTGAGAACAGATTTCAAGCGAACCACCGGATCGCCGCCGCTCTTGAGCGGGCCCGCATTCCGGTTGTTCTTCTTGATCGGTGCCTGGAGCCCTATCCCCAGCGTAGTAAGTACGACTTGGTCGGTATCGATAATCGCCGGATAGGCTATTTGGCGACCGAGCATTTAATCAAAGCGGGCGCGAAGCGCATCGCTTTCTTCGCACGGCCGAATTCTGCGCCTACGGTGGATGCCCGCATCGCGGGTTATCGCGAAGCTCTCACGTCGCGATCAGCGCAGAACGGACGTGATCTGGTCAGGCTCGGAGACGCGTCTGATACCAAGTTCATCAAGTCCATACTGAAGAAAGATCGACCGGATGCTTTCCTTTGCGCCAATGACCATACTGCCGGGAACCTCATGCACACGCTGATATCACTCGGCCAGCGTATCCCGGAAGACGTCCGCATGGTAGGCATCGACGATGTGAAATATGCGCGGCTGTTGCCGGTGCCTCTTACTACTCAACATCAGCCATGCCGTGATATCGGAAGAATAGCCTTGGCGGTCATGCTGGACAGGATTGCGAATCCCGATTTGCCTCCGCGCGATGTGCTTTTAGGATGCAAACTCATGGTTCGTCAGTCGTGTGGCTCGCTCTCAAAATAGAAGTACCCTGCCGTCCTGGTCTTCTTACACCTGACTTTTCTAGTCACTCCACGGCGTCAAAACGCTGGAATGAGCACCCCGCGAACGCCCGTCTAACCTCAAGTGGTATAGGCAGGTTTTTGGAAGTTGTCTGCAAATGATCTTGACAACTTGAAACCTTCAAAGCTACAAGTTCACTCCGTGAGTGGTCGCGATCGGAATTGATCTGACCACATGATCCCAGAGGCAGCTTTCATCGTTTATCGTGAGGGTCAGATTCGGGCCCATAGATGGCGTTATTGAAATTCAGTCGCTTGTCTTTTCCACGTCGAAGGGGCAAAAAATATGACGAATGATCGGTCGTTGGTTTCAGGTCACCTCTCCAAGTTTGCAGCCAAGGTCCTCTCCCGCCAAGCCAAGTTGTCGGTCAGCCGGATTGATGTCGTGTCCGCGGAGCGACGCCCTTTCAAGCTAATGACGCTGGTTCTTGGTGTCGTCGTTATAGCTATGACGTGTTTGCCGGCGTCTGCCCAGGTCAGATTTGGAACCGTCCTGGGAACTATTGTTGATTCCAGCGGGGCCACGGTCTCAGGAGCCACAGTAAAGCTGACCAATCTAGGTACCAGCGAGACCCGCACCACCCAGACCGGCAACGCGGGAACTTTTACCTTCCCTAACTTAGCCGCGGGGCTGTACCGGGTTGAGGTTGAGATGGCGGGGTTCAAGCACTTCACTCGAGAGAACGTGGAAGTTCAAGTTGACGTTAGCACCCGCGTGGACGCCGCGTTGCAGGTCGGCAATGTGACAGAGAGTGTCGTCGTTACCACCGAGGCGCCGCCATTGCAAACGGACAATGCCTCTCTGGGCACGGTCATCAGTCAGCAAGAGGTGGAAAGCATTCCCCTAAGCGGCAGGAATGTGAACAACATGCTGACTCTGGTACCAGGCGTCGTGGCTCAAGGCGGAACCTACGGTAACGCTGTTTCCAACCAATCGGGCGGCGCCCGGACGAACGCGATCGGGTTTGGGAACTACGCAATCGGCGGAGGCTTCGGGAACCAGAGCTCCTTCTACATCGATGGTGTCGCCTCCAACGCACCTGCCGGCAATCTCAACTCGCTCATTCCCTCTCAGGATGCCGTGCAAGAGTTCCGCGTCGTCACCAACAATGTCGCCGCGGAGTATGGGAATTACGCCGGAGGCATCATTAACCTCACCACCAAATCGGGAACCAACGCTTTTCACGGCACGGCTTACGAGTATCTGCGCAATAAGGTCCTAAATGCGAATGACTACTTCTCGAACCAGGCCGGACTGGCTCGGGTGCCTCTGATCCAAAACCAGTTTGGCGGGACAATCGGCGGACCGATACGGAAGGACAAGACGTTCTTTTTCTTTGGCTACGAGTATGAAAAGCTGAAAACCGGCACTCTGGTCACCACTACAGTTCCGACTGCCGCCGAATTAACCGGTGACTTTACGGCACCCGGCCTGCCTGTGATCAACGATCCAACCACGGGAACTCAATTTCAATGCAACGGAGTGCTTAACAAAATCTGCCCGAATAGGCTTGACCCCTCCGCGCTGGCGCTTTTTGCGAAGTCCTATCCCGCCCCGAACCGGCCCGGCTTGCTACAGAACAACTTCATCGTTCAAGAGGCCACGGGAGGCGTCAACGAGCAATACAACGCGCGGGTCGATCACCGTATTTCCGAAAAGAACAGCTTGTTTGCCCGGTATTCGTATTGGAAGGCAGACAGCGACCCCTATGACGCCTGGGGGACGCAAACGCAGGGTCAGGGTCACACGGGCATCTACACACACTCGGCTATCCTCGGAGACACCCATGCCTTTAACTCTTCGACGATTCTCGATCTGCGCCTTTCTTACCTCCGGGTTTTTCAACATGAATTTCCCGACAGCCAGGGCGTCGACCTGTCTCAATTCGGCGCCGGCTGGGGAAGCCTTGCAGGCCAGCTCGTGGCCCCTGCGAACCTCCCCGCAATGAGTTTCAACGACAGCCTCGGAGTCTCTGGAAGCAACGGCATTGGTTCGGAGCTCTTTTGGCACCAGAATGTGTACGGGCTGTCGGGAACTCTCACTAAGATTGTGGGTCGCCACCAGCTTAAGTTTGGGGGCGCAGTGCGCCACGTGCAATGGATTTCCGATCCAGAAAACGGGGTACTCACCCTGAACTTCGACCAGTCGGCTACCGCGAATGCGTCCGGCGCCGGCGGCAGCGCAGTGGCGTCGGCACTGCTTGGCATCATCGGCGCGCAGGGCACACAGGTGGCGCCGGGTATGATCGGCGGCTCCAGGGCGTACTTCAACTCCTACGGTTTCTTTGTCGACGACACCTTCCAGGCCACCAGAAAGCTCACCATTACAGCCGGTCTCCGCTGGGATCAGCCCAGTGTCTTCTCGGAAGCGAACAACAATGACACGGTGTTTCTGCCCAACCAGGCCAGCCCCCTGGGATCGTTCTTGAATCCGGTCACGGGACAAACACAGCAACTTAAAGGCAACGTGGCTTTAGTTGACAGTCCGGCGTGGCCTTCCCAGAGAGAAGACAATTTGCACTGGAAGTTGTTTTCGCCGCGGCTTGGGCTAGCCTATCGCCTCACCGATAAAACGGTGTTGCGCGGGGCGTACGGCATTTCCTATCCGCCCAGCACGCTCAGCCAGGACGGACCGAATCTCTCCCCTGTTAATCTAGCTCCGGTTTCAGGTGGTCCCCTCGCCACTGTGGCTAACCCGTATCCTTCCGGTCTCCCCCAGCCGCTGCGGCGAAGTGCAACCCCCGGTGACTTCTACGGACAGGGCATCTTTGCCATGCGCACGCCTGGCGACAAAACGCCATATGTGCAGCAGTGGAACGCGGCAGTCGAACGGCAGATCGGCAAGGATGCCTCCCTTACGGTGGCATACGCGGGATCGAGGGGAACCCACCTTCTTATGCAGGGGTGGGCTACCGTTTCGAATTTCAACCAGAATCAGTTGCCCGATCAGTATTTTTCCATGGGACCGGCTGCGTTGTTGGCTCAGGTTCCGAATCCGTTCTTCGGAATCATTACGACACCGGGACCTCTCTCAGGACCAACGGTTGCCACTGGACAACTTTTGCTGCCCTTCCCGCAATACCAGCGAGTTCTATTCCTGGATCCGCACAGGGGCACCTCAAACTACCGGTCACTCCAGGCGTCGTTCATGAAACGATTCGGAGGTAAAGGCATCCTGAGCGTTGCCTATACCTGGTCGCGACTGATGTCCAACACCGACAGCACAAGTGCATTCCTGGACGAGGGATTTATTTTCGGTGGAGCGACTCAGGACAACAACCATCTGGAGAGAGAGTACTCGGTAAGTTCTTACGACATTCCTCAGAATCTCTCTGTTGGGTACGGTGTTGATTTGCCTTTCGGCCGCTCCAAGCGCTTCTTGCAGGACGCTCACGGAGTCCTGAACGCGGTAGTCGGGGGATGGCGGGTCAACGGCATCACTACTGTACGTAGCGGGGTCCCCATTAGTGCGTACCAATTTTTCCCGGGGTCGGCTCTCAGCCAGTTTGGCGGTGGTCAAGGGTACTTCGGGGCTCAAGGGCTCTGGATGCGGCCCGATCTTGTACCGGGGTGCAACCTGAAGGCGTCGGGCTCGCGTGAATCCCGCGCAGCCAACGGCTGGTTTAACACGGCCTGCTTCACCCCGGTGGATACTGCCAATGTGGTCCGATTCGGCGACGAGCCCCGGAACATTTCCGACGTTCGCATGGATCACATGAACAACTGGGATTTCTCCATCGCAAAGCGCAATGACATCACAGAGCATGTCTATCTGCAGTTCACAGCGGAGTTCTTCAATGCGTTCAATCATGTACGATTTGGCCCGCCCAACACTCAGATAGGCAATCCAACCTTCGGCCTTGTGACTTCGCAGGTGAACCCGCCTCGCGCAATTCAGTTCGGCCTGCGAGTCGGATTCTGATAATCCTTGGTCGGCACCGCCCAGAAATGAGCGGTGCCGCCACCCCAATCAGCGCCATACTCCAATGCATAAGAAGAGGCCCGTACTCATGATGAACCAGCGTCTTTTCCTCGCTCTGGGGTTAGCTTCGGCCGGACTGCTGATTCTCCCGCAAGGCTCTGCGCAGGAAGGGCCCGCGGCGCCGAAGGTGGTCGTGCAAAGTGACGGTACCGTTGACGTTCCTGCCCAGACCGTGCCGATGTCGCCCTTCCTCAGCCCCGAAGCAAAAGCCTACGTTACGCAGCATTTAAAGGATATGCAGGATCCCGAGATTCTGAAGCAGGATGAGGGCGTTCCCCGTTTCATGAAGAGATACCTGGCGCGCGACTACCAACTCTTTGCCGTTGAGAGGAAGGACGAGAGGGTCGGGGGTGTACACGCGTTTGTTTACACGCCCAAATCCGGGGTCTCGGCCAAGAATAAAGACCGGATCCTGATCAATCTTCATGGGGGCGGATTTTCCGGTTGCTGGCCTGGTTGCGCGGAGCTCGAGTCTATTCCCGTTTCTGCCTTGGCAGGGATTGAAGTAGTCAGTGTCGATTACCGTGAAGGCCCAGACCACAAATTTCCCGCAGCGAGTGAAGACGTCGCAGCGGTTTATCAGGAACTGCTGAAGACGCATAAGGCCCAAAACATCGGCATATATGGCTGCTCGGCGGGGGGAATGCAGACTGCGATGTCCCTGGCATGGTTTCAGAAGCACTCGTTGCCTGTCCCCGGGGCGATCGGGATCTTTTGCGCATCGGCCGGCGGTATCTTCGGAGGCGATGCGCTGTACACGGCAGTTCCGCTTGGCGAAGCGCGCTTATCTCCGCCCATTGCCCCCGGAGCACGACCACCCTTGGTTTACTTCAGTGAGACTGATCCGAAGGACCCGCTGGTGTCGCCCATTAACTCGCCGGAAGTTCTCGCGAAGTTTCCTCCGACGTTGATCATCACCGGCACGCGCGGTTTTGAGCTCAGCTCCGCTCTCTATACTCATGAGCAGTTGGTCAAGCTGGGCGTTGAAAGCGATTTGCATGTTTGGGAAGGACTCTTTCACGGGTTTTTCTACAACGTAGATGTTCCTGAGTCCAGGGATGCTTTGAACGTCATTGTCAAGTTCTTCGATCGCCACCTGGGCCGGGAGTGATGCGCCTTTAGGGCAGAGGCAGACAGGTGTGCGGGAAAAAGAGAATGCTGAAAACGAGATCTCGCGGTGTTTTGATTTTCATTGTCGTTGTTGCGACTCTATCGGCCGCCGCTGAGCCCCCTAATGTTCGCGAGCGCTGGGTAAGCGCATGGAGCGCTGCCATGCATGCTCCGCTACCCTTCCCAGGGCTTCCCCCTTCGCCCGTATTCGAAAACCAGACCATTCGCATGATTGTGCGCCCGACCATTGGCGGTGAACGCGTCCGGATCAGACTCTCTAACGCGTTCGGAACGTCGGCTTTGAAAATTGGCGCAGCCCACATCGCGATCGCTGCGCAAGACTCGAGGACTGTCCCCGAGTCTGATCACGCCCTGACTTTCGGCGGTGCTTCGTCCATCAATATTCCACCGGGGGCACCCGCCTTGAGTGACGCTGTGGAGTTGCATGTTTCACAGTCCAGCGAGATCGCGGTGAGCCTTTTCCTGCCAACCAAGACACCTTCGTCGACCGTTCATTTTTGGGGACAGCACAAAAGCTACATTTCGGAGACCGGCGATTTCAGTGGCAAAGCAGAGATGCCGAACGCCACGCCGAACGCGTCATGGTACTGGCTGGCGGATGTCGAAGTATTGGCTTCTGATCAGGCCGGGGTAATCGTGACTTTCGGCGATTCCATCACAGATGGAGTGGGGGCGAACCAAGGCGATTACACCGACTGGCCCGACCTTCTGGCGAATCGCCTGGCGAGCGAGCAAGGAGCCCCCATTCTTGCCGTTGTAAATGAAGGCATCGGTGGGAATCGCATTCTGCGCGACGGCGCTGGCGTAAGCGCACTGGCACGCTTTGATCGCGACGTCCTGGCACAGCCGGGCGTTGTCGACCTGATCGTGCTCGAAGGAATTAACGACATCGGCTGGCCGCACATGAAGCCGAGATTACCCAACGGCACGACCATGAAAGAGGCTCCGTTTGCCGGCGAACTGGTGACCATGCAAGAGGTGATCATGGGGCTGCAGCAGATCATTGACCGCGCCCATCAGCATGGGATCAGGGTGTTCGGCGCCACGTTGACGCCTTACGAAGGCGCTGATTACTACAGCGAGGACGGGGACGCTACGCGTCAGGCCGTGAACCAGTGGATTCGCACCAGCGGTGCATTCGACGGCGTGTTCGATTTCGACGCTGCTGTGCGCGATCCAAGCCATCCGGGGCAGTTTCGCGAAGGCTATCACTCCGGCGACCATCTGCACCCCAGTGCAATGGGTTACAAGGCAATGGCGAACGCAGTAGACCTCGCGACATTGAGGCGCGTGGTGACCGCGAGCACGAAGAAATAATCAAGCATGGGCGTTACAACGCCGGTAGAAATGGCAGAACAGGGTGAAGATCAAGCAAATCGCGCTCGTTAGCATACTGTTCTGGGGCGTTTGCCTGGGGCAGAGTGGATCCGTACGGCCCACCACCAACCTTCCCGATGCAGACTTCCCACGGATCAACAGTGACCTGAGCGCCACCTTCCGGGTGCAGGCGGACCAGGCGCTGAAAGTACAACTCCTGATGGAGTTTGGCCAGTCGACCTATGACATGGTCAAGGGGGAAGACGGGTATTGGAGCGTGACCACAAAGCCCTTGTTGCCGGGCTTCCACTATTACGCGATTTCGGTCGACGGATTCCCGGCGAACGATCCGGGGAGCAGAGTGTTTTTCGCTGCACGCAAGGAAGTCAGCGGGTTGGAGGTTCCGAGTTCAGAGTCAGAGTTCTTTGCGATCAAAGACGTGCCGCACGGCACCGTTCGTACCGAATGGTATCTCTCGAAAACCACCGGTAACACAAGGCGCGTCTTTATTTATACCCCGCCGGGATACGACCTCAGCACCTCGCGTTTTCCGGTCTTGTATCTTCAGCACGGATACGGCGAGGACGAAGCCGGTTGGAGCGATCAGGGCCATGAGAACTTCATTCTGGATAATCTGATCGCCGCTCACAAAGCCGTGCCCATGATCATCGTGAACGAGAATGGGCTGCCGGGGCCAAGTTTTCAGCCGCCTGCGCCGCCCCGGACGGGTTCAAAGCCGCCTCCAGTAGGGCACGTGGCGCGCTACTTCATGAATGAACCTTACGAGACCTTCGACCGGGTAGTTTCCCGCGATCTGATTTCCTTTGTTGACGCAAATTTCCGTACCCTAGCGGACCGTGAACACCGGGCGATTGCCGGCCTTTCCATGGGTGGGGCCCAGGCGCTTCGCATCGGACTCAACCATCTGGATCAATTCGCCTACATCGGGGCATTCAGTCCCGCGATTGACATCAGCGATACCACGAAAGACTACGACGGGAGTTTGGCGAATCCGGCAAGGCTCAACCAGCAACTGCGGTTGTTATGGATTGGAATCGGTAGTGAAGATTTTTTGCTTGCGCCGGTGCGGGAGTCTCATGCGACTTTGGAAAAAGCAGGAATCAAACACGTGTGGGTGGAAAGCTCCGGCGCTCACGTCTGGACTGTGTGGCGCAAGTACCTCGCCGATTTTGCGCCGAGGTTGTTTCAGTGAAGCGCTAGGCCTGTTCAATGCGCAGGACGACTGATACAAGGTTATGACGAAGCCAGCGCTCATGGTCGGGTTGGGCGAGGTGTTGTGGGACATCCTGCCCTCCGGTAAGGTGTTGGGTGGCGCGCCTGCTAACTTCGCATACATGACGAACGTACTGGGGGACGAAGGAATCGTCGCCAGCCGGATCGGCAATGATGAATTAGGGCGCGATGCTTGCCAGGTGATGCAAAGCCTCGGATTGAACACGTCGTACCTGCAGCAGGACAATGAGCACGAGACCGGTACTGCGGCGGTATCGATCGATCCGGCGGGCCAGCCGAATTTTACGATCAAAGAATTGGCTGCATGGGATTTCCTCCAATGGACGGCAGAGTGGGAAGACTTATGCAGCAGGGCTGATGTGATCTGCTTCGGTTCCCTTGCGCAGCGTTCGCCGGGATCCGCAGTTGCAGTCGAATCTTTCCTGCAAAGCGCACCGGCGAAAAGCCTGCGAATATTCGATGTCAATCTGCGGCAGTCGTTCTACGACCAGGATGTCTTGGGCAAATCGCTCCGGTACGCGCATATTGTCAAGCTCAATGACCAGGAATTGCATCAGGTATCCCGGTTGCTTAACCTGGGCGTCGGGAGTGAAGAAACGCTCGCCAAGCGATTGCTAAACGAGTATGGCTTGTTGCTGGTTTCCATAACGCGGGGGGCTCTGGGCAGCATTCTGGTTTCAGAATCTCAGACGGTGCAGCATGACGGCTTTCGCGTCAAGATTGCCGATGCGATTGGTGCCGGGGACGCCTTTACTGCCTGCCTTGCTCATTATTACTTGCGAGAGCACTCTCTTGAAGACGTCAGCGAACTTGCGAACCGCTTTGCCTCGTGGGTTGCAACCCAGAGGGGTGCAACTCCTCCAATAAACGCCAGCCAATTACAAGATATCTTGGCTGGGGCGATTCGCTGAACGCCGAGCGCTTGAGGTATCGGAGGTGATATGCATTCGCAATTCTTCCGAAAGTTAGTGTGGTCCGTCGTCGCGCTGGTTGCGTGCGCGTCGGCGCAGCGGACAGACTCATGCACTGGGCTGATGAAGTTCAAGAGTCCGACTGTGGAAATCACCAAAGCTGCACCTATTTCTGCCGGAACCACCGAACCGAACCCCTACGGGCCGGGCCACAGTGCGCCGCTTCCAGCCTACTGCCGCGTCGAAGGAGTCATCAATCGCCGCAGCGGCGTGGACGGCGAAGAGTTTGGAATCAACTTCGCCCTGGCGATGCCTGACCACTGGAACAGCGATTTTCTAATGCAAGGCGGAGGCGGCGGAAATGGCGTTGTACTACCACCGCTTGGCCTGGTGGCTGCCGGGGATACGCCCGGACTAATGCGCGGCTTCGCGGTGGTCAGTACAGACACTGGCCATAAAAGCCATGGGGGCGCGTTTGATTTCGGCTTCATGAAAGACGAGCAAGCCTCTCTGGATTTTGCATACCTCGCCAATGCCCAGGTGGCGGCGCTCGCCAAACAACTCATCGCGCAGTACTACACAAAGCCGGCGTCTCATTCCTACTTCTCCGGATGCTCTACCGGCGGCCGCGAAGGCATGATTCTCTCGCAGCGCTATCCTGCGGTTTTCGACGGTATCATCTCCGGCGATCCAGCCATGCGTACAGGGCTTTCCAATCTGGCTATCGGGAGGTGGATACCCATTGCCTTCAATCAAGTCGCGCCAAAGGACGCGAATGGGAAACCAATCATTGAGCAGTCCATCACAGACCAGGACCGCAAGCTGATCAAGGACGGGCTCATGAACCGGTGCGACGCGAAAGACGGAGTCGCCGATGGAATGATCTCCGATCCTCTCGGGTGCGATTTCGATCCTGAGATGCTGGCGTGTAAGGACGCGAAGAGCGACTCCTGTTTGGCTGCGGACAAAGCCGCCGCCATCAAGAAAGCCCTCGCTGGTCCGAAGACCTCGGGTGGGACCCAAGTCTATCCTGCGTTCCTTTATGACACAGGCATCACGAACGGCCCGCCGTTCCGGGGATTGCTGTCGCCGGGCCCCGGCCTCTTCGGACCCGCGCCGACTGAGTTGGCCTTCGACGTTGATAAGGAAGCTCTGGCAGACATCCAGCCGCTGGTGGACTCGATGTCCACTAACTTGACAACGTTCTCTGGCCACGGAGGAAGGCTGATCTTCTACCATGGTGACAGCGATCCGTGGTTCTCGCCGCTCGACACTTTCACTTACTACAGGGATATGGCCGCTGCGAACGGCGGTCTCGAAGCAGTATCAAAGTGGAGCCAGTTTTATTTTGTTCCCGGGATGAGCCACTGCGCCGGCGGCCAGTCGCTTGACCAGTTTGATTTGTTAGGTGCAATGGTCAGCTGGGTAGAGAAAGGAACCGCACCGACATCAGTGACTGCGACCGGCAAAGCGTTTCCGGGGCGTAGCCGCCCACTTTGCGCTTATCCCAAGCACGCTCATTACAAGGGACAGGGCGACACTGAAGACGCCAACAACTTCGAATGCCGTTGAGACTCTGAAGGAGGTAAGTAATCTTGAACCGCCGATCACTCCTCGTGGGTGGGGCATGCGCGTTTGCCATGGCTGCTGCATCCAGGGCACTCGGAGATTCGCCGTTCTTCAGGGGACAGCTTCCAGAGGGCCCTTTCTTGCCGTTCTGGGAGTCGCTGAAATCGTATCGCTGCCCGGATTGGTTTCGCGATGCGAAATTTGGAATCTGGGCGCACTGGAGTCCGCAATGCGTTCCCGAGCAAGGGGATTGGTACGCGCGAAATATGTATATGCAGGGCTCGGCTCAATACGAGTACCACGTCAAGCATTTCGGACATCCCTCGCAGTTCGGATATAAAGACATCTGTCATTTGTGGAAGGCGGAAAAGTGGGAGCCGGAGGCGCTGGTAAATTTGTACAAGCGCGCCGGAGCCGAGTACCTGGTTGCGCTGGCCACGCACCACGATAATTTCGATTGCTGGAATTCGAAACAGCAGCCGTGGAACTGCGTTAATGTTGGCCCCAAGCGGGACATCGTGGGCACCTGGGCCAAGATCGCCCGTTCGAATGGTTTGCGATTTGGCGTGAGCTATCACGGGACCCCTCACCGCACCTGGGATGAATTTCTCCCCGTTCGCTACAAAAGCGATGCCACCGGACCCTTTGCAGGCGTTCCTTATGACGGTGTGCAAACTATCGCGGACGGTAAGGGCAAATGGTGGGAGGGCATGGATCCCCAGCGGCTCAACGGCAAGCCCCACGCCAAGAACACGCCGTGTCCCGAGTTTGTGCAGCAGTTTCTTTTACGTGTCCAGGATGTGATCGACAGCTATAGTCCCGACATCTTGAATTTCGATGACGGAGCCCAGTTTACGTTCGATGACGGTGGCCAATATGTCCCGGACTTAAAGGTGTGGCTCGGCATTCCCGATCTCGCGCCGCAAATCATGGCGTATTACTACAACAAGAATATTGAGACGCATGGCGGCCGCCTGGAAGGAGTGGTTGACCTCAAGGAGGTTCCCGAGCCGGTATGGGGCACGCTGACTCGCGACTTCGAGTTTGGCATGGCTGCAGAACTTCAGGAAAAGCCCTGGCAAACCGAAGCCTGCATCGGCAACTGGCATTATCGCCGGAGTCTCTTTACAAACCATGGATATCAGAAAGCCTCCTCCATCATTCCTCTTTTCGTGGACATCGTCAGCAAAAATGGAAATCTTCTGCTGAGTATCCCGTTGCCCGGTCATGGAGAGCCGGATAGCGATGAGGTTTCCTTCCTGAATGAACTTGCCGATTGGCACCAGGTGAATGGCGAGGCGATTAAAGGCACGCGTCCATGGAAGATCTATGGAGAAGGCCCACTGGCAGAAGCAAAGAAAGGGGCTACATCACAATTTTCGCAGCTTAACATCGGGCCTAAAGACATACGCTTCACCACTAAGGGCGAAGTGCTCTATGCCATCGCTCTGGGCTGGCCAACCGACGGCAAGATTCTCATCCAGTCGCTCGCAGAAAACTCAGCACAGTATCCTCGTCCGATTGGAAAAGTTGAATTGCTCGGGGCAAAGGCAGATCTCAAGTGGACGCGTGGACCCGAAGGCCTGGAGATTCAAGTTCCCAGTGTTCCGCCTTGCAAGCATGCATTTTCGTTTCGCATTCTTCCGAGCTAGGGCGAGATATTCGCTACAAGCCAACAACGAAGTTAGGTGTGCACTGGAGCTGACCTTGAAACGAAGCTTGATTACGATTGCCTTATTGCTGACTAGCGCACTGAGTTTTGCACAGCGCGCCGCTGAACATCCGGATTGGCCCGGCAAGGGACAGTTATTTGTCGGTACCTGCTATCAGCCGGTGGATCGTTCACCGGAACAGATCAGCCAGGATATTTCTCTGATGAAGCAGGCTGGCTTCACCATGGTCCGCATGGGCGACCTTTCCTGGGATGCGTTTGAGCCATCGGAAGGAAAGTTCGAGTTTGGCTGGTTCGATGACATTCTGAACCAGATGCATCAAGCGGGAATCAAGGTGGTCCTCGATATCGGAGGGTCGCCGGCACCCATCTGGCTGCATCAGAAATACCCCTCAGTCAACATGGTCGATGAGCATGGTGCGACGGTGCAGCCTGCCGAACGCTACATGGATGACATCAGCAGTCCCGATTATCGCCAGCACCTGATTCGCTTTGCCGATGAACTGACCCGGCACTATGCTCACAATCCGGCGCTGGCCGCGATCGGCTACAACAACGAGATCGGCAACGGAGTCATGTCGTACTCCGAAGCCGACCGGCAGAGATTTATTGACTGGTTGAAGGCAAAGTACGGAACCATTGAGCATCTGAACCAAGCCTGGGCAACGCAACGTTGGTCACGGCACCTGAACACCTTTGACGAAGTGCAGTTGCCGTATTTCGATGGCCCCTCTCCGCCGGAGCGCTATCTTGACCTTCGACGCTACTGGTCTGACGTGACAATTTCAGTTCTTGGAGATCTGGAGAAGGTGCGCGAGAGCAACGTTCCCAATTTGCCCGCGGTTTCGAATCTCTGGGACTGGGCATGGCGCAGAGGCTTCGACTACTTAAGCTCACACAAAAAGTACGTCAGCTACGGAGCCGAAGGATTTTACCCGTCGAATCCGCTTGATGTGTCCTTTGGTGCGATGCTCGAAAGGGGCGATCTCCCAACGCCGATGTGGTTCAACGAATTCACCAGCGGAGGCGGAGGCGTTTACGGGGGACCCAAAGGCATCATCCGCATGTGGGCTTACCTTGCGCTGATCGATTACGGGCAAACTTTTCTGGCGTGGACCTTCAACACGCATCGGGGAGGGGAAGAGCAGGCACTCTTCGGATTGCTCGACCACGATGGCACGCCCTCGTGGAAGTACGCGGAGTACAAACAGATCGCGAGCGAGTTTTCCAAGCTGCAGAAATTTGGTTTCCCGCGCTATCACAAGCCGGAGGTCGCCGTCGCGTACTCGTTTGAAAGCAACATGGCGTCGCATCCGCCGGGTCCAAGCAATACTGTTCGGCAATACTTTACCGTCAACTATGCCGAACAGGTCGAGAGCGCATTGCAGCCTTTCTTCGAGGACAACATCGATGCCGCGATCATCAACATCGGCCACAGCACTCTCGACTACAAACTGCTGGTGGTTCCGGCGGATTATCTGATGGACGCCGCCAGTGCCGAGGCAATTCGAAACTACGTCCGCAACGGCGGCACCGTGATCATGACCGCCATGTCAGCGAAAGTCGATGAGAAGAATCAGTGGTTCGATACCCCGCAGCCGGGACGGCTGAGCGACGTTTTCGGTATTCGCACCGAAGAGTTCTATCGGCCAAGCACGCCTCTGGAGATTAGCTTGAATGGGCAGATTGAGAAGGCCAGCATCGGATTCTATGAGGTGCTTGAACCGCGGGCGGCCACAGCGATGGCCGCGTTCACGAACACGCCAGAGAAGTCGCCGGCAATCACGGTCAACCATTACGGAAAAGGCCGCGCCATCTACGTTGCGGTTCCGGCGCAGATGTCGGTGCTCGCTCCGCTGGTGCGCAGCCTGTATTCGTCCCTCGACATCGAGAAGGGACCGGAAACTCCCGCCGGGGTTTATGCGCGGCCGGTGGAACGAAGGACACTTTACGTGAACACAACCGGCGACGAGAAGACCGTGCCGATTCGTGGGAGCAAGCGCGGGATCATCAGCGGTACCTCGTATGAAGGCGTCATTCGGCTGAAGCCGTACGGTGTAGACTTGGTGGAGTAAAGATATCTTCGTGGCCTTCGTGCAGGTTGTCCCAAGGACCCCCGTCTGAGCAACCTACCTGTTCCACGCGCTGGGGTTCAACTGCTCCCCAAACCCCCGACTATAGATTTCGCTCATCCGGTCCCGGAGCGACACTCGTCGCCAACGTCATCAGGCAGAAGAATTTCATATTCATCAGGGATGTCCTTTTTCCGGCGTGTGATCTCCGTCAGGCATTGCTCCCATTGATCTCGTGGTACATGGAGAACCGTTCATGCAGAATGCTCGACAAAGGCACAAACGCCACGCTTCGATTTTGCGAAACCGCACGGAATGCCAGCTTTCCGCCCGCCGGTTCGAGCCAACTCGCCGGATCGTTGAGCTTGCCCTTGAATTGCAGTGTGGGTGAAGGTTTTTCCTCCTTCGCCGCGGTAAAGTGCCGGTACCACCTCTCCCGCGGTTCTTCTTCGAAGCGCGCGGCCAATGCCAGGGGGCCGTACATCGCTGCCTGAAGAGTTTCCTTATCGGGCATGGGGGCGGTGTGCAAGTTCATGGGCAGGCTCAGTTCGATGCGATCCCCGTTCTTCCAGGGTCCACGTAGAACGAGATAGCTGCTCGGGTCCGCGAAGGCGGGAAGGGGACGTCCATTCACTTTGATGCTGCCGTTTTTCGCCCAGTACGGAACGCGCAGTTTCAAATCAACATCAACAGGTTTTGCTGCCGAGATTGTGAGAGTCGTCCCTTGCTCTTCGGGGAAAGAGGTCTGCTGTGTGATGCGTATGCCCTTCTCTGTCCAGTTCACTTCCGAAGCGACGTAGAGGTTGGCGAATATGGAATTGCCATCATGGAAGTAGATCGTGTCCGGCAGTTTGGCAAATTCCTCCGCGCCCGTACCGCTGCAGCACCAGAAGGAGTTGAACGGCTCGGCGTAGATCTTGGAGTACCCGTTCCCGTGCGGCAGATGATAGACGGTCGTGCCGGTCTCCGGATCGATCGTTCCCATGCGGTGGTTGAAGAGCACGCGTTCGTAGTAGTCCATATGGCGGGCTTGCGGCGACCACGCGAACACGCGCCGTGTCAGCTTGAGCATGTTGTAGACGCAGCAGTCCTCTGCTGTTAGCGGGCTGAGCTCGGTCGAGAGCACGCCCGGCTCCGATCTCCAATGCTCGAAATTACTGGTGCCTCCAGTGCAATAGGAGCGCTCGCTCGTCACTTCGTCCCAGAAATAGTTAGCGATATTCCAGTAACGCTTGTCTCCCGTGAGTTCGTATAGCCGGGCAGCGGCAATCACCTGCGGGACATGGGTGTTCACGTGCAGCCCTTTGAGTTCATCGCGGTGCGCGGCCAGTGGATCGAAGAACCCCTTCTTGTCGAAGCGTTGCGCCAGTCTGAGATACTGTTCCTTGCCCGTAATGCCGTAGAGGTTGGCGAGCACTTCGCCCATCCCGCCGTATTCCTCCTGAAGCACGCGCTGCATTTGTTGGTCGCTCAGCGGATCGGACCAGTTCCATGCCCATCGTGCCATTTTCTCCGCTGTCTCCAGTGCCTGCTCGTTGCCGGCCAGCGTGTACATGTCAAGATGCCCGGCCATGATTTTGTGATAGGTGTAGAAGGGGGGCCCAAACTTTCACTCCATCGCGCAGGCGGTCGAACAATTCCGGAGGAAAGGCGCTGAGATATCCATTTTTGTGCTGAGCCTGGCACTTGGCCAATTCAGCCACCATCAGATCGCCGTTGTG
>Ga0209068_10000425_pt1 | contig 22934 bp, 35 predicted proteins | sample ColStrG_CSR_2012_FD_187200 | JGI IMG/M metagenome (GOLD analysis project Ga0209068, IMG submission 187200) | Freshwater sediment microbial communities in response to fracking from Pennsylvania, USA - Cold Stream Run_MetaG_CSR_2012 (SPAdes)... | ecosystem: Environmental > Aquatic > Freshwater >...
CTATCAATGCTATCTATGCGGTAATCAGTGGACAGAACGAAGGTTGGAAAAAATTCGACCGGTGTAGCTTCGGGGCCTGCAATGTGATTCGCTGGTTGCAAGGCGAGCGGTTCGTTCTCGGCACTCCCGAGGCCGAGCGCGCCGGAGCGTCGCTGAGTGCGCCGGATCGGCTGCCTTGCGAGCCCATGGCGCGGGTACATGAGTCCTGACCGAAGCCGCCAGGGGTCCCTACACGTGCTGCCGTGCATCCATGCGTTGATGCAGCACACGCATGATCTCGATATGGTCTGCTGCGACACGATAAAAGATCGCGTGTGATCCCGAAGACCGCCGGCGGTATCCTGCGCGAACTTCGTCGCACGGTCGACCGAGTCGATGATCTAGCGAAACCGCTTTGATTTCCCCGTTGAGCACCGCCAAGTAGCGATCCGCTTGGGCGCTATCCCAGCGCGTTGCGGTGTATCGCCAGATTTCAGCCAAATCTGTCCGCGCTTTTGGAGCGAGCTTTACGCCGCTCATTTTGTCGGACGATGGGCTTCGTGCATCTCGGCAATGAACTGATCGAAATCAAACGGCTCCGCTGGACCGCTGTTCTCGCCCTCGATCAACGCCGCGCGAAGTGTTTCGAGCCGGGCTTCGTCTTCTTCCAGCAAGCGCAATCCAGCGCGCATGACCTCGCTCGACGATGCAAACCGCCCTTCGGCGACTTTGCGCTCAACGAACTCCGCAAAATGATCGCCAAGACTCACCGACGTATTCTTCATGGGCCGCGCTCCTACTCAATCCAAACTACCATAAATTGGTACTCGATGCCAGAGGGGCGCTCCCAAGTGAAACAGGCCTACGACTTGGCCTTGATCACGCTTGATATTTTCGCCCGCACCTCATCGGGCTGCGCCTCGATGGCGGACAGGAGCGTGTGCATCGACTGGCGGACCGCATAGAGCTGATCGACCAGCGACAGGACCACCGGCAGGCTGTCCTCCTCGATCTTGAGCTCGTAGTGCAGATCGCAGATCAACCGCACACGCGCCACGTCCTGGTCATCGAACCGCGGGGCCCCACCCTCCTGCCGTGGCCGTACCCAGCCTAGATCAATCCAGCGCCGCAGCGCCTCGCTCTGCACGCGCCCCAAGGATTGGATGAGTTCCATCTCGTCGATCATGCTCAATGCCCTTGGCCGCCGCGCGGATTGTAGGGATGCTTGGCCTCCCAGGCCACGACCGCGTCGATCAGCTCGGCGTCGGGATGATCGGGCAGCCTCACCTCGAGTTGGACGAAATGATCGCCATTGCCCGCCTTGGACGCGATGCCCTTGCCGCGCAAGCGCAGGACCGTGCCGGTGTTGGAGCCCTTGGGAACCGAAAGCTGGACGGGCCCGGATATCGTTTCCACCCGCAGTTTGGTTCCGGCCAGGGCCTCGCCGGCGGTGACGGGCAAAACCGAATGGATGTCCTTGCCGTCGCGCGTGAATTCCGGGTGCGGGTTGACGTGGACCTCGACCAGCACGTCGCCTGGCTCCCCACCGCCAAGACCTGGCTGCCCCTGGCCACGAAGGCGAAGCGCCTGGCCGTCCTGCAAGCCGGCCGGAATACTGATGTCCAGCGTCTTGCCGTCCGCCATGACCACGCGCTTCTTGGCCCCGGTGGCGGCCTCGATGAACTCAACCGCGAGCGTGTAATGGACATCGGCGCCGGGCCGTTGCACCTTATCCGCCCGCCGGCCGAAGAGCTCCGCGAACAGATCGGTGTCATCGAGCCCCTCGCCGTTCCATGGCTGGGAGTATTTGAAGCCCGGCCCGGCCTCTGCTTGCTCGCGGTAGTATTGGCGCTCGGACGGCTTTGGCTGCTCCGTGCCGCTGGCGTCGATCTCGCCACGGTCGAAGCGGGCGCGCTTGATCTCGTCGCCGACGATACCGTAGGCCGAGGCAATGTCCTTGAAGCGAGCCTCGGCGGCCTTGTCGCCGGGATGCAGGTCCGGATGGTTCTTCTTGACAAGCCGCACATAGGCCTTCCGGATCTCGGCCTGCGTCGCCTCCCGGGTCACTCCGAGGATTTGATAGGGGTCAGCCACGAGTGGAAACCTTGGCCGCTATGACAGGTCGACAAGTGTAACCGAGCCCACAGCGGCTTGCCAGCGACGTCGAGACCCTTGCTACACCGTCTCCCTTGGCCGGGCCGCATTCCGCCCCAGCCGAATCGCGCCGCGCAGCCCATGCCACACCGCCAGCACCACCACTTCGGCCAGCGCCCCCAGGATCAGCAGGAACAGCGCACGCGGTCCCAACTCGTCGGTGAGGCCGGCGCTGACCTTGTATTTCACGGTATCGGGCAACTGGTTGTCGATCAGGCCATATAGCCAGATCGTCAACGGCCGGAGCTCCGAATAAATCCAGCCCAACGTGTCGGGGTGGAAGGCATAGAGCCAAACGAACGCGATCCAGACCAGCATCACCACGACGAAAAAAAGCGCCAGCCGCGCGATGATCGCGAGCAGCGCCATTGCAATCGTAAGTCTGCGTGGCTCGTCCGACATGCGCCCCCCGAACGTCCTGGCTTATGCGCCCAACCGGTCGTCAGGCTACTTAGGCCAGAAGCCAGCGGAAAGGCGAGTCAAGATCAGTGCGCCGGTTGGCAGGATCAAGGTCTTGACCCAACGCCCCTATGCCGCAGCGGCCGGCTGAGACGACTTTTGCGCCTCGTGGCGGGCCTTGTCGGTCTTGCCCTTGGCCGTGACGTCGCGATCCACCAGCTCGATGACGGCGACCGGCGCGTTGTCGCCCGCGCGAAAGCCGGCCTTCAGCACGCGCGTGTACCCGCCCATCCGGCTCTGATAGCGCGGGGCGATGGTGTCGAACAGCTTCTTGACCAGCACGTCGTTGTTCATCAGCCGCGCCGTGACGATGCGGCGGGCGTGCAGCGAGCCCTTTTTGGCCATCGTGATCAGCTTTTCGGCGACGGAGCGCAGCTCCTTGGCCTTGGGCAGGGTGGTCACGATCTGCTCGTGCTCGATCAGGGACAGCGTGAGATTGGCCAGCATCGCCTTGCGATGGCTGGTATCGCGATTGAAGCGGCGATGGGCTTTGCCGTGACGCATTTCTATCTCCCTGTCGGCGCTGAGTTTGCGGCGCCCGTGTTGGTCCCAAAGCATCCGGCGGTCGTTCCGCCAATTGCCATAAACGTTCCCTTGGTCTCGGCGCACTTGCGCCGGAGCGCCTTGCGCTCACGACCAAGAGGCCGAAGAAAATTCACCGTCCCTTTTCGGATTCTGCGGGTGAGCAGAGTTTCCTTAGTCGCTGATCCCTAATCTCAGTAATGCTCTTCGAAGCGCTTGGCCAGCTCCTCGATATTGTCCGGCGGCCAGTTGTTGACCTCCATGCCCAGATGCAGGCCCATGCTGGCCAGTACTTCCTTGATCTCGTTCAAGGACTTACGGCCGAAGTTCGGGGTCCGCAGCATCTCGGCCTCGGTCTTCTGGATGAGGTCGCCGATATAGACGATGTTGTCGTTCTTCAGGCAGTTGGCCGAGCGGACCGAAAGCTCCAGCTCATCGACCTTCTTGAGCAGCGCGGCGTTGAACTCAAGCTCGGGCACCCGCTCGGAGACGACGGCCTTCTGCGGCTCCTCGAAGTTGACGAAGATCGCCAGCTGGTCCTGGAGGATGCGGGCGGCAAGAGCCACGGCGTCCTCGGCGCGGATGGCGCCGTTGGTCTCCACCGACATTGTCAGCTTGTCATAATCGAGGATTTGCCCCTCGCGGGTGTTCTCGATCCGGTAGGACACCTTCTTGACCGGGCTGTAGAGGCTGTCGATCGGGATCAGGCCGATCGGCGCGTCATCCGGGCGGTTGCGGTCGGCGGGCACGTAGCCCTTGCCCATGTTGGTGGTGAACTCCATGCGGATCGAGGCGCCCTGGTCGAGGGTGCAGATCACGTGCTCGGGGTTGAGGATTTCGAGATCGGCGGGGACCTCGATGTCGCCGGCCTTGGCCGTGCCCGGACCTTCCTTGCGCAACACCATCTTCTTGACGCCCTCGGAATGCGACTTGAGGGCGATGTCCTTGACGTTGAGGACGATGTTGGTCACGTCCTCCAGCACGCCGGGGATCGAGGAGAACTCGTGCAGCACGCCGTCGATGCGCACGGCGTTGATGCCCGCGCCCTGCAGCGAAGTCAGCAGCACGCGGCGGATGGCGTTGCCAAGCGTGGTGCCGAAGCCGCGCTCCAGCGGCTCGGCGACCAGCGTGGCCTCGCGGTCGGCGTCACGGCCCGGCGTCACGATCAGCTTGGTCGGCTTGATCAGGTCTTGCCAGTTCTTCTGCAGAAAATGTGTTTGGCTCATCTGTGGTCACCCTGGGGTTGGGCTGGCGGCGGCTTTGGGGGGAAAGCAGCCGTTGCGTAGGCGGTAGCGGGCAGGCGCCCGAACGAAAATCACGCCCGACCGGTCAAGGCCGGCGGGGACGCGCAAATTGATCGATCAGACGCGCCGGCGCTTGCGCGGACGGCAGCCGTTGTGCGGAATGGTGGTCACGTCGCGGATGGTCGTCACCTGGAATCCGACGGCCTGGAGCGCGCGCAGCGCGGACTCGCGGCCCGAGCCAGGTCCGCTCACCTCAACTTCGAGGGTGCGCATTCCATGCTCCATCGCCTTCTTGCCGGCGTCCTCGGCGGCCATCTGGGCGGCGTAGGGCGTCGACTTGCGCGAACCCTTGAAGCCCATGGTGCCCGATGAGGACCAGGCGATGGTGTTGCCCTGGGCATCGGTGATCGTGATCATCGTATTGTTGAACGAGGCGCTGACATGGGCGACGCCCGAGGAGATGTTCTTCTTTTCGCGGCGGCGGACCTTGCCCGCGCCCTGTGCCTTCTGCTCTTCCTTGGCCATAATGCTCTCTGAGGTGATCGTAGGTGTACGGGTTCGGGATTACTTCTTCTTGCCGGCGATCGGCTTGGCCGGGCCCTTGCGGGTGCGGGCATTGGTGTGGGTACGCTGGCCACGGACCGGCAGCCCACGGCGATGGCGCAGGCCGCGATAGCAGCCAAGGTCCATCAAGCGCTTGATGTTCATCGAGACTTCACGCCGCAGATCGCCCTCGACCACATAGTCCTTGTCGATGGCCTCGCGGATTTGCAGGACTTCGGCATCGCTAAGCTGGTTGACGCGCCGGTCGATGGGGATGCCGACCTTGGTGCAGATGTCCTTGGCGAACTTCGGGCCAATGCCGTGAATGTAGGTCAGCGCGATTTCGACGCGCTTGGCCGTTGGAATGTTGACGCCTGCAATACGGGCCACGTTTCGTCTCTCCTCAAACCGCCGCCGGGCACTTGGCCGGCCGGCAAAATCCTCACCGCTGCTTCCAAATACGGCGCGCCCTGCGGCCGGAACAGATGCTCCAGCGCCAGCCACGTCGTTCGCCAACGGGGTGAAACCGCGCCTTGTAGCGCGGGTTGGCCCCCATCGTCAACTCACTCCCGTCCTTTTTATGTCGTCCCCGGGCTTGTCCCGAGGGTCCATCGTCCAACCCGCTCGGGAGCCAGCGGATAAATAGGCCCTCGGGACAAGCCCGAGGATGACAGATCATGCAGCCTTGGGCCTGGGCCACAAGGCGAGTCCGGCGCCGTTAGGCAAGCTTGCTCAACAGTGCCGCGATGGCCGCCTCGACGGACTTCATGTCGGCCAGGCCGTCCACCGGGTAGAGATTGCCCTTCGCCGTGTAATAGCCGATCAGCGGCGAGGTTTCCTTGTAGTAGGCTAGCAGCCGCGTGCGCATGGCTTCTGCGCTGTCGTCGGACCGGCGCTTGAACTCGGTTGAGCCGCATTTGTCGCAAACCCCGGCCTTGCGGGGCTGCTTGGATTGGTCGTGGTAGCCCTCGCCGCATTTGGCGCAGGTGTAGCGGCCAGAGACCCGGCGGACCAGTTCGGCATCGTCATCGACGCGCAGCTCGATCACCGCGTCCAGCTTGCGGCGGCGGTCGGCCAGCATTTTCTCCAATGCCGCGGCCTGGTTGAGTGTGCGCGGATAACCATCGAGGATAAAGCCCTTGCGCACGTCGGGGGCATCGATCCGCTCGCCGACGATGCCGTTGACGACCTCGTCGGACACCAGCTTGCCGCTGGCCATGATGTCCTTGGCTTGCAGACCCATCTCGGTGCCGGCGGACGTCGCCGCCCGCAGCATGTCGCCGGTCGATAGCTGCACCAGGCCACGCGCCTCGGTGATGGATCGGGCCTGGGTGCCTTTGCCGGAGCCTGGCGGCCCCAACAGAATGAGGTTCATCGGCGCCCCCCGCTGCCGCCGCGCAGCTTGGACTTCTTGATCAGGCCCTCATACTGGTGGGCGAGCAGATGGCTCTGGACCTGGGCGATGGTGTCCATAGTGACGCTGACGGCGATCAACAGCGAGGTTCCGCCCAGATAGATTGGGATACCGACATTGGCAGTGAGGATTTCCGGCAGCACGCAGACGATGGAAAGATAGATGGCGCCGATGACAGTGATGCGCGAGAGCACGTAGTCGAGGAACTGCGCGGTCCGCTCACCTGGCCGGATGCCTTGGATGAAGCCGCCATATTTCTTCAGGTTCTCGGCCGTCTCCTTGGTATTGAATACGACTGCCGTGTAGAAGAAGCAGAAGAACACGATCAGCGCCACATAGAGCGTGATGTGCAGGATCGAGCCGCGCGCCAGCCAGGCATTGACGATGTTCAGCCAATCCCAGCCCGGTCCGACATTGCGGGCCTCGAAATTGGCGAAGGTGGCCGGCAGCAGCAGCAAGGACGAGGCAAAGATCGGCGGGATGACACCGGCGGTGTTGAGCTTCAAGGGCAGGTGCGATGAGTCGCCCTGGAACATCTTGTTGCCTTGCTGGCGCTTGGGATATTGCACCAGCAGTCGCCGTTGCGCCCGCTCCATGAAGACGATGAAGGCGACGACCAGCAAGCTCAGCAGAATGATTCCGGGCACCCACAAGGGATTGACCGCACCCTTCGAGCCAAGTTCCATCAACTGCACGAAGGCGGTCGGAACCGAAGCCGCGATGCCGGCAAAGATGATGAGCGAAATGCCGTTGCCGACGCCACGCGCGGTGATCTGCTCGCCAAGCCACATAAGGAAAATGGTGCCGCCGACCAGCGTGATGACGGTGGTGGCGCGAAAGAACCAGCCGGGGTCGGTGGCCAGATTCTGCGCTTCGAGGCCGATCGCCGTGCCATAGGCTTGCAGCGCGCACAGCCCGACGGTGCCATAGCGCGTGTACTGGTTGATCTTCTTGCGGCCGGCCTCGCCCTCCTTCTTGATGGCTTCGAGGGTCGGCACCACGCTGGTCAACAGCTGAAGAATGATCGAGGTTGAGATGTACGGCATGATGCCGAGCGTGAAGATCGCCAGCCGCTCGACGGCGCCGCCCGAGAACATATTGAACATGCCCAGGAACCCGCCCTGCGCGCGGTTGAACACTTGCGCATAGTGGGTGAGATCAACGCCAGGGATGGGAATGAAGGTGCCGAGCCGGTAAATCACCAGCGCACCCAGCGTGAACCAGATGCGCCGCTTCAGCTCATCGGCCTTGCGGAACGAATCGAAATTGAGGTTGGCAAAGAGTTGTTCGGCTGCTGAAGCCATAGTCTGCTACTCCGGGTATCGCGGAGCTGGGACCACCCCGATCCCGGCCTCGACCCCTGTTCCCAGGCCCCCGAATAGCCGGGCCTGATGGCAACCCTCGACGACGACCGTGATCCAAATCGGCGCTACCGGGAACGTGCCCCGCTTCGAAAAGCGAGCCAATCCTTGTCCTGGACTGTCGTTTGTCATCCTCGGGCTTGTCCCGAGGATCCATTGTGCAACAGGCTCCTGCCCCTGCGGGTGGATGGATCCTCGGGACAAGCCCGAGGATGACAAGCACTCACTCTTTTGTCTCTGCCTTCTTGCCCTTGCCCTTGGGGGCGCGCTCTTTCGGCTGCTTGCCGGTGGCCGCAAGATGCACCTTGGGTAGCAAGAGCTTGATGCTGCCGCCCAGCTTCTCGATGGCCGTCGTCGCCGTCTTGGTGGCGTGGCGGACCTCGAAACTGAGCTTGGTCTTCAGCTCGCCATCGCCGAGCACCCGCACGCCATCCAGCGCGCGCCGGAATACGCCCGCATCCACCAGCGACTGCGAAGTCACGGTCTTGGCTGGATCGTAGCGCTTGGCGTCGATGGCGGCCTGGAGGGTGCCGAGGCTGATCTCATTGTAGGCGTCGGGAAACAGCTTCTTGAAGCCGCGCTTGGGCAGGCGGCGATGGATCGGCATCTGGCCGCCCTCGAAGCCGTTGATGCGCACACCGCTACGTGCCGTCTGGCCCTTGCCGCCGCGCCCACCGGTCTTGCCGAGGCCCGAGCCGATGCCCCGGCCCAACCGCTTCTTGCCCGTGCGCGAGCCGGGGTTGTCCTTGATCTCATTGAGACGCATTTCAATCAGTCCTTGTTTCCCTGACGCTCAATCCTACGTCATTGCCGCGAAGGCGGCTCCTGCGCAACTCTCGTCTGGCTGGCGGCCTGATGCGTGGGTGGCCGCCTTCGCGGCCATGACGAACGAACAGCTTCAGCCTTCGATGACGCGCACCATGTGGCGCACCTTCTGGATCATGCCACGTACGGCCGGAGTGTCTTCCAGCGTGCGCTTGCGGTGCAGCTTGTTGAGCCCGAGGCCGATCAAGGTCCGGGCCTGGCTCGCCTCGCGGCGCGCCGCGCTGGCGATCTGCTCGACCGTCACGGTCTTGCCGGCCTTTTTTGCCGATGTGCTGTCAGTCATTGTCATTCATCCAGATTGATGTCGTCAGGTCGTGGGTTCGGCGGCGGCGGCATCGCTGGCGGCGCCATCGCGGCGGCGCGAGACGATGTCGCTCACCTTCTTGCCCCGGCGAGCGGCCACACCACGCGGGCTGTCTTCGTTCTTCAGCGCATCGAAGGTGGCGCGAACCATGTTGTAGGGGTTGGACGAGCCCATCGACTTGGCCACGATATCGTGGACGCCGAGGGTCTCGAACACCGAGCGCATCGGCCCGCCGGCGATGATGCCAGTGCCTGGGGGAGCCGCGCGCAGAATGACCTTGCCCGCGCCATGGCGGCCGGTCACATCGTGATGCAGCGTCCGGCCCTCGCGCAGGGCGACCCGGATCATCGAGCGTTTGGCCTCCTCGGTCGCCTTGCGGATCGCCTCGGGGACCTCGCGGGCCTTGCCGTGACCGAAGCCGACGCGGCCCTTCTGGTCACCGACCACGACCAGCGCTGCAAAGCCGAAGCGCTTGCCGCCCTTGACGACCTTGGCGACGCGGTTGATGGCGACCAGCTTGTCGACGAATTCCGAATCGCGCTCTTCGCGATTGCCGCCGCCGTGCCTGCGCTCGCCGCGCTCGTTGGGATTGCGTGCCACTTAATGCCGTCCTTTTCCGTTAGAAGTTCAGTCCGCCTTCGCGCGCGGCTTCCGCCAGCGCTTGAATGCGGCCGTGATACATGAAGCCGCCGCGGTCGAAGACCACGTCCTTGACGCCCGCCGCCTTGGCGCGCGCCGCGACCAGCTTGCCGACTTCGGCCGCGGCCGCCTTGTCGGCGCCCGTCTTCAGTTTGGCCTTGAGGTCCTTGTCCAGGGTCGAGGCGGCGGCAATGGTGGTGCCGGCCGCATCGTCGATGACCTGGGCATAGATGTTCTTGGAGGACCGGTGCACGGATAGCCGAAGCCGGCCGGCCGAGTTCTCCTTGAGGCTCTTGCGAACCCGGCGCTGACGCCGCTCGAATGGATCCAATGTCTTGCGCATGGCTTACTTCTTCTTGCCTTCCTTGCGGAGGATGAATTCGCCCTGATAGCGGACGCCCTTGCCCTGGTAGGGCTCGGGCGGGCGGTAATGGCGCAGCTCGGCGGCGAGCTGGCCGACCTTCTGCTTGTCGATGCCGGAAATCATGATCTCGGTCGGCTTGGGAACCTCGACCTTGATGCCGGCCGGGATCGGATGCAGCACTTGGTGGCTGAGGCCAACCAGCAGCTCGACGGCCTGGCCCTTCAGCGCGGCGCGATAGCCGACGCCGTGGATTTCCAGCCCGCGCTTGTAGCCCTCGGTCACACCGGTCATCAGGTTCTGCACCATGGTGCGCTGCATACCCCACATCGAGCGGGCGCGCTGGCTTTCATCGACCGGTGTAACCAGGACGCCTTCCGGCGTCATCGACGGCCGCACCTCGTCCACCAGCACGAGCTTCAGCTCGCCCTTGGGGCCCTTGACCGTGACCGTCTGCCCGGAGACATTGGCCGTTACGCCCTTGGGGACGGGGACGGGCCGCTTGCCGATGCGCGACATTGAAACTTTCCTTCTCGAACCAGTTTGGCGCCGACAAAGCGCCAGAACCTAGAATACGTTGCACAGAACTTCGCCGCCCACCTTCTCCTCGCGCGCCTTGCTATCGGACATGATGCCCTTGGGCGTGGAAAGAATGGCGACGCCGAGACCGTTGGCGATCGATGGCAGGCTCTTGAAGCCCGAATAGACGCGCCGGCCTGGCTTGGATACCCGGGTGATCTGTTTGATCACCGGCTCGCCGTTGTAATATTTGAGCTCGATCTCCAACTCGGCATGACCGTCGGTTTCCACCTCGGTATAGCCGCGGATATAGCCCTCGTCGATCAGCACATCCAAAACGCGCGCGCGCATTTTCGAGGCCGGGCTCACCACCTTGGGCCGCTTGCGCATCTGGGCGTTCCGGATCCGGGTCAACATATCGCCCAGCGGATCGTTCAGTGACATCGTGACTTCCTTCCCTGTCGTCGTACCTGCGGCCAAGCGGTCCTGTTACCAGCTCGACTTGACCATGCCTGGGATCAGGCCCTGCGAAGCCATCTCACGCAACTTGATGCGCGACAGCTTCATCTTGCGGTAGTAGCTGCGAGCCCGGCCCGTCATCTCGCACCGATTGCGGATGCGCGTCGGGCTGGAATTGCGCGGCAGTTCGGCCAGCTTGATGCGGGCCGCGAACCGTTCCTCGGTCGCCACCGACTTGTCGGTGGCGATGGCGCGCAGCTTGTTGCGTCGCGATTTGTATTGCTCGGCCAGCCGGCGGCGCCGGTTGTTCTTTTCGATCGAACTTTTCTTCGCCATCAGATCCTCGTGGCCCTCTAGGCCGCTGCCTTGGGGGTTTCGGTGCGGAACGGGAAATTGAACGCTTTCAGCAACTCGCGCGCCTCGTCGTCCGAGCGCGCCGTGGTGCAGACGATGACATCGAGACCCAGCACCTGGTCGACCTTGTCGTAGTCGATCTCCGGGAAGACGATGTGTTCCTTAAGGCCGAGCGCGAAGTTGCCACGGCCATCGAAGCTCTTGGGGTTAAGCCCGCGGAAGTCCTTGACGCGCGGCAGCGCAATGGTGACCAGGCGGTCCATGAACTCGTACATACGGTTCTGGCGCAACGTTACCTTGGTGCCGATCGACTGGCCAGTGCGCAGCTTGTAGGTGGCGATCGACTTGCGGGCCTTGGTGATGACCGGCTTCTGGCCGGCGATCAGCGCGAGGTCGGCGGCCGCGTTGTCCACCTTCTTTCGGTCGCTGACCGCCTCGCCGACGCCCATGTTGATCACGATCTTCTCGATGCGCGGCACCTGCATCGCGTTCTTGTAGCTGAACTTTTCGGTCAGCGCCTTGCGCACCACCTCGTTGTAATGCTTCTTGAGGCGCGGAACGTAGTCCTTGGGCACCGGTTTGCGCTCAACGTGTTCGCCCCCGCCTGCCTTTGCGGCGGCGGCCTTTTTGGCCTTGGCTTCGCCCTTGGCCTTGGCGGCCATGACCTTCGGATCGAGATCCGAAGCGCCCTTGCCTTCCTTTGGCGCCTTCGCGGCCTTCTCGTCAGCCATGACTTATCTCCCCTTGGGCGTAGGAATGACCTCGCCCGAACGTTTGGCAACCCGCACCTTGGAACCGTCGGCCAGCGTCTTCATGCCGACGCGGGTCGGCTTGCCGTCCTTGGGATCTTCGTGCGCGATATTCGATAGATGGATCGCGGCTTCCTTGGCGATGATGCCGCCCTCCGATTGGGCCGACTGCTTCTGATGCTTGCGGACGACGTTGACACCCTGGACGACAGCGCGGTCCTCGGCCGGAAGCACGCGCAGCACCTCGCCCTTCTTGCCCTTGTCGCGGCCGGTGAGCACGATCACCCGGTCGCCCTTGCGAATCTTGGCCATGGCCATCACAGCACCTCCGGAGCCAGCGAGACGATCTTCATGTGGTTCCTGGCGCGCAGCTCGCGGGTCACGGGGCCAAAGATGCGGGTGCCGACGGGCTGCCCCTGGGGATCGATGAGCACGGCGGCGTTGCGGTCAAAGCGAATGACCGAGCCATCGGCGCGCCGGATCGGGAACGCCGTGCGCACGATGATGGCCTTCATCACCTGGCCCTTCTTGACACGGCCCTTGGGGATCGCCTCCTTGACGGACACGACTATGGTATCGCCGACCGAGGCGTATTTGCGCTTGGAGCCACCCAGCACCTTGATGCACTGGACCCTTCGGGCGCCCGAATTGTCGGCAACATCGAGGTTGCTTTCTACCTGGATCATCTGACCGTTCTCCGTGTGAGGCCTTTCAGCTTCACGTGCCATAGGTGCGAAGCCGTCCAGCCTCGCCTTCATTCAAATTCAGCCGTTCCGTCGCCCGCCGCGCGATCCGTCCGCGCTCGTGGCCGCCGGCGTCAGCTCGTCTTGACCGCTTCCTTCAGCACCACCCAGCGTTTCAGCTTGGAGATCGGCCTGGTTTCCTCGATCCACACCCGGTCGCCCGCCTTGGAGTGGTTTTCCTCGTCGTGGGCGTGATACTTCTTGGTGCGCCGGATCGTCTTCTTGAACAAGGGATGCGTCATGCGCCGCTCGACCTCGACGACGCGGGTCTTGCTGTTCTTGTCCGAAACGATCACGCCCTGCAGTTTACGTTTTGGCATCGCGTTGACTTCTCTACCTGTCGCTGATTTCTATTCGAACCCTAGGCCTTGGCGGCGACCGACTTCTGACGCTGATGCGTCATCACCCGGGCAATGTCGCGCCGCACTTTGCGCACTTGCGCCGTGTTCTCAACCTGGTTGGTCGCCTTGCGGAATCGCAGGTTGAACTGCTCCTTCTTCAGCTTGAGCAGCTCATCGTCGAGCTGGTCCGTCGTCAGATCGTGGATTTTCGATTTGGCCATGTCGATTGGTCCCTAGATGCCGAGGCGGGCGATGATGCGGGTCTTGACCGGCAGCTTGGCCGCGCCAAGTGTCAGCGCCTCCTTGGCCGTCTCGTTCGAAACCCCGTCGACCTCGAACATGATGCGACCGGGCTTGATGCGCACCGCCCAGAATTCCGGGGCGCCCTTGCCCGAGCCCATGCGCACTTCGGTCGGCTTCTTGGTAACGGGCAGATCGGGGAACACGCGGATCCATACCCGGCCCTGACGCTTCATATGCCGGGTGATGGCGCGGCGCGCGGCCTCGATCTGGCGCGCGGTGACCCGCTCGGGCTCGGTCGCCTTGAGGCCATGCGAGCCGAAATTGAGCGCGGTGCCGCCCTTGGAGGTGCCGGTGTTGCGCCCCTTGAAGGCCTTGCGGAACTTTGTGCGCTTAGGTTGCAGCATGGTTCAATCGTCCTGATGAGTATCTGTCGACTCAAGCGTTGGCGTGTTCGCGGCGCGGTGGGCGTTGGCCGCCCTCTTGCTGCTCGCCGTGACGCTTGTCCTGGGCCATCGGATCGTGCTCGAGCACCTCGCCCTTGAAGATCCAGACCTTGAGACCGATAACGCCGTAGGCTGTTTGCGCGACCGCGGTGCCGAAGTCGATGTCGGCGCGCAACGTGTGCAGGGGCACCCGGCCCTCGCGATACCACTCGGTGCGCGCGATTTCGGTGCCGCCGAGACGGCCGGCGCAATTGATGCGGATGCCAAGGGCGCCCATCTTGACCGCCGATTGCACCGACCGCTTCATGGCGCGACGGAAGGCTACGCGGCGTTCGAGCTGCTGGGCGATGCCCTCGGCAACGAGCGTGGCGTCGAGTTCTGGCTTGCGCACTTCGAGGATGTTGAGGAACACCTCGCTGGTCGTCATCTTCTGCAAGTCCTTGCGCAGCTTGTCGATGTCGGCGCCCTTCTTGCCGATGAGAATGCCGGGACGGGCGGTGTAGACCGTCACGCGGCACTTCTTGTGCGGGCGCTCGATGACGACGCGCGAGATGCCCGCGGCGCGGCGCTGCTGCAGGATGAAATCGCGGATCTTGTAGTCCTCGTGCAGCAGCCGGGCATATTCGCCCCGGCCCGCGAACCAGCGCGAGTCCCAGGTGCGATTGATGCCGACACGCAGGCCGACCGGATTGACTTTTTGTCCCATGACCTACTCTCCTGCGCCAGCGGTGGCGGCGTGTCCGGCTTCAACCCTGGGTGTGCCGCGCTTGGAACCGCGCCACTTCTTGGGCCCGGTGTCCTCGACTTCGCGGACGATGACGGTGATCTGCGAAAAGAACTTCTCGATCTTGCCGGCGCGGCCACGGGCGCGGGGATGAAAGCGCTTCATCACCATCCGCTTGCCAACGAATGCCTCGGCGACGATCAAGCTGTCGGGGTCGAGGTCGTGGTTTTCCATCGCGTTGGCGATGGCCGAATCCAGCACGCTCTTGACGATGATAGCGGCGCGCTTGGGCGAGAACGTGAGCTCGGCCAGTGCCCGCTTGACGTGCTTGCCGCGGATCATCTGCGCCAGCAGGTTGAGCTTCTGCGGGCTGATGCGGATGATCGCGTTGGTCGCCTTGGCCTCGTGATCGGCGAGGACTCTGGGGTGCTTGGGCTTGCCCATGGGCTTTAAGTCCTCGTTGCTTTCTTGTCGCCGCCGTGACCGCGGAAGGTGCGGGTGGGCGCGAACTCACCGAACTTGTGGCCGATCATGTCCTCGGTGACCAGCACCGGCACATGCTTGTTGCCGTTGTGGACGCCAAAGGTGGTGCCCACGAATTGCGGCAGGATGGTCGAGCGGCGGCTCCAGATCTTGATGACATCCTTGCGGCCCGAGGTGCGCGCCTTCTCGGCCTTCTTGAGAATGAAGCCATCAACGAACGGGCCCTTCCAGACAGAACGAACCATGATTTTCCGTGTCCCTAACGCTTCTTCTTTTCATGACGGCTGCGCACGATGAACTTGGTGGTCGCCTTGTTCCGGCGCGTCTTCTTGCCCTTGGTGGAAATACCCCAGGGCGTGACCCAATGCTTGCCGCCGTTGGTGCGGCCGCCGTTGGGGTGATCGACGGGGTTCATGGCGATGCCGCGCACCGAGGGCTTGACGCCCTTCCAGCGGTTGCGACCGGCCTTGCCCATGACTTCGTTGGAGTGATCGGGGTTTGACACCGCGCCGATGGTGGCCATGCAATTAGCATGGACCATGCGGGTCTCCCCGGAGTTCATGCGGAGAATGGCGTAGCCGGCGTCGCGGCCGACAAGTTGGACATAGGCGCCGGCGGCGCGGGCCATCTGGCCGCCCTTGCCGATCTTCATCTCGACATTGTGGACGATGGTGCCGATCGGCATGTTGGCCAGCGGCATGGCGTTGCCGGGCTTGACGTCGACCTTCTGACCCGAGATCACGCTGTCGCCGACCGAAAGGCGCTGCGGGGCAAGAATATAGCTCTGAGTGCCGTCCGTGTACTTGATCAGCGCGATGAAGGCCGTGCGGTTGGGATCGAACTCCAACCGCTCGACGGTCGCGGGCATGTCGTGCTTGATGCGCTTGAAGTCGATCAGGCGGTAAGCCTGCTTGTGGCCACCCGCGACCCGCCAAGCATTGATGCGGCCCTGATTGCCGCGCCCGCCCGACTTGCGCTTGCCGACGGTCAGCGCTTTCAGCGGACCGCCCTTCCACAGACCACTTCTGTCCACCAGCACCAGATGGCGCAGGCCCGGACTGGTCGGCTTGTATGTTCTCAGTGCCATGACCAATGTTTCCCTTAGAGGCCCGTTGCCAAGTCGATGGAATAGCCTTCCTCGAGCGTGACCACCGCCTTCTTGTAGTCGCCCTGGCGGCCGCGAAAGCCGCGGAACACCTTTTGCTTGCCCTTGCGGTTGAGCGTGTTGACCGCCTTGACCTTGACATTGAACAGCGCCTCGACGGCCTGCTTGATCTCGGGCTTGGTGGCGGTGTCGGCGACCTTGAAGATCACCTGGTTATGCTCGGAGACGTTGGTCGACTTCTCGGTGATGACCGGAGCGACAACGATGTCGTAGGCCTTGAGCTTGGTGATGGTCACTTGGTGGCTCCTTCGCCGGCGAAGCGATGGGCGATCGCGGCCACCGCGTCCTTGGTCAGCACCAGCTTGCGGCAGCGCAGCACGTCATAGACATTGATGCCTTGGGCCGGCAGCACGTCGATATGCGGGATATTGCGGGCCGCGAGCGTGAAATTGCGGTCGATCTCGGCACCGCCAATGATCAACGCCGAGTCAAAGCCGAGCTTGCTGAACTGCTGGCGCAGCTTGGCGGTCTTGGCATGATCGAGCTTGGCGTCGTCGATGACGTAGATTTCCGAGGCATTGGCCTTGGCCGAGAGCGCGTGACGCAATGCCAGCGCGCGGACCTTCTTGGGCAGGTCGATGGCGTGGCTGCGCGGACGCGGTCCGAACGACTTGCCGCCGCCGCGGAACTGCGGCACCGACTTGTTGCCGTGGCGGGCGCCGCCGGTGCCCTTCTGCTTGTACATTTTCTTGCGGGTGACGCTGACTTCCTTGCGGTCCTGCGCCATGTGCGTACCGGCACGGCGCTTGGCGAGCTGGTACTGAACCATGCGGTGGAGAATGTCCGAGCGGACATCCTTGATGCCGAAAATGTGGTCCGGCAGCTCGACCGAGCCCGAGGCGTGGTCGTCGAGGGTCTTGACGTCGATCTTCATGACTGCACCGCTGCTTCGCCGGCTTGGTGCCCGGCAGGTTTGCGGATGGCGCCGGGCTTGGGCGCATCCTTGTGGATCGGATGCTTGATGGCATCGCGGACCAGGACCCAGCCACCCTTGGCGCCGGGAACCGCGCCGCGCAACATGATGAGGCCGCGCGTCACATCGACCTTGACCACCTTGATGTTCTGGGTGGTGACCCGGTCGTCGCCGAGGTGGCCGGCCATCTTCTTGTTCTTGAACACTTTGCCCGGGTCCTGGCGGTTGCCGGTGGAACCGTGCGAGCGGTGCGAAACCGATACACCATGGGTGGCGCGCAGGCCGCCGAAGTTCCAGCGCTTCATGGCGCCAGCAAAACCCTTGCCGATGGCGGTGCCGGTCACATCAACCAGCTGGCCGGGGATGAAGTGCTCGGCGGTGATCTCCGCACCAACCTCGATCAGATTGGCGGGGTCGACGCGGAACTCGGCCATCTTGCGCTTGGGCTCGACCTTGGCGACGGCGAAATGACCGCGCTGCCCTTTCGACACGTTCTTGACCTTGACGGTACCGACGCCCAGCTGCAGCGCGGTGTAGCCGTTCTTTTCCTGGGTGCGCTGAGCGACCACCTGACAATGCTCCATCTTCAGCACCGTGACAGGAATGTGCTCGCCCGCATCGCTGAAGATGCGGGTCATGCCGAGCTTCTGTGCAATGACACCTGACCGCATAGGTCTGTTCCTTAGAAGTAACGGAGAGACTAGGGACTAGGGACTAAGCTGCTCGATCAGCCCAATCACTCTGGTCCAACTTCTTCCTACTAGTCCCTAGTCCCTATCTTACAACTTGATCTCAACGTCCACGCCGGCGGCGAGGTCGAGCTTCATCAGCGCGTCCACGGTTTGCGGCGTCGGGTCCACGATGTCCAAGAGGCGCTTGTGGGTGCGCATTTCGAACTGTTCGCGGCTCTTCTTGTCGACATGGGGCGAACGATTGACCGTGAACTTCTCGATGCGGGTCGGCAGCGGGATCGGCCCGCGCACTTCGGCGCCGGTGCGCTTGGCGGTGTTGACGATCTCGCGCGTCGAGGCATCGAGGATCCGATGGTCGAAGGCCTTGAGCCGGATGCGGATATTCTGGGCATTCATGTCAAAAGCTCTTTCTTTGCGCCGCCTAGCTGAACGGGGACACGCTGTTCATCTTCGGCAATGTGCCAGTGAACTCGTGCTGCACCGCCGGTCGCCGCCGAAGATGAACAGCGTGTCCCCTCCCACTTACTCGATCACCTTCGTCACGATGCCGGCGCCGACCGTCCGGCCACCTTCGCGGATGGCGAAGCGCACGCGCTCTTCCATGGCGATCGGCTGCACCAGATCGACCGTGAACGACACATTGTCGCCCGGCATGACCATTTCCGTGCCCTCGGCCAGCGACACGATGCCGGTGACGTCGGTGGTACGGAAGTAGAATTGCGGCCGGTAGTTGGTGAAGAACGGGGTGTGCCGGCCGCCTTCATCCTTGGTCAGAATATAGGCCTCGGCCGCGAACTTCTTGTGCGGGGTGATGGAGCCCGGCTTGCACAGAACCTGGCCACGCTCGACCGCCTCCTTGTCGATGCCGCGCAGGAGGCAGCCGACATTGTCGCCCGCCTCGCCGGCATCGAGCAGCTTGCGGAACATCTCGACGCCGGTCACCACCGACTTCTGGGTGTCGCGCAGGCCGACGATCTCGACTTCCTCGCCGACCTTGATCATGCCGCGCTCGATCCGCCCGGTGACCACGGTGCCACGGCCCGAGATCGAGAACACGTCCTCGATCGGCATCAGGAACGGCTTGTCCTTGGGCCGCTCGGGCAGCGGGATCGACTTGTCGAGAGCGTCATAGAGCTTGATGATCGCCTCATCGGCCAGCGGGCCCTTTTCGCCGTTCAGCGCCTTGATGGCGGCGCCGCGCACGATCGGAATGTCGTCGCCGGGGAATTTGTACTTGGTCAAGAGCTCGCGCACTTCCAGCTCGACCAGGTCGAGCAGTTCGGCGTCGTCGACCACGTCGCATTTGTTGAGGAAAACCACGATCGAGGGCACGCCGACCTGGCGGGCGAGCAGGATATGCTCGCGGGTCTGCGGCATCGGTCCGTCCACGGCCGAAACGACCAGGATGGCGCCGTCCATCTGCGCCGCGCCGGTGATCATGTTCTTGACATAGTCGGCATGACCCGGGCAGTCGACATGGGCGTAGTGGCGATTGGCGGTCTCGTATTCGACATGGCTGGTGGCGATCGTCAGGATCTTGGTCGGGTCGCGGCGGCCCTGGCTCTCGGAGGCCTTGGCCACCTGGTCATAGGGCACGAACGTCTTGGACCAGCCGCGATCGACCGAAACCTTGGTCAGCGCCGCCGTCAGCGTCGTCTTGCCATGATCCACGTGCCCGATCGTGCCCACGTTGCAGTGGGGTTTCGTGCGGTCGAATTTTGCCTTGGCCATGAATTCTCTCCGTTCTCAACGCGTTTTGTATCGGTAGACTGATCGTCCGCTTGGTGGGGTGCAACCCCAAGCCTCGCTATTTCTTCTTCAGCCCTTCGGCCACGTTCGGTGGCACTGGGGCATAGTGGTCGAATTGCATCGTGAACTGGGCGCGGCCCTGGCTCATCGAACGCAACTGGCTGACGTAGCCGAACATATTTGCCAGCGGCACCATGGCCTTGATGACATTGGCGTTGCCGCGCATGTCCTGGCCCTGAATCTGCCCGCGCCGCGAATTGATGTCGCCGATGACCGAACCGGTATATTCCTCCGGCGTCACCGCTTCGACAGCCATGATCGGCTCGAGCAGGCGCGCGCCAGCTTTGGCGAAGGCTTCCCTCATGCACATGCGCGAAGCGATTTCGAAGGCGATCGCGCTCGAGTCCACCTCGTGGTAGGCGCCGTCGATCAGCGTCACCTTGACGTCGAGCACCGGGAAGCCAAGCACTGGGCCTGCGCTCATCACGCTCAGCACACCCTTTTCGACGGCCGGCACGAATTCCTTGGGCACCGCGCCGCCAACGACGTCGTTCTCGAACTCGAAGCCGGCGCCCTTCTCGTTTGGCTCGACCACCAGCTTGACGCGTGCGAACTGGCCCGTGCCGCCGGTCTGCTTCTTGTGGGTGTAGTCCTGAGTCACCTTCTTGGTGATGCTCTCGCGGTAGGCCACTTGCGGCTCGCCGATATTGGCGTCGACCTTGTAGGTGCGGCGCAGAATGTCGACCTTGATGTCGAGATGCAGTTCGCCCATGCCTCGCAGGCGGGTTTGTCCGGACTCGTGATCAACCGAGACGCGGAAGGACGGGTCTTCCTTGGCGAGCTTGTTGAGCGCCACGCCCAGCTTTTCCTGGTCGGCCTTGGTCTTGGGTTCGATGGCGATTTCGATGACCGGCTCAGGGAAGGTCATCTTGTCGAGCAGGATCGGCTTTTGCAGATCGCAAAGCGTATCGCCCGTGATGGTATCCTTGAGGCCGACAAGGGCAACGATATCGCCGGCAAACGCCTCGCCGATTTCCTCGCGGTTGTTGGCGTGCATCAGCACCATGCGACCGATGCGCTCGGTCTTGCCGCGCGTCGCATTCAAGACACCCGTGCTCTTGACCAGCACGCCCGAGTAAATCCGGCAGAAGGTAAGCTCGCCGTATTGGTCGTCCATGCTCTTGAAGGCCAGCATCGACAGCGGATCGGTGTCCAGCGGTCGGCGGAGGATTTCCTCTTCGGTCTTGAGGTCGATGCCCTTGGTCGGAGGAATATCCTGGGGGCTTGGCAGATAATCGACGACGGCATCGAGCAGCGGCTGCACGCCCTTGTTCTTGAACGCCGAGCCGCACAGGATCGGATACCAGGCGCCCGTGACCACGGCCTTTCGGATCAGCCGGCGCAAGGTGGCATCGTCGGGTTCCTTGCCCTCGAGATAGGCAGCCAGCGCCGTTTCGTCGAGCTCGACCGCGGCCTCGACCAGCGACAGCCGGTACTCAGCCGCCTTCTCGGTGAGATCGTCAGGAATCTCGATGTCGTGGAACTTGGCGCCGAGACCCTCGTCTTCCCAGATCACGCCCTTCATGCGGACAAGATCAACGAGGCCCTTGAAATTGCTTTCGGCGCCAATCGGCAATTGAATGGGAACTGGCCGGGCGCCCAGCCGCTTCTTGATATCGTCGATGCACTGGTAGAAATCGGCGCCAGTCTTGTCCATCTTGTTGCAGAAAACGATGCGCGGGACTTTGTACTTGTCGCCCTGTCGCCAGACCGTTTCGGTCTGAGGCTCTACGCCCTGGTTGCTGTCGAGCACGCAGACCGCGCCGTCGAGCACGCGCAAGGATCGCTCGACCTCGATGGTGAAATCGACGTGGCCGGGCGTGTCAATAATGTTCAGGCGTCGCTTCTTGCCGTCGCGCCCTTCCCAGAACGCGGTCGTGGCGGCCGACGTGATGGTGATGCCGCGCTCCTGCTCCTGGACCATGAAGTCCATGGTGGCGGCGCCGTCATGCACCTCGCCGATCTTGTGGCTCTTGCCGGTATAATAGAGAATTCGCTCCGTAGTCGTGGTTTTTCCGGCATCGATGTGGGCCATGATGCCGAAATTGCGATAATCCTCAATGGCATAAGCGCGAGGCATGGGAACTGTCTCCGAGGGTCTCTACTACCAGCGATAGTGCGAGAAGGCGCGATTTGCCTCCGCCATCCGGTGCGTGTCTTCCCTCTTCTTCACCGCTGTACCGCGGTTGTTGGCAGCATCCATCAGCTCGCTGGAGAGCCGTTCGGACATCGTATTCTCGTTGCGGCCGCGCGCCGCCGTGATGATCCAACGGATGGCCAGCGCCTGCCGGCGCTCCACCCGCACTTCCACCGGCACCTGATAGGTGGCGCCACCGACCCGGCGCGAGCGCACCTCGATGGACGGCATCACGTTCTTCAGCGCTTCGTGGAACATCTCGATCGGGCTGCGTCGGGTCTTCTGCTCCAGCGTATCGAGGGCGCCATAGACGATCGACTCGGCGACCGACTTCTTGCCCTCTTTCATCACCGAGTTCATGAACTTGGTGACGATCAGGTCCCCGAACTTCGGGTCCGGATTGATTTCACGCTTTTCTGCGCTGTGACGACGCGACATGCTGTAGTCCTTTAAGAGGGGACTAGGGACTAGGTACTAGGGACTAAGTCCCTGCTGCCTGCCACTACTTAGTCCCTAGTCCCTAATCCCTTATTCCCAAACTCACTTGGGCCGCTTGGCGCCGTACTTGGAGCGGCGCTGGCGGCGCTTGACCACGCCTTGGGTATCGAGCACGCCGCGGATGATGTGGTAGCGCACGCCCGGCAGATCCTTGACGCGGCCGCCACGGATCATGACGACGCTGTGTTCCTGCAGGTTATGACCTTCGCCAGGGATATAGCCGATGACCTCAAAGCCGTTGGTCAGCCTGATCTTGGCGACCTTTCGCAGCGCCGAGTTGGGCTTCTTGGGCGTGGTCGTATAGACGCGCGTGCAGACGCCACGCTTTTGCGGGCAGGCCTCCATGTGGCGGGCCTTCTCGCGCTCTTTCGGCTTCACCCGCGGGCTGCGGATCAACTGTTGAATTGTCGGCATTCGCCTCGTCCACAGTGGCTGAATTCACAAACGGCGGCACCGAACACGACTGCCTCCAGGCGCCTTGGTCCAGGGACAAACGTGTCCCCAGCCAAAGTGCTCTTGGCAGAGCATTCGGCTGAAAGATCAGAGGATCCCGCCCGACATCGCGGTCAGGATCATGGTTCCGAACTTTCCATCGGTACTTTGGGCGGCAGTGTTTAGGTCGTTTGCGTCAGGCGCCTGCTGGCGCGGCGACGGGAAGACAACCTACCACCTGCTGCGAAAAGTGAGCGCCTTATAGACGCCCACATCCACATGGTCAACGAAATCCTTGTGTCCAGGGCCACTTTTTTCTCTGGCCAAGCAGGTCAAGATTCGACGGCCAGCCCTGACATGCCAGGCATCAGCTTAAAGACGCTGAAAAGGCTGGAAACAACAGAAAATCGCGCCATTTCGAAGGC
>Ga0209068_10000426_pt1 | contig 22897 bp, 26 predicted proteins | sample ColStrG_CSR_2012_FD_187200 | JGI IMG/M metagenome (GOLD analysis project Ga0209068, IMG submission 187200) | Freshwater sediment microbial communities in response to fracking from Pennsylvania, USA - Cold Stream Run_MetaG_CSR_2012 (SPAdes)... | ecosystem: Environmental > Aquatic > Freshwater >...
GTCGCTCAACCGGTGGAGCACGGCGATGTTGGCGACGCCCATGGCGCGTGACAGCTTCCACGAGGACTGGAGCCAGCGAGCGACGCCGAGATTGCCGAGAATTGCCCATGCCTCGTCGACCACGAGCAGGATCCGGTTTCGGTGTCGGGCCTCCACCGCGCTCTGCAACCAGGCTGCCGCACAAGCCATCAGGACCCCGAGTGCAGGCGAGTGGTAGACGGCAGAGAGATCGAGAACCACCAGCGGACCATCGAGGCGCAGCCCCGGTGTGGTCGGTCCGTCGAACATTCCCCGGAGATCACCATGGACGAGCCGGCGCAACTCGAGGGCTACGTCCCGTCCATCCTCGACCAACTCGACCCGGGTCGTGCGCAGGGCGGCGGCGGCCTCCTGTGCAGGATCAAGCAGGGCCTCTACCACCTGGGGAAGTGTCGGCGAAGTCATCGACGCAGTCCGAGCAGCCGCGTCAGCGGCAATCAGTGCGCCGTCGATGGCCGCCCGTTCCCGGGGCAGGAGGTCACGGCCCAGGCAGGACACGGCCAACGAGGCCGTGAGGGCGGTACGTCGCACCGTCGGGCCGTCGATCCGCTCATCGGACGGGCCCGACCGTGTGCCACCGCCATTCGGTACTCCACCGGATACGTCGGTACCTGTGGTGTCGAGCGGGTTGAGTCGCACGGGGCCACCCGGCCGCAGGGCCACGGGCACCGCTCCCCACGCCTCGCACAGCGGCCCGTACTCACCTTTCGGGTCGATCACCCAGGCGCTACGGCCGAATACCGCCTGGCGCCACAGGTAGGACTTGACGAAGCTGCTCTTGCCCCGTCCGATCTGGCCGATCACGACCATGTTCGGATTGGTGACCACACCTTCCCGATAGAGAGCGAACGGGTCATAGACGAACGAACCGCCAAGCACGTCGCGCCCGATGAGTACTCCAGCGTGGCCGAGACCGGCCTCGGCCACCAACGGGTAGGCGGCACACAGATGACGGGACGTGGCCACGTGGGCAGGCAGTCCGGGCGGGAGCCTCCCCGTGATCAGGCTCACGACAGGCCACGGCCCAACGGGAGCAGACACAGGAGGGCCGCGTCCTGTTGGCCGAACAGCCGGCGGATGTCGAGACGGGAATGGCCGGCCGCCTGCTCGAGGGCGGCGCACGATGCGATGAGTTCAGCATGGCTGTCGGCCGTCACCCCCAGATAGCCGGTGTACCGGAATTGGGCGTGACCGTCGGCCAGCTCAACGTCGCGTTCGTCGATGCTCTGGCTTTCCCGCGAATGTCTTGCCGACGTCAGGAATCCGTTCCGGCGCCGAAGTTCGCCATCGGCCAAACCGGCGGTCCTGGCCTGGGCCACCTGACGGGCGGCCCGGGACGGGTCGATCGGCTCCATGACCACCGACAGGGTCCGCCGCAGAGGAGCGAACAGGAGTGGGCCGAGGAAGTCCGGCTGCACGTCGACCCGCGGCCACTCGGCCACCCAGTAGGCCGCGTGCCAGGTCCCATCCGTGCGAACAAGGTCCCATCGGGCCTCGGTGCCCATGGGCCACGGCGAACCGCCGGTGGCCACAGGTGTGGCTGTCGCTCCGGACCAGTCGGGTGCGGGAAGGAGCGCCTCGGCCACGATCCGACCCAGACCGACTCGGTCGAGAACACCGTCGACGGCTACGTCGACCCCTCCGAGGGTCGTGCCCACGGCCGACACCTCACGGGTCAGCACCTCGAGGGCGCCGTCGAGGCCACCGCCGGCGGCGCGAATGGCCCTGGCGGACCGACCCCGGTGGACGGTGACGGCCAGGAGAACGCAGTGGCGGCGGGTCACCGGCGAGGACTCGTCCAACAGCGCCCGGTAGGAGCGAGCGGCAGGCGAGTCCTCGGCCAGGACTCCGTGATCGTCGAGATGGCTCCGTACCGCGCTCCCGTCGTCGGGTAGGCAGGTCTCCACCCATTGCAGCCGGTGGACAGAAGACCCGTCGCGGGCCAGCGAGGCCAGCACCCGGGCCCAGCCGGCGACCCGGGCGTCCTGCTCGATCGGTCCGAGCAGGGCAAAGGAATGGCCCCGCAACTGCAGGACGGCGGTGATCGTGCGGGCCCGCTGGTCGACGATGACGCCGATACCCGTTCCGTCGGAGTCTTCCGGACGGGATCCGACGATCTCAAAACCGTCGAACGTGGCAGCGGAAGCGGTCGACGAACGACGTGCAACGCGGGTCGGGCCGTCACCGGAACTCTCGTCGACTTCCACAGTCGTGCCGGACCGCGGGCCTCGGTCCACCTGGACGCGCCTACCCGTCGCCCCGGCCCAGCCCCAATGAACGACGACCGGGAGCCACTGCTCACCCGTCCGTCCGGCGATAGGCCAGAAGGCCATGACGACACCGATCCCGACCAGCAGCACCGCGATCAACACGCCACCGAAGGATGGCCGACTCCGAACGGACAGGACGGCGAGTACCAGGCTGACGGCGACTGCACCGACTTGGCCGGCACGCCATCCGGCGATCACCCCACGCCGTTCCAGGGGTGGGAAGCGGTAACGGACATATGGCTCCCGACCCGGCTCGCCACTCACGACGCTCCGCCATCACGTCGCTGGTCGCCCCCGATGAGAACGAGTCCGAGATCGTCCCGTCCGAGATGGTCGGGCCGAACAGCACCCGTCTGACGCGGAAGTGGTCCGACATAGCTGACGCCGGGGCGCAACGGTCGAAGGCCGACAGGAAAACCTCCGGTGGGTCCGGCCGGCGGGACACCCGACGAGGCACTGGAGGCCAATCCGGCGGCAGCGTCAGCGGCGTCCTCGGCTGCATAGGGATTGCGTCCGGCGACGAGGTCCTCCACCCGCTGGCCGAGGACATCAGATCCGGGAGTGGTCGGCCACATGGGGATGGAACTGCCGGGAAGGTACTCCTTCTCCTCTTGTCCGTCACCGGCGGGACCTCCGGATGAGGACGGGCCTACGGAGGACCCGGTTCCTCCCGGACCGCCTCCGCCAGGCAGTGGACCACGGGAGGAGCCAGAACTTGTTCCGGCACCAGCCGACCCCGAAGTCCCCGACGATCCAGCCGACCCCGAAGTCCCCAGCGCTCGGGCGCCGATCACTCCGACGGCACCGGAGGCCAACGTTGTCGGTGCGGCGGCCCGGAGCGCAATGTTGGCCAACCCCGTGGCCGAGGTGGCGGCCCCGCGCCGGGCCCGTTGACTCAGCCCCTCGAGGTGGCCGACGGCACCGGCCTCGAGGAAGGGCAGCAGCCGAAAGAGCGACCAAGGGGCAAGGCCGGCCAGCAGCAGCAATGCTGCTCCACCGAGCACCGAGGCGAAACCACCACCGGGTCCCGAAGCACCGGACGGGGTGGATCCGGTGCCACCGGCCAGCGCACCGACGGCCAGACTGAGGACGGCCACGATGACCAACTTCGACAGTATGAGGGCGGCCAAGGTATCGGCCAACCTCCGGCTCCAGTGGGAGATGGCCGGCCAGGCCAGGCCGGCGAGAGCCAGGGGCAGGAACAGCACGGCGACGTAGACGGCGGCGGACCGCAACAGCAACTCCAGCCAGACCAGAACGGCGCCGATCACCACGGCGATCCCTCCGAGGAACAGGACGAAGGTGGGGGCAGAGGGTTGGCCGGAGACCGCGGCCGGGGTGAGGTCTGTCGCCACCGTGGCCATGAAGTGACCGGCGTCGACACCCGCGCCACCGGACACGGCACCACACAGTGAGTCGGTCACGGCCAGGCCGATCTGGACGAGGGTGATCGAAACCGCGGTCAACAAGATGGCGAGGGGCACGTTGACCAGTACGGTCCGCAGCAGTTGGGACGCGCTCTGGCGGTAGAGGGCCTGGACGATGCCGAGCAGCAGAATCGGCACGATCACCACCCCGGCCAACGTTGCCATGGTCGCGTAGTGGGCGCGGAACCACGGTGCGCCTAGGTCGATGGCGGTCGAGGCCGACAGCACTGCGCCGATCTGACTCAGCAGCCATACGGCCCCGCTCGTCACCCACCCGCTCACCGCATCGAGCACACCGCCTACACCAAATCCCACGATCGAGCCGGCTGCGCTGGAGGCGACACCTGCCACACCGTTGGCGACGCTGCACACCGAACCCAGTCCGGCAGCACCCAAGGCACCGGCCACGGGTGAACATACGGCTGTGGGAAGGCCGACGAGCGGGGACATTCAGTGCACGCCCTGTCCGGTGGAGAAGAAGAAATTGACGATGGCCGGGCCGGCTCCGATCAGCAGCGCGGCGAATCCGGACACCAGCACCGCCTTCCTGCCGCTGTAGGACTGCTGATAGTTCTGACTGTGGGCACCGAGGGCCCAGGCCGCCGCACCGATGAGCAGACCGACCAGCGAGAGTGCCAGCGCCCACCCGCCGAGACCGTTGGTCAGCCGTTGGAGCACCTGGCCGCCGGGCAACTGGGTCGGGTCCGGCGACATGGTGACGGCGGAAAGGATGGGGTGGGCAACGACGGACATCACGGGATTGGGCATTGGCCCACCCTAGGGATCAGTTGATCCATTTTCAATACTTTTCAATGTATTTCATGTCTTTTCTGCACTTGATTCCGAGACTGGTCGCCGTCCGTGCCCGGGCCTGCCACACTTGGGGCCGTGAAGGCGTATGTAATCGGGTACATCGTGGTGGGAATTGCGGCCGTGGCCGGCGTGATCGTCGCCTTCCAAGTCGGGCGGCGGTCCGGACGCCGCAGCCTGCAACAGCGGCTGACCGCCCTTTCCAATCGGCTCGGAGTCGAAGCCCCCGACGACGGGGGCATGGAGCCCATCCTCAGTCACCTCGAAAAAGTGGCCGGCGACGCTGCCGAGGCCGTCACCGAGGCCAGCTCGGACGCCATCCGCCTGCGGCGGGCGCTCGACACGCTCACCCAAGGCGTCATCGTGTGCGATGAGAACGGTGAGGTCGCCTTCCGGAACGCCCGTGCCGTGGCCCTCATGAACAACCGGCACGGTGACGCTCTCGCAGCCCAGGCCGTGACCGAACTTCTGGAGAACGCCTGGCAGGAAGGCTCGGCGGAACGGACGCTCGACCTGTATGGGCCTCCGCGGCAGACCCTGGCCGTCCGCACCCGGCTGATCGACGACGGGCGCCGGCCCCTCGGAGTCATCGCCATCATCGAGGACGTTTCCGAACGCCGCCGACTCGAGGAGATCCGTCGCGACTTCGTGGCCAACGTCAGTCACGAATTGAAGACCCCCATCGGCGCACTCGGCCTGTTGGCCGAAACCCTGACCGTGGAACCCGACCCCGAGGTCGCCCAGCGTCTGGCCAGCCGGATTCACGCCGAGGCGTTCCGGGTCAGCCGCATCATCGACGATCTACTCGACCTCAGCCGGATCGAGTCGGAGGAGGCTCCGCCCCGGGAGCCGATCTACATCAATCTGGTCATGGCCGAGGCGGTCGAGCGGGTCCGCTCGGCTGCCGAGCAACGACGGATCACGATCGAGCTCGACGAGCCCGATCCCCCGGTCCACGTGGTGGGCGACCGCCGCCAACTGGTATCGGCCATCCACAGCCTGCTGGAGAATGCGGTGACGTTCTCGTACGAGGACAGCATGGTCACGGTGTCGGCATCCCAGGCCGACGGTGAGATCCGGCTCTCGGTGGCCGACTCCGGTGTCGGTATCCCGACCCGTGACCTCGAGCGAATCTTCGAGCGCTTCTACCGGGTCGACCACGGACGCAGCCGCTCGACCGGTGGCACCGGCCTCGGGCTCTCCATCGTGCGCCATGTGGCCAGCAACCACCAGGGTCGGGTCGAGGTGGACTCGCGGGAAGGCGAAGGGTCCACATTCACCCTGGTCCTCCCGAACCCGCCGGAATACACCGCATGACCCGAGCACCGGCGTCGCGATGGCCAAGTGACGTACGTTGGGCAAGAGTGTCGGCGTGAGCCACGACGAGAGCACGAAGGCGGGAAGGGAAACCCCCGCCCAGACGCGGGTGCTGCTGGCGGAGGACGACGAGTCGTTCGTCGACGCCCTGGTGATCGGGTTGACCCGCGAGGGCTTCGACGTCACCGTGGCCAACGATGGCACGGAGGCGCTCCGACTATTCGCCGAGGTCAAACCCGATCTGGTCCTGCTCGACGTGATGCTGCCCCGTCTGTCCGGTATCGACGTCTGCCGATCCATCCGGGCCCACTCGACCGTGCCGATCATCATGGTCACGGCCAAAGGCACCGAGATCGACACCGTGGTGGGTCTCGAGGTCGGGGCCGACGACTACGTGACCAAGCCCTACCGTCTGCGCGAACTGGTGGCACGGATGCGCGCCGTCCTGCGGCGCACGCCGGGCGAGGAGGAGTCGCCGGCGTCCGGGGGACCTTCGGGCCGGACGGGTGAACCGGTGACGTCCACCTCGGGAAGGAGTCCCGAACGCCGGCCGGATGAGGGCTCGGTCCTCGAGGCCGGTGGCATCCAGGTCGACGTGGACCGCCATCTGGTGTTCATCCGAGGTGACGAGGTCCACCTCCGCCGCAAAGAGTTCGAGCTGCTCAGCCTGCTGATGGAGAACGCCGGTCGGCTGCTGACCCGCGACGTGCTGATCGACCGCATCTGGGGCTCGGACTACTTCGGCGACACGAAGACCCTCGACGTCCACATCAAACGCCTGCGGACGCACATCGAGGAGGACCCCTCCTCCCCCAGGCTCATCACGACCATCAGGGGGGTCGGCTACCGCTTCGACGCCTCGCGAGAGCGGCCAGTGGCCTGACCGGGCCGTTCCACCACGGTTCCGGCCCGACCCGTCAGCTCTTGACCGGGATCACCGTCTCACCCCGAAGGTAGGGACCGAGTACATCGGGCAGGACCACCGAGCCGTCGGCCTGGCGTCCGGTCTCCACGATGGCCGCCCAGATCCGCGCCCAGGCCAGAGCCGACCCGTTGAGGGTGTGCACGAACACCGGAGTGCCACCGCTTTCGGGCCGATAGCGAATGTTGGCCCTTCGGGCCTGGTAGTCGGTGCACCAACTGACCGAGGAGACCTCGAGCCACATGTCGACGCCGGGCGAGTAGACCTCGAGGTCAAAGGTACGGGCGGCGGAGTTCCCGATGTCACCGGTGCACAGGTCGAGCACCCGGTACTGGAGGCCCAACGCGCGCAGCAGTGCCTCGGCCCGGGCCACCATCGCCTCGAGCAGTTCGGGCGCCTGGTCGGGGGTCGAATAGGCGAACAGTTCCACCTTGTCGAACTCATGGACCCGGAGCAGACCCCGGGTGTCGCGGCCGGCTGCGCCGGCCTCACGGCGGTAACAAGCGGTGCCGGCCGTCAGCTTGAGCGGGAGATCGGCCTCTTCCAGCACGTCTCCCCGCCACATCGACGTCAACGGCACCTCGGCCGTGGGGATGGCCCACAGGTCGTCGCGCTCGAGATGGTACGCCTCCTCCTCGAACTTCGGCAGGTGGCCGGTCGAGACCATGGTCCCGGTCAACACCAGCGTGGGTGGCCGGACCTCCTCGAACTCGTCCGAATGGCTGTCGAGGGCGAACGAACTGAGCGCCCGCAGCAGACGAGCCCCGAAACCGCGGTAGAGGGGGAACATGGAGCCGGACAACTTGGCGCCACGCTCCATGTCGAGTAGTCCCAGCGCCGCCCCGATCTCCCAATGGGGCACCCGTTGGGCATCGGTATACGTGGGCGCCACTTCAGGCCAACTGCGCGTCTCGACGTTGTCGGCTGACCCCGTTCCGTCGGGGGCGTCTGCAGCCGGCAGATTGGGCAGGTAGAGCAGCGCCTGGCGGACCTCGTCCTGGGCCGCCTCGGCAACCGTGTTGAGCTCTCGCTCCTCGTCACCCGCCGCCCGGCTCTCTTCGGCCAGCCGCCCGGCCCGGTCCGTGTCGCCGGCCCTGCGAGCTTCGCCCACCTGTTTCGACAGGACCTTGACCCTGGCCCGAACTTCGTCCCTGGTCCCCACGGCGTTGCGGGCGCCGGCATCGAGAGCGATCAGACGGTCGACGTCGGCCGGATCGACCCCCCGGCGGGCCAGGGCGGTCTTGACCGCTTCGCAGTCATCTCGGACCAGTCGGATATCGATCATGTCGGCACAACGGTAGCGTGACCGTTCGTGGACCACGCCGACACCCCCGCCACCGGCATCGGCGCACACCCCGCTGTCGAGTGCGACGGTGTTGTGATCCGCTATGGCACAACCCTTGCCGTCGACCGGCTCACGTTCCGCGCCCAGAAGGGCGAGGTGCTGGCGCTCCTGGGTCCGAACGGGGCCGGCAAGACCAGTTGCGTCGAGGCCCTGGAGGGGTACCGTCCGATCGCCGACGGGACTGCACGGGTGCTCGGGCTCGACCCGCATCGAGACCACGCCGCATTGGTGCCCCGCATCGGGGTGATGCTGCAGAAGGGCGGGATCTATCCGATGCTCGGCCCTACCCAGCTGCTCAACCTCTTTGCCGCCTACTACGACGATCCGGAAGATCCGGATCTCCTTCTTGACGTGGTCGGCCTGGGCGCCGCTCGAAAGACGCCGTGGCGACGCCTCTCCGGGGGGGAGCAGCAGCGCCTGTCGCTGGCCTTGGCCCTGGTCGGCAAACCGGACGTCCTGTTTCTCGACGAACCGACAGCCGGCGTCGATCCGGAAGGCCGTGTCCTGGTGCGCGACCTCATCTGCGCCCAGCGCGACAAGGGCGTGTGCGTGTTGATGACGACCCACGAACTCGGCGAGGCCGAACGGGTGGCCGACCGGGTCGTGATCATCGACCACGGCCGGTTGTTGGCCGAAGGGTCGCCGGCCGAGCTGGCCTCCGGCGCGGCCGACGCAACCGTGCGGTTCTCGACCGACGCCGGCATCGACACCGCAGCGCTGGCCGCCGCCGTCGGGTCGGGCGCATCCGTCGACGAAGAACGACCTGGCAGCTACCGACTGCAGCTCGGGCCCGGCACCCCGTCCCATCCAGCGGTAGCCGCACTGGCCAGCTGGCTGTCCGAGAACCACCTGTCGATCGGCGACCTGCGGACGGGTAAGTCGCTGGAGGAGGCCTATCTCGACATCACCGGGGCGGGGGATGAGCCGGAGCCGGAGCCGGAGGGTACCGACGCCGCTGGCCGCGCCCGGCGGTCGAGGCGGCGGCGCTGATGCGACCGTTACTGGCCCAACTGCGGGCCGAAGTGACCATGATCTTCACCAATGGGGAGACCTTGTTCCTCACCTTGGGGATCCCAGTGGTGTTTCTCCTGTTCTTCAGCACCGTACGCGTACTGCCGACCGGGAGCGGGCATCCGGTCGACTTCCTGGTGCCGAGCATTCTGGCCCTGGCTGTCCTGTCGACGTCGTTGACCGCCCTGTCGATCGGCACCGGCTTCGAACGTGGCTACGGCGTACTGAAACGTCTGGGGTCGACCCCGTTGGGTCGACCCCGGTTGCTGGCCGCCAAGATCCTGGCCGTGGTGGCCGTGGAGGTGCTCCAGGCGGTCGTGCTGGTGAGCGTCGGCTACCTGTTGGGATGGAATCCGGGGGGACCCGGGGCCGGCGCGCTGTCGGGCCAGGCGTTGGTCGCCCTGCTGCTCGGCACCCTGGCCTTCGGCGGCATCGGGCTCGTTCTGGCCGGGACCCTCAAACCGCTGGTGAACCTGGCCGTGGTCAACGCCCTGTTCGTGGTGCTCATGCTGATGGGCGGGATACTCATCCCGCTGTCGAAACTCCCCCACTGGTTGGCCGAGCTGTCACGACTGTTGCCGGCCGCCGCGTTGACCCAGGCCCTTCATTTCACCCTCGGTCGCGGCATACCGGTGGTTGTCCGGGACTGGGTGGTGCTGGCCATCTGGGCGATCGGTGCGCCAGTGGCCGCCGCCCTCACGTTCCGTTGGGAGTGACCGCGTCGAGCCCACGCCGGCGAGCACCTGTCAGTGGTTGCCCACCAACTTGTGGATCCAATGGTCGAGGTCGGCCTTGGAGATGGGTCCGGCCTGGTGCCACACCACTGTCCCCGATTCGTCGATGAAGAAGGTGGCGGGATAGCCGTTGATGCCGTAGACAGTGGCCGATACTCCCGCCTTGGGGTCCTGGCCGACCGGATAGTTGATGCCGGTCTGGTGGATGAACGGAATGGCGTCGGTCGGACTGTCGGCGACGTCGACTCCCACGAATTGCAGAACCGAACCCTTGGCCCGCTCGGCCCGGGCCGTCGAGGCCAACAGCGGTGTCTCCTTCTGGCACGGGATGCACCACGATGCGAAGAAGTTGAGCACCACCGGATGATGCCGATGCCGGCCCAGCGCGTAGAGCTCCACCGGGGGACCGCCGACGACCGACTGCAGGGTGAAATTCGGTGCTGTTGCACCGACCGGCACCACCCCACCTGCTCCCGAACCACCATTGGAGGTGGTCCCGAGGCCGACGAAGAGGAAGAGGGCAAGAGCGGCGGCCAGTACGAGGCCGACCAGGAAGGCCCGCAAACGGCGGGGCGGGGCTGAGGGCGACGTCACCGCTGGACGAAGACGTCAACCGCCATCACGAGGAACAGCAGAGTCAGATAGGTGATCGAGTAGCTGAACAGCTGCATCGACGCCTTGGGGGTGGCCAGCATCCACAGGCGCACCGACATGGCGATGAAGCCGACGCCGAGTAGGACGGCGGACACCAGATAGAGAGCCCCAAGATGCGCTACCGGTGCAAGGAGCAAGGTGAAGCCGACCATGATCAACGTGTATACGACGATCTCGATGGCGGTCCGCCGGAAGGTTGCCACTACGGGCATCATCGGCACATTGGCTGCCTCGTAGTCGTCCTTGTACTTGAAGGCGAGGGCCCAGAAGTGGGGAGGGGTCCAGGTGAAGATGACGGCGAAGAGCACGATCGGTGTCCAAGCCAGCGAGTTGGTGACCGCCGCCCAACCCACCAGGACCGGCATTGCACCGGCGGCACCGCCGATGACGATGTTCTGCTTGCTCGTGCGCTTCAGCCACAACGTGTAGATGAAGACGTAGAACAACGTGGCCGACACGGCAAGCGCGGCCGACAACAGGTTCACCCACGCCCACAACTCCACAAAAGCCACGACCTCGAGGGTGACGGCGAAGATCAGCGCATTGCGAGGGGCGATGATTCCGGTCACCAGGGGACGCTTCGCCGTCCGGTGCATGAGTTTGTCGATGTCCCGGTCTACGTACATGTTGATGGCGTTGGCGCCACCGGCGGCCAGTGTTCCGCCCAGCAGTGTGGCGATCATCAGCCACACGCCCGGCATACCCGCCTGGGCCACGATCATGGTCGGCAGCGTGGTGACGAGGAGCAACTCGATGATGCGCGGCTTGGTAAGGGCCACATAGGCGCCGACGCGCACAAGTATCGAGAAGCGGCCCGGAATGGCCACGGCGGGGACGGACATCACCTGCAAGACTACCCTCCAGCGCCCGAACGGGTTCCTGCGCACCCGGTCCGATCCAGACCCCCTACCGGATGGTCCGGGGGTGGGGAGGACAGATACCATCAGTGGATCGTGCCCTCCCTGCGATTCAGCCCCCGTGGCTTCCTCCTCCTGAGCCAGATCACTCTCGCCACCATCGTGGTGAACGTGGCCACCGGGGCGGCCGTGCGCCTGTCCGACTCCGGTCTGGGCTGTCCCGACTGGCCGACCTGCGCCCATCAGCGGCTGACGCCACCGTCGTCCATCCATCCCCGCATCGAGTTCGCCAACCGGATGGTTGTCCTGGTCCTGGTGGTGGCCTGCGGGGCGAACTATGTGGCCTCCTTCCTGCGACAGCCGGGCCGCCGGGATCTGCGCTGGCTGTCCGGGGGCCTCGTCCTCGGCGTGCTGGGCGAAGCCGTGTTCGGGGCCATCGTCGTCTACACAAAACTCAACGCCTATGTGGTCATGGCTCACTTCATGATCGGCATCTCCCTACTCACCGTGTCGGTGCTCCTCTGCCTCCGGGCCGGTCACGGTACCGGCCGCGGGACACTCGCCGTATCGCGGGTGGCATTGAATCTGACCCGGGCCTACCTCGTCCTGTTGACGGTGGCCGTGGCCGCCGGGACGGCCACCACAGGGGCCGGCCCCCACGCAGGCGGCAAGGGAGCCAAACGGGTCGACATCGGCCTGTCCGAAATGTCCCGGACCCACGCTGAAACCGTGTGGGTGACGGCTGCCCTCCTGTTGGTCATCGTGTTCGTGCTGTGGAAGTCCGATGCACCGGACCGGATCCAGCAGTCGGGACGCCTACTCCTGGGGGTCATGGTCGCCCAGGGGATCGTCGGCTACGCCCAGTACGCCACCCACCTGCCCGGCTTGTTGGTCGGGATCCACGTAGTCGGGGCCACCGCCGTGTTCTCGACGGCGTTGTGGTTCCATCACGGCCTGTCGGATCACCGGCCCGAAGTACTCGATGCAGCCGCCTTCCCTAGGGGAGGTTCCGACCGCTCCGCCGCTACGAGCGCGTTCGAACCGGTCCGCGAGCCAGCATGAGGATGCCCTCCCGTCGGCACCGACGTGTGCAGCCCGGACAAGCCCGTGCGCCTCGACCCGGAGGGGTCCGTCGTCCGGCGTCGGGAGCAGTCGTGCCACCCGAGACAGCCCCGGTCGGCGACATCGAGACGATCCTCGATCAGGACACCACTTCGGACCGGCCCTGGTTGGTGATCGTCTGGAACGACCCGATCAACCTGATGGAATTCGTGACGTTCGTGCTCCAGAAGCTCTTCGGCTACTCGAAGGAGAAGGCCACGGCGATGATGCTCGACATCCACCACAAGGGTAGGGCCGTGGTGTCGTCCGGTACCCGGGAGCGTGCGGAGCTCGATGTGTACCGACTCCACGAACACGGGTTGTGGGCAACCATGGAGCAGTCGGGTTGAGTTCGCCGATCAAACGGCGCCGGGACGGCCGCTACGTCCTCCGCCTCGACGCCAACGCCCGGGTGGTGCTGGCCAACCTGGCGGCCCAACTGCCCGAGGCCCTGGCTTCCGGGGACCCGATGGTCCGTCGTCTGTTCCCACCGGCGTACACGGCGGACGACCAGTCGGCCGCCGAGCGCGACTACCGGGAGCTTGTGGATGCCGCCCTCGTCAACCACCACACCCGGTCGCTCGAGACCCTGGTGGCCACGGCGGAGGCCGAATCACTGAGCGAGGAGGAGTTCGGCGCCTGGCTCGATGCCATCGGGTCGCTCCGCCTCGTGCTCGGAACCCGGATCGACGTACACGAGGACATGGAGGCACCGGACCCCCAGGATCCGATGGCCGCCGAGTACGAGCTGTACGTCTTCCTGGGCGAACTGCAGTACCTGATGGTGGAGATCCTGGCCGAGGATCTGCCTGTCGAGGGGCGGCCAGATGGAGCCCTCTGATCCCTCTGCTAAAGTCCAAAAGCCCTGTACGGGATCGAGCCCCCATCGTCTAGCGGCCTAGGACGCTGCCCTTTCAAGGCGGTAACACGGGTTCGAATCCCGTTGGGGGTGCTGTACTCCCCAGCGTTAGGTAGTGCTGGTTGGGGACCTGTGGTGCAGTTTGGAGTGCACGCCGCCCTGTCAAGGCGGAGGTCGCGGGTTCAAATCCCGTCAGGTCCGCCACCCCGAAGTTCCCTCGTGGAGATTCGGGGCGAGGTCGGGTAGCTCAGTTGGTAGAGCGCGCGCCTGAAAAGCGTGAGGTCACCGGATCGACGCCGGTCCCGACCACCAGAAACATGCAGGTCAGGGAGGGTCTTGGGCCGACATCATCCTTGGAAGCCCAATGACGTGCCAGATTGGGCGAGTACGTCTGGCACGGACGAACCGGTGCCGCAAGCCGTGATGACGATGCTGAAGTCGACCCTCCAACGGATGACGACATTGACCACCGCAGCATTTGCGATCTTTTTCGGCTCTCCTAACTGATCCGTGGGTCAATTCTGCGCTTCCACGTGCAGTAGGAGGACGGCGGCTCGCGTTCGACGATGATGGTGCGGTGAAACCGCACACCTGGGAGCCCGAGGACGAAGTTGACTATGAAGCGGCGAAGGCCGAGCTGAATAGGCGGTTCGTTGCTTGGGCTGACGACAAGGGGCTCGAGGTCGAACGTGACGGCACCGAAGGCCTGCTCCACTACAAGTGGGCCTATGTGGACCAACACCTCACCCGCTGGAGACGCCATGACCTCTATGAGATCTACCTGGAGCTCTACCCGGCCAAGGTGATGGCCGAGGCTGACGAGCTGGACGAGGTCCTCGCCGAGACGAAGACCTTCATCACGTTTCTCGCCGAGACCGGGCTGCTCGATGAGGAAAGTGAGTCCCCCGAGATGCTCTGCGACTTTCTGGACGAGATCGGACCCGAGTTCGGGGTGCACATGGCCGACTTGTCCCGATACAGCTTCGGCAAGCGGCTCTGGACCGAAGCGGCCTGCGAAGGCGTGTCTCCTGATGACCCTGCGGCGGTCGAGGCGTTCATGGAGCGCTTCAACTCCCGGCCCCAGGCCGAGCGGGACGCCATCTTGGGCCCGGGCCTCATGTCCGCCGGGCGCCGGGCCGCTTCGGGTCGGTTCACCCCTCCGGGGACACCGTCGCGGCCGTCAGGCAAGCACCGCAAACGCAAGTAGTCAACGCCCCGGCAGCGGCGGGCAGTAGCCACCGCGGTCGAGCAGTGCGAGGGCGATCAGGGGCTCTACGCGATGAGGCGTGGGTGGCGGCCTCGGATTCGTGCAGTTGATCGAGTGTTCCATGCGACTCCCGAGTGGAGCAACGGCCGGAGCCGATAGTTCTCGAAATTGCGCATCCCGTGCCCGATCCTTCGGAGCTTCTCGGCGATGAGTTTCTGGGCCTCGGTTGGTCCGTTGGAGATCCCGGTCACGTGGTAGTTGAGAATCTCGGTCTCCCATGCGGAGACGGTCTTGGCCAATCGGGTGAGCTCTGGGACATCGGCCTCGGCAACGTGTTGGTAGAAGGCGACCAGCTTCCATCTGGCGGCATGGAGACTCCGTGCGGCGTATATCTCGCGGAGGAGTTCCTTGCCGAGGATGCCGGCCCCACACTCGCCGTCGGGATCACCTGCATCGAGCGCACGAAGCAGCTTGTCCCGTTGGCGGTTGGACAGACGTTCCCAGCCTCTGGTCATCAATCGCCTGGTTTTGAACAGTGGATCGTCCTTGCGACCCCGGACGATGTCGAGGAGCCGACCGCGGATCACGTCGACGAAACAGGTGACGTAGAGCGTGTGATGCTCACCGTTGGCACTGAGCATCTTGTGCTCGTCGATGCCGAGGGCCTCGATGTTGTCAAGCCTGGTTGCGTCGTCCACCAGGGGCTCGCCATGGCGGCGGACGCAGTTCATCGCACACTGCCAACCCACCCCGAACTCTCGGGCTACCTGGGCCACTGACGAGCCGTCCTGGCCGACCTTCCGGCAGATCTCGGCGGCTGCCCTTCTGGTCAACGAATCCTCGACCAGATCGCTCTTCTCGGTGAACGACTTGGTGGCGCAGTCGGGGTCGCGACAGATCCACCTCCGCTTTCTCCACACCAGGCGCACCGGTCGCCACCGGAAGGAAGATCGCGTATCTGATTCGTCGACCGTCCGTGTCCAACGGCTCGGACACCGCAGCTCCCACATCCGACCACGTTGGCCGTGGTCTCAACGGAGAGAAACAGCTCGCCGTCCTGTTCGATCATGGCCAGGACAACAAAGCCGTCCATACCCAACAACGCGGTCGCGCCGCTACTACCGTCACTCATGTCCCGTGTCCTCCGGTCTCGCTGGTCTTAGCAACCGCAAGAATCGGAGGCCACGGGGCCTCAGTGGTGGATGCCTATGGGAGGGTCACCAGAAAACACCGCCCCACGCCTGATCGAGAAGAGCCCGATCAGGTGCTCGGACTTGGCGAACCCGAAGGCCATGCGGTGGAGCACCCGGATCTTGGTGTTGGTCGACTCGATCAGCGCCCGTCGACGGGAACGAATATCGGCCACACTTGAGGGAGTAGTGGACATGCTGTCACCCACCCCTCCCGATGCTCCCGTCGGATCGATCCGAACCTGGGAGCTGACCAACGGCCGATAGCCCAGGCCAATCGGTCACGGAGTGGCCGTGCAGCAGAACGGTGAGCTTCAACCGCTGTCGATCGTCAAGTACTTGGTGAATCTGGATCACCATTGGAGGCGGCCAGGGCAGGCGTAGGCCCAGGCCGGAGCCAGCCCAGGCCGCCAACCGGTTAGAGAAGCAAGAAATCGCCACTGAAACAGGCATTTCAGACGCAGATGAATCCTGACGGATATGCAGGTCGGCAACTCCGCAGACGACTCGGCACTGAGCTGGCGAGCCGGATCGTTCGATTCCCGATGGAAGAAGTCGAATCGACGTGAGCATGGTGACATGTCCGTGGCACTGTTCTGACCAGGGTGTTGTCACAAACGGGTCAAGTCGAAACCCCATTTGTTAGTAGGGGAGGACATTCCTCTCCTGTAACGAATGGAGACAACATGCGACTTCCTGTCGACACCTCAGCGGTCAGCTTCGTGACCGCCGGACCGGCCGAACCGGCCATCGACTTCGACACAGAAGTCCAATTGCCATCAACAATCACGTGCGACCAATTGCGGACAGTCCGATGACCGGCATCCCATCGACGGACATGAAAGCGAGCGCCGCTTCCGTAGGTAGGTCCCGCCCCACGCTTCATAGACGCCGGCCGGCATCACCACTACCCGCGCTCCTCGACGTTGAAGGAGTGGCAGAAGTACTCGGGGTCGGGATCCGACAAATCCGACGGCTCGTGGACCAACGTCGCATCCCGTTCGTGAAGGTCGGCCATTACGTCCGCTTCGACCCGCGCGAAATCACTGTCGGGATCGATGAGCGCCGTGTCCCCGAGGGTGGTCACTCTCGGTTCCATCGGTAGCATGGAGACCGCAGAACCACGGGGTCACCTCGATGTACTGTTGATCGCGCGTGAAGTCGTCACCGACCGGCGCCCTTGGAAAAGCACCATGCGTCACCGTGGTGCCGAGGCAGCGGGGTAGCGATCAGTGGGCAAACAGCAGTTCGGCAATGTCCGGAAACTTCCTTCGGGGCGATGGCAGGCTCGCCCCCCGACACTGGACGGACGTCTGGTGCCGGCCAAAATGGCCTTCCCCACCAAGGCCGATGCCACCCTGTGGCTCGACACCGTCTGGACGCAGCTCGCCATGGGACTGGACCTCGATCCTTCGAGGAGCAGAGTCGCTCTCGAGCAGTTCTCCTGGATATGACTCGAACACCGTGTCGGCCATTCCCCCCCGCACCCGTGAAATTTACGAGGCTCAGCTCCGCCTCCATATCCTTCCCGCAATTGACTCCGGCGTACCCGCCCTCGGGCGAGTCGCTCTCTGCGACCTCACTCCGGACCTCATCCGCCGTTGGTACCGGGTACTGACTGAGCAGCGCAGCCCCGCGACGGCGGCCACAGGCTACGTCCGGCTTCGCCAGATCCTCAACCGAGCAGTTGACGACGATCTGCTGCTCAAGAATCCATGTCGAATCGAGCGGGGTGGCGTAGAACATCACGCCGAGCAGCGGTTCGTCACCATGGCGGAGTTGGTCGCTCTGGCTGACGCCGTCGCCAACCGATACCGAGCGCTTATTTTGACTGCCGGACTCGCAGGGCTTCGCCAAGGCGAACTATTCGCACTTCGCCGCGGAGACCTCGACCTCGATACCGCCGTCATCCGAGTGAGCCGGAAGCGGCTGCGGCTCGCCTCCGGCGAAGTCATCGAGGATGCCCCGAAGTCAGCGGTCGGTCGGCGCACCGTCGCCCTTCCTGGACCGCTCGTGGACGAGCTACGCCGACATCTCGACTCCTACGTCGATCCGGCCGAATCGGGTTTCATCTTTACCACGATCGACGGCTGTTCGATGGAGCGCAGCAACTTCCGGCAGCGGATCTGGCTCCCAGCATGCGAGACTTTCGGGCTCCAAGGTCTCCGATTTCATGACCTTCGCCATACCGCCGGGACACTGGCGGCTCGGACGGGCGCAACGACGAAGGAGCTCATGGCCCGCCTCGGACATGCAAGCAGTCAGGCGGCCATGATCTACCAGCACGCAGCCGAGGATCGCGACCATCGGATTGCCGAGGGATTGGCCGAGATGGCACGTGAGGCCGGTCTGGGAGGAGGATCTGAATTCTGACTTGAATGCTCGGCAACAGGAAGCCACGATCCATCCGCAGTGCCATCATGCACTTAATATCGCACACATGTGCGTTTTCTTTGTATGCTTGGGTGATGGACTACGGGCAGCCGATCGAAACCGTGGTGCCCGGGGTACAGGGCCGAGTACTCGGTGTGTTGGCCCGCACCGATACCGAACTCACCATGCGCACCGTGGCAGGGCTGGCTGATGTCAGTGTCAACCGGGCCGCTACGGTGCTCAATCGGCTGATCGAGCTGGGGGTAGTGCACCGTCGGGACGCCGGCTCCGCTGCACTGGTCAGCCTCGAGCGGGAGAACCAGGTGGCGCGTCTACTGCTCGAACTACTGGACGTTCGTCGAACTGTCATCGAACGCCTAAGTGCCGAAGCATCAATGATTCAGCCCGCACCCGCCAGCCTCGTCCTCTACGGATCCTTCGCCCGGGGTGATGCTCTCTCCGACAGCGACATCGACGTGCTCGCAGTGCGCGCTGCTGCCGTGAGCCCCGATGTCGAGAGATGGAGTGACAGCCTCGGCTGTTGGGCTGAGTCCGCTTCGCGCATCGCCGGTAATCCGGTCCGAGTGGTGGCAGCCGGGATCGAGGAGCTCCCCCGACTGCTTCGTCGGCGAGGAACCGTTTGGCGTTCAGCGGCTTCAGAGGGGATCGTGCTGATTGGGGCGTCCCTCACCGAATTGGCGACCGCCGCCCGATGACACCTCGGCGCCAGGCCGCAACGCGCGCGGCGAACCGCGGCGATGCGGTCGCCTTCCTCGCCAAGTCGAGAGAGTTCCTGCGGGCCGCCCAGTACTCCCTGAGCCTGGAACACCGAGTTGCGGCGACCGGCAATGCCGTTCACGCGGGCATTGCCGCCGCCGACGCCATTGCCGCCACACGCCTCGGATCGGTCTGGGTCGGCGAGCACACTCAGGCGGCCGGCCACGTCGAGGGAGCCGGCACCGACGGCCGGAAGGCGGCGGCCCAACTGCGCCGACTGATGCCCCTCAAGAATCGAGCCGAGTACGACCCGGTACCGGTACCGGTGTCGGAGGCGAAGTCTGCAGTAAAGGCGGCGGAACGGCTCCTCGCCATCGCCGATCGGGTCGTCCACGGTAGCGGCAGCTAACCCAGAGCCGCCGAATGCATGGTCGTCGATCTGGCACAAAGGAAGCCGGAGGTCGGCACACCGCCCCGACTTCGCGCTCATTTTGTCGCGCCGTTTTCGCGTCGATTTCATGCCAGATCCGTGCCAGATCGGAGAGAGAACAGGGGGAAACAGTGGTTATTCAGGGGTACGGACGGAGCCCGTGAATTGCCCCTTGAACTGGGCATACGCCCTTTGAGCAGCGATGTTGAGCACCCGAAATTCCGGGCGATTGCCTCTGAAAAGCGTGAGGTCACCGGATCGACGCCGGTCCCGACCACCAGGAAGCCCCAGTTCGCCGAAGAACACGATGTTCGGCGACGTCTGGACCTGGGCCGGCTCCTACCGGCCGCTCGAGACATCGATCGGCATTGACCCGGCGCAGATTGCCGGCTGTATCCGACACCATGTCGCCGCGGTCGGCACCTGGGCCGGGCACGAACCGCCGCTGTGCGTCGCCGTCCGTTTCCACCACCGCCTCGTGTCGATCCTCCCGTTCCCCAACGACAACGGGAGGCATGGGCGCCAGGCTGCCGACTACCTGATGGAGGCGTTGGAACAGCCACCGATCACGTGGGGGCGGCTTCGAGTGCGGGTGACATCGAGGGAACTCGGCGGCGATACGTTGCCGCCCTCCGGGAGCCGGACAATGGGGATTTCTTCCCGCTCGAGCATTTCGTGGTGAGCTGAATTCGCCTTCGGCGAGGGCCAGGCCAGAATGGAGAAAAGGACATGTCGGAGGACCAACCTGAATCGATGACCGTCCGGCGACTGATCGGCGTCTACAACGCTGACGGAACCGTCTTCGGTGAGCTGGCGTACTTCGTTGGCTCCCATCTCGGTCGAAGGCACTGTTCGCTGTGCGACATCACGCACGGGCTGGTGCGCCAGAAGTCCGAATGGCATGCCTGTCGGGCCGAGCTACCCGTTCCTTTCGATACCTTCCATCGCAACGATCAACCTGACGAGGTCCGCTCGGCAACGGAGAACGCCGCTCCGGTGGTCGTCGCACAAACCGACTTGCACTTGGTCGTCCTATTGGGGCCTGACGCACTATCCGGCTGTGATGGTTCCGTCGCAGAGCTGACGACCGCAGTTCATGCGGCTGTCAACCACAATGGCCTTTGCTGGCCCTCCGCCCCCTGACAGCGGGGGCGGGGTGGTCGTCAAGTGCCACCGACCAACACGTTGACGGCACGGCGGCCGGCGGGTCCGACACACGCACCGTGTAGCCGGCAAAACCTACGCAGTCGTAGTAGTAGAAGTTCGGCGGAGACTCCTGGAAGTGGTTGGTCTATTCGGTGCACGTCATGTCATTGAACCGGATGCAGGCAGAGGCCAACGTGCCGGCCCTCGACGCCGGGGCGAGCACGGCACCGGAGTTGCAGGCACCGACCACGGACCCGGCAAGACAAGCTGTCACGATCGATCCCACCACCGTTGCCAGGTGAGGCGGATGCAGGCCGTTCCCCTGGGAGCGCGGGAACTTCCGGCTACCTACGCCGAATTCCCGAGTGAACCCGACTGAACGGTGGCACCTGCAGGTGGGGCGAAGTCAGAAGCGGGGACCGCCGTGGTGAAGCCCGTCAACGTGATGCTGCCGTTGGACGCCGAGACCGAAGCAAGCACCCCTTGATTGGTGACGCAGAACGTGCCCGTCTGTCCGGAGTTGACCGTCGCACACGTTGACGCCATCCCGGCGATCGTCTGGGTCGAGAACGTCACGTTCGCCGAGCCGCTGGCGGCGGCGCTCTGCAGTGCAGGAATGATCTGGTCCGGATTGACGAGCTTCTCGAGCGAAGCCAAGGGGTCCTGTATCCCGCTGAAACACTGGGGCGGAGTCGATGAAAGCTGGCATACGTAGGTCGTGGAGGCATTGGAGATGATGGCGAACTGTTTGCCCGAAGCGGTCGCATCGATGCGGCTGTTGCTCGGCGGCATGCGTTCGATGACCAACGTACCGTTCTGGTTGGGCGCCGTAATCGCGTAGGTCGCCTTATACGTTTGGCTCTTCCCCGCCGTCAATTTGGATGTCAGTTGCGTCATGGATTGGGAGGTGCCCGTTCCTGCTCCGCTGCTCGTAGCGGTAACCGCAGTGGTGGATGTGCTCGTCGACGCGGTTGAGCCGCATCCGGCAAGTATCCCGGTTGCGGCAATGCCGAGTGCTAGCGCGGTGATGCGGGTGGCGGGCTGTCGTTTCATGAAAATCTCCGATTTCTAATTCGAGTTTGCCGACGGACTGTCGTAGTCCCCAGGACAAGCTCGATGAGTTGGCTCGTAGTGGACAAGGTCCACGTGGCTGTCGTTCCGCGGGTGGCCCGAGGATGTTCCGTGACTCCAGCCATGCCTCTACCTATCGGATGACGACGTGTCTTCTTTAGGGTTTCCGCACCGATCGACCGTCAACTCATTTCGCCACTGCTTCAATTCCTCGACCTCCGTACTCGCGCCGACGTGACGGTTGCGCGTGCGGCCAACACTGAATTTGGGTTCGAAGCGGACCGGTTGCTGCACGTTCGCCGGTCCCGAGCACTTGGCTTGACGTCGACCCGCGGCCTGGTCCCGGTGACGTCACCTCTACACGAGTCTCCACACCATCTCGGGAATAGTTCCACCAGCCCTCCGGTTGACATTGTCTGTATTGCGATATATCGTGATCGTACAAGAGCGGTCCGAATCCACCGCACTATGAAACTCAGCACCGGTCGACCGACCGGCGCAGACCAACCACAAGGAGACGCATCTGATGCATGGACACCACAATCACGACACATCCCCCCACGCACACCCAGGACACCACGGATCGCACTTCGGATCGCCGTACCCCGAACTGGCCGACCGCTTCATCGGCTCCACCCGCGGCCGCGGTCGCGGTAGGGGGCGGGGACGTCCCGACGGATTCGGGCCCGGATTCGGCAGGCACGGCGGATTCGGGCCCGGTTTCGGCCGGGGTCCCAAGGCCCGTCGGGGCGACGTCCGCGCCGCCATCCTCGCCCTCCTGGTCGAGGAACCGATGCACGGCTACCAGATCATCACCGAGCTCGGCGAGCGCAGCGGTGGGGTATGGCGGCCGAGCCCCGGATCGGTCTACCCGACCCTCTCGGCTCTCGAGGACCAAGGACTGGTGACCGCCGACAGCTCAGCAGGTCGCCGAGTCTTCTCCCTCACTCCTGAAGGTCGCGCTGCGGCAGAGGCGGCCGGGGACGGTCCTACCCCATGGGAAGAGGCAGCGGGCGGCGACCGTTCAGTTGTCGATCTCATGAACCTGATGGTCCAGGTCATGAAAGCCACCAAGCAGGTGGCCCAGGCCGGCGGCCCCAACCAGATCCGGACAGTGGGCGAGATCCTCACCGAAACCCGTCGCAAGATCTACCTGGTCCTGGCCGACGGTGAGCCCGACGACGACGCCGGCGGCGATGCCTGACAGACGGGGGCGCGGAGTCACGCAGCCTTGCTAGTTTCTCGGCACCGCACACCCCGGAGGCACCGTGACCCCGTCCCCCGTTCCTGATCCGTCACCGATGACCAGACGCCTCACCGAGCTCGGCTTCTACGGCCTGGCCGGGCAACCCGACAGCTCGCGCGACCTGGTCGACGAAGTCCGCACTGGCGAGGCTCTCGGCCTCGGCTCGATCTT
>Ga0209068_10000430_pt1 | contig 22776 bp, 23 predicted proteins | sample ColStrG_CSR_2012_FD_187200 | JGI IMG/M metagenome (GOLD analysis project Ga0209068, IMG submission 187200) | Freshwater sediment microbial communities in response to fracking from Pennsylvania, USA - Cold Stream Run_MetaG_CSR_2012 (SPAdes)... | ecosystem: Environmental > Aquatic > Freshwater >...
GCGCGTCGATGGGCGCCGCTGCTGGTGGTGTCGCCGCGTTCTCGGGGACGATGTCCGGTCTGTTGGTGCCGTCCGCGGTGGCGGCCGCGTCGGCCGAGACGGCTGCTGGGGCCGCCGCAACGGGGGCCGGTGCGTCGATGGTCGGCGCGGCTGGCGGCGCGGGGGCGTTGACGGCGGCGATGGGGCCTCTCGCGCTCGCCTTGGCCGCCGCGGCGGGGACCTGGTATGTGATGAACAAGGCGGCCGACGACGGCAAGAAATCGATGGACACCGCCCTCGACCCGGCCCGGGCGAAACTGCTGACCGCGTCATACGACGACCTGAACAAGATGATGGCATCGGGCAAGGTGCAGCAGGACGCGTTGGCGAAGGCGGGCAGCGACTCGTGGAACGCCCTCGACATTATGAAGTACTCGTCGGCGGCGGGCGAAGTGAAGAAGTTCAACGCTGAGGCGGGGCTGATGTCGGCGCAGGTGATTGGCATCACCGACGCCACCAAGAAGAGCGCCCCTGAGGTGTTGGCGTGGCTGCAAACCCAGAAGCAGGCCGGTGGAACGCTCCCTGATGTCGCCTCGGCGATCGCCGCCTACACCGGGAAAGTCAAGGACAACGCGCTGTCGGAGCAGGACGCCGCCGCCGCGGTGAAAGGCCTCGACGACGCGTTGAAGGGGGAGATCTCCACGTTGAAGGCGCAGATGGATCCCCTGTTCGGGTTCCTCGACGCCACCAAGAAGTTGAACGACGCGAATTGGGCGGCCGGGCTGGCGTTGAAGGACCACGGCAAAAACTCGGTCGAGTACGCGACCGCCGCGCAGACGGCAGGGAAGGAAGCCCTCAACTTCAAGATCGCCCAGGACACGCTGATCACCAAAATTCAGACGGGCGCCGTGACACTCTCCGACGCGAAGAAGACGTTGCAGGACTGGGCGAACCAGGGGACCATCACCGCTTCCGCTGCGCAGGTGTTGGCCGACCAGTTCGACAAGGCAGCGTTCTCGGCGACGTCGATCCCAGCCTCGAAAAACATTGATGTGACGATGACTGACGCCCAGTTTTGGGCCGAGGCGAAGGCCGTCAAGGACTTCATCGGGTGGGCGACGGCGAACAAGTTCGACGTCAACTTCGGTGGGTATGGCCGGATGCCTTATACGGGGCCGACGACCGGGAAGGCCAGCGGCGGGCCGGTGGCCGCCTACTCGATGCACCAGGTGAACGAGCTGGGCACCGAGCTGCTGACGCAGGGCGGCAACGACTATCTGCTGACCCGCGGGATGGGTGGGACTGTGACTCCGACCAATCAGCTGGTGGGCGCCGCGTCGCACCGGGGTGGCGACACGATCGACGCCCGGACATTCCCGATCACCGTGATAGCTCCCAACGTCGTCGACGTGGCGGGGTTGGACCGTCATGTCCGGGAGCACATCATTCCTGAGATCAGACGACAGACCAGGAGCCTCGGATAAAATGACCGCCCCCATGGAGAACGAGGAACCGGCCGACCTGGGTGACCTGAACCTCCTGGGCTACCTGGCCGACAGGTTCGAGAGGCAGGACAATGAGGTCAGCGTGACCGTGCTCGTCGACGGTCAATGGATCACCGGTCTGCTCACGAGTCAGCGGCGTTACTACGACGCCCTCGGAGAGCACATCCGCACTCACTCGACCACCGCCGCCGGTCAGGAGTTCGCGGACTCCATGACGTATATGGCCGGCGTGTTCACCGAGATTCCAGTCGTGCAGCGAAGGATCGGGCCGGAGATCTTTCTCCGCGAGGCCACCGTTTGGCTGGGGCCCGACCGAGTACCGATCACGGCCGTGGCGATACGGAGGAGCGCCATTGGCGCCTACTTCATCGGTTCCCCCGAGATCACCTGAGCCGGGAACTGATTATCGCTACAGACAGCTACTCCGAACACCTCCGCTTCCCAGTTGTCAAGCCAGACCCGGTCGGTCAGGTCAGCATGCGGGATGGCAGGGGCACATTCACCCGGGGCCTCATCGATCGCTGGTGCCAGGAACCATCGGGTGCGGGCCCGCTGCACCCTCACCGGATCCGGGCGGACCGCCCGCAGTTGCCTCTCGTCGATCGGGACGGTCCACCAGGTGGGCCAGATCTCCGACGGGTGGAGCCCGAGCGCTACGGCAGCCCGGTCGGCGTGCATCACGGTCAGGCCATCTCTGCGCCAGCGGTGCAGCTGGGCGTCGTCGACGGAGATGCAGCGCGCGAGTCCGGCCAGCGTCGCGATGCCGGCTGCCTCCCGTAGGGGTGCGAACGGGAACGGATGGGCCACCCGGTGGTTCACGACGACATGAAGCGGACCGCCAAGCAGACCACCCGGTCATCGACGCTGCTCAGGTAGTCGCTCAGCTCGCTGAGGGCCTCGACCGTGGGTAGACGCTCGGCACCACCAGAACCATCGCCTGGCGCCGCCACAGCGGTCAGACGGGCGGCGTGACGCTCCAGCACGGCGACCACGGCGCCTCGCACCTCGTTGACGACGTCGGCGGGCAGTCCGTCTATGAGCTGGCCGGGGGCGGGTACGGCACTCACGTCGTCGCCGCGTCCAGGCTCTCGGCTCTCCGGACCGTCACGCCGATCTGTGCCATCAGCTCGGCCATCCTCCCGGCCCGAGAATCGGCATCGACCCGGTACGTGTCGATCCCGGGCTGGCTGGCCCAGACTTGCGCCATCGCGGCCTCGATCGCCTGCTCGTCGACGAGCGTCTCCCGACCGCCAGCGACGCGGCCGGCGACCACCAGGACGCCGAGGAGCGCTGAAAGTCGGCTCCAGGTGGGCGACCCGGCGTCGAGATCGAAGTCGGCGTCACCGAAACGGGCGGCGAGGGCGGCATCCCACCCGGACCGCACCGCGGGCAGTTTCTGCAGGATCCGGGCCAGATAGGGGAGCAGCTCCTCGAGCTCGTCGATGATGCTGTCGGTGTCGAAGAGCAGTTCCTCGTCGACGCCGTCGTCGAAGGTCACCTCGGTGGGGGTGGATGGTGCGGGCATAGCGGCCTCCATGGGTTAGGTGGTTTTGGCGGGACAGTGGATGGATCGGGGGTCGGTCGGGTTGTAGATCGTGGCGCCGGCAGCGAGGCCGGCTTTGAACCACGCCGGGGCGGTCGCCAGCAGCGCGGCCTGCTGCGCCTCCCGGGCCTCTTTCGCGGCCGCCCGCTTGGCGACCTGGCGGGCAGTGGGCTGGCGGGTGGTCCTCGGCATGTATGTATTGTGCCTACACACCCAGCAGGTGTCAACACTATGCGTACACTCTGGCCATGACTCCGCCACCGGTAGGGACCGTCGAGATCGCCGAGCGGCTCCATGTCAGCCGGTCAGCCGTCGACGCGTGGCGGGCCCGGCATCCCGAGTTCCCGAAGCCGAAATGGACCGTCGGAGGCCGGCCTGCGTGGGACTGGCCCGACATCGAGGCGTGGGCCCGCGCCACCGGTCGGCTACACCAGGACTGAGCCCCGCCTGGGAGGGAGATGCATCCGTGAGCGTCGAGGCCGCCGTCGAACAGTTGACCTTCGCCCTCACCTGGTGGCGTGACCTTCTCGTTGCTCGAGGCCTGGCAGTGCCCGCCGGTGATCCTCGGTCGGTCGCCGTCCAGCTCATCGCCGACCTCACCGACGACAACCGACGACGTCGACGTGACGCCCTAGAGATGGTTCAGAACGTGTGCGTCGGCTACGGCGACCCGATCGTGCACCTGGCCGTCCCGACAGACTGGTGGGCGACACCGCTGGGCCAGCTGACGCAGCGCGTGCACCACCCCGACGCGACTGACTAGTCCTAGGCGACCAGACTCCGGTGCTCGCGGCCATCGGTCACGACACTCTTGTCAACACTCTTGTCAACGCAACGCCGACCGACAGCACCCAACGAGGACCAACGGCCGCCGACTAAGCACTGCCGCACCCCTTGCTGGACATAGCGGGAGCCTCCGAGAGCCGACAGAGACCAACGGCCTGAGGGATCTGGGGGACCGAAGGTCGTGGGTTCGAATCCCGCCAGCCCGACTAAGCAAGTGCAGAACAGGGTGCCCGGGCGGCACCCTGTTGCGCGTCAAGGGTGGTGGTTCGACGGGCGCGGTCGCACCCACCGCCTACGGTCCCTGAAGCACTGCCTCTTCTGGACGGCGCCGAGCGTCCGTGAAGGGGCTGGCCCAGGATGCGATGCTGGCCTCATGCGGAAGCGGTGGCTCCTCTTGGTTGTGGCCGGGATCGGTCTCGTCGGGTGCGGCAGCTCCAAGGTGGTCTCGAGCGACGCGCCGTCCACTACCGAGAACTCCGCCGCGCTCTGCGCGGATCTGAAGCAGATGGCACCGGTGGTCGCGATCTCCGGCGATGCGGCGACCGTCGAATCAAACCGGGCACTCGCCGATCAATACGCGGCGACGCTGCCGTATTGGGAACGGATCCAAGGCGACGCACCACCCGAGGCGCAGGCGGCGGTCGCCACGATCGTCGACGGGATCCACCGACAGGTGATGGCCCTTCGGACGATGGCCCCCCAGTACGGTGCGGTGGCCGCCGATGCGATCCCGACGGAGTCGGCGACGCAAGCGGCGTTCGGTGCATGGGTCCAGATCGCCAGAGCTCGGTGCTACCCCGATGAGGCCGAAACCACGGCGACCACGGGATAGTCACAGGCTCCCAACCGTCGGGGCTGACGGGGCAAGAGTCGCGGCCGCGGCGCCAGAGCTGGAGTGGTGGCTCCCGCCCCGGCTGACTTTGGAGAGAGGCCGGGACGGGAGCGATCGGTAGCTTAGGTCCCCATGACCCCTGACGACCGGGCGCGGTGGCCGCGCTCGATCTTCGTCACGGTCATCGTCTCGATCATGGCCGCGCTGCTCCTGGCGGCCTGCACACCCGTGGCTGGGCCCGAGTCGGCCTCCAACACCACGACACCGGAGGCCTCGGCGCCGAGTTCGACCGTCGCCCCCGGCGCGAACAACGCCGCCACGGCCGATGCCCGCGCCCAACTCGGCGCGCTGACGATCGTCGATTCCCCCAATCCCAGCCAGCCCTACCGCCGCGCCGACTGGCCCACCTGGCTGGACCCCGACGGTGACGGGTGTGACGCCCGGGAACAGGCCTTGATCGCTCAGTCGACCACGCCTGCCGAGGTTGGCTCCAACTGCAAGGTGTTGAGTGGACATTGGGTCTCGCCCTACGACGGTGTGGAGACGACCGCACCGGCGGACCTCGACGCCGACCATCTCGTCCCGCTCGAGAACGTCCACGAATCCGGAGGCTGGCAATGGGACGCGGCCATGCGCCGGGCTTACGCCAACGACCCGGACGTACTGATCATGGTGTCGAGGCACGCCAATCGATCAAAGGGGGCGAAATCGCCTGCCGACTACCGGCCACCGCTCGAGTCCTACTGGTGCACCTACGCCGCCCGATGGGTCGGCCTCAAGACCACATGGCACCTGAGCGCCACCACCCGCGAGCGCGACGCCCTCGGCCAGATGCTCGACACCTGTGCCGCGTGAACATGCAGCCGACCGAGATGGTCAGCGCAGTTCAGGGGTCACGGCCGAGCACCGAGGGTGACCGTCCTCGACGTGGACCTCGAACTGGTAGGGAAGGTTGGCCATGTCGCCCACCGCGCTCCAGGTCTCACACTTGAGACAGAGGATGAACGCGAGCGGGCCGTCGTCGATCTGACGGAAGAAGGCCGTCACCTCACGACTGCGGCTGCGTTTCATCGAATGATTTGACCGCGGACCGCGGTGGGTACGCCTGAGGCAATCGGCCCGAATCGTGGTCCGTCCGACCTAGACAGCGTGCCTATGCGCCCGACAGCGCGGGCCGAGGAACCCGTCGCGCCTGGCCCGATTGAGTTCCGATCCGGCCTCGGCGACCAACTACCGTCGCGGTCCTGATGAGTGACGACGACATCTCCGAGGAAATCGCGACCGAAGCCACCGAGAGCGTCGCCGACATCCGGTCGCAGCGACTGGCCAAGTTGGACCGACTCCGTGACGAGGGCGTCACTCCGTATCCGTACCGTTTCGACCGCGACCGCACCCTTGCGGAACTTCGGTCCGAGTTCGGGGAACTGGAGCCAGGGGAGGAGACCGACGTCGAAGTCCACGTCGCCGGTCGGGTCATGCTCAAGCGCGAGCAGGGACGGCTCACGTTCGTCACCCTGCGGGATCGCGACGGGGAGGTGCAGCTCTTCGTGTCCCAGGGAGTTCTCGGCAAGGAACCGTTCGTCGCCTTCAATGACCTTGACCTCGGCGATTGGCTCGGCGTAACGGGCACGGTCATGACCACCCGCAAGGGGGAGCTCTCCGTCAAGGTCTCCAGCTACACGCTGCTGGCCAAGGCGCTCCGGCCTCTGCCTGACAAGTGGAAGGGTCTCAGCGAGGTCGACACTCGCTATCGCCAACGTTACGTGGACCTCATCGTCAACGACGAGGCCCGCGCCACCTTCGCCATTCGCACCAAGGCCGTGCAGGCGCTGCGCGACCGGTTGCGATCCCGGAGTTACCTCGAAGTGGAAACGCCGGTGCTCAGCCTCATCCAGGGCGGGGCGACGGCACGACCGTTCCGGACTCACTACAACGCGCTCGACCTCGATACCTACCTCCGCATCGCCCTGGAGCTCCCGCTCAAGCGGCTCATCGTGGGCGGCATGGAGAGGGTCTTCGAGATCGGTCGGGTGTTCCGCAACGAGGGCATCGACACCCGCCACAACCCGGAGTTCACCATGTTGGAGAGCTACGAGGCTTTCGTGGACTACACCGACATGATGGACCTCGTCGAGGATCTCATCTCGTCGGCAGCTCTCGCCGCGATCGGGACCACCACCGTCTCGGTGAAAGGCCAGGAGATCAGCCTTGCCCCCCCATACCGGCGGGCCACCATGATCGGACTCATTCGCGAACACCTGGGGGTGGACGTGCACCCGTCGATGCCCCTCGATGAGCTGCACGCCGTGCTCGACGGCCTCGAGCTCGGGTACGACCCCGCGTGGGGTCCCGGCCGCCTCGTCAGCGAGATCTACGACGAGCGCATCGAGTCATTGCTCATCGAGCCCACGATCGTCGCCGACTATCCCCGGGAGATCTCACCACTGGCCAAGCCGCACCGTGACGATCCGTACCTCGTCGAGCGGTTCGAACTGATCGTCGGGGGGCGCGAGCTGGCCAACGCCTACAGCGAGTTGAATGATCCCGTGGATCAACTGGCTCGCTTCCGTGACGAGGCCGCGCTCAAGGCGGCTGGCGACCCCGAGGCGGGCGACGTCGACCTCGACTACGTGCGGGCCCTCGAATACGGCATGCCGCCGGCGGGCGGGATGGGTATGGGCATCGATCGACTGACGATGATCCTGGCGCAGGTCGAATCCATCCGTGAGGTCATCCTCTTCCCGACGTTGCGCCCCGAGGTGGGGTTGGACGAAGGCGAGTTCCGCTCCTCAGCCGACGACACCCAAGGCTGACGCACCGTGCGCCATACCTCGCTGCGGGCGAGAACGGTGGGGTACCTCACCGCACTCGGCGGAATCTTGTTGATCGCGTCCACGCTGCCGTTCCTTCCCGAGCGGATCGAGGACTTCTCACAACTCGTCGTGCAGTCGTTTGGCTTCCGGGTCACCGGCCATGTCGTGTCGCTCATCGTCGGCGTGATGTTGTTGTTTCTGGCCGGGCAGTTGGGGAGGAGGAAGCATCGGGCCTGGCAGGTGGCCATCATCTTGTTCGGCATCAGCCTGCTGGTGAACCTGGCCCGCCTCGATCGGTTCGTCTCGATCGGTTTCTCGGCCGCCATGTTGGTGCTCCTCATCCTGACGTCGAGCGAGTTCCAGGCTCCACCCGATCCTCCGACGCTGTTCCAGCTGTTCCGGTTCGTGCCGCTCTATCTGGCCAGTGTCATCGTCTATGGAGCGGTGTACCTGGTGCTCCTCCGCAACCGGACGACCCCCGATCTCACCTTGGGTCGAACGATCGACACCGTTTTCAGCGGCATGATCGGACTCCCGGGGTCGTACACGTTCCAGAGCGAGTTCTTCGAGCGTGTGCTTCGGGTGTCGCTGTTGGGCTTGAGCCTCGCCGGGGTGGCCATCGCCCTGGCCCTGATCTTCCGCCCGATCGTGGCCCGCCCCCAGCAGGAGACCGGCGCCTGGGAGCACGCCAACCGGTTGGTCCATCGCTATGGCACCGACACGCTGGCCTACTTCGCGCTGCGGGACGACAAGAGCTTCTTCTTCTCCTCCGACGGTGAGGCGATGATCGCCTACACCTATATCGGGCGGTATGCCCTGGCCTCCGGGGATCCCATCGGCCGGCCCGGGTCCATCGATCTCGTCATCGACGAGTTCTTGACGATGTGCCATCAGCGAGCCTGGGGCGTGGCGTTCCTGGCCGTGCTCGAATCCGAGCGCGATCGCTATGTCGATCGCGGTCTGCACACCTTCTACCTAGGCGACGAAGCGGTCGTCGATTGCCGCGGTTTCAACCTCAAAGGCAAGAAGTGGAAGAGCGTCCGGCAGTCCGCTCAACGCGTCGAGCGCACCTATCGCTTTGAGTTCCTGGCCGAGAGCGATGCCTCGCCAGAGCTGATCGACGATCTCAACGCGCTGAGTGCGAAGTGGCGGGGCAAAGCGCCGGAGCGGGGATTCACCATGAGCCTCAGCCGTGATCTCGATGGCACCAATCCGGACTTCCGCCTCTGCGTCGCCCTCGACGAGAACGGAAAGCCCGGAGGGTTCTTGCGCATCATCCCGATCTTCTCCGGCGAACAGGGATACACGCTCGACCTGATGCGGCGCGACCCGGACACCCCGAACGGCATGACCGAGTTCCTCTTGACCCGGACGATCATGCATCTCGACGACCTGGGATTCACTCGGATGTCGATGAACTTCGCGGTGTGGGGCCGACTCTTCTACGAGGAGATGCACTACTCGTTGCCCCAGCGGGCGTTCAAACAGATCCTCGAACTCGTCAATCCCTTCTACCAGATCAAGTCCCTGAAGATGTTCAACCAGCGCTTCTATCCGGAATGGGTGCCTCGGGTCATCGTCTACGACGACGCCCGGGCTTTGCCGAGGGTGGGTCTTCTGTACGGCGGGGTCGAAGGATTCTTGTCGGTGCCTGTCATCGGGCGGTACTTCCTGCCTCGTACCGTCTCCCACGAAAAGCCCCGAGCTGACCACTAGCGTCTCGACCATGTGCGGCCGCTTCGTCTCCGCCTCGCCTCCGGACAAGATTGCCCGGTACTTCGACGCGACAGCGGACGGCGAGCGGACGCTCGAACCCAGCTACAACGTGGCGCCGACCAACGACGTGTACGCCGTCTTGAGCGATGGCGGTGTCCGCAAGCTGGAGACATTGCATTGGGGGTTGGTCCCGTTCTGGGCCAAGGATCCCAGCGTCGGCAATCGGATGATCAACGCCAGGGCCGAGTCGCTGGCCGACAAACCCGCCTACCGCCGGGCCTTTCGCAAACGACGCTGCATCATCCCGGCCGACGGCTTCTACGAGTGGCAAAAGATTCCCGGTCAGAAGGCCAAGCAGCCGATGTTCATGCACCGCGCCGATGGTGAGCCCCTGGCCTTTGCCGGTCTTTGGGAGGTATGGCGACCCAAGGACCGGCCCGACGAGGAACTGCACTCCTGCACCATCATCACCGCTCTGCCCAATGAGAAGGTGGCCCCGGTTCATGACCGCATGCCGGTCATCCTGCCCCCCTCCACCTGGGAGCAGTGGCTCTCCCCAGAGGTCGATGACGTCGACCTGCTCGGTTCGTTCCTGGTCCCGGCACCGTCGTCGCTCATCGAGCTGCATCCGGTGAGCACCGAGGTCAACAACGTGCGGAACGACGGCGCCCATCTCGTCGACCGGGTCCAGCCTGAAGCGGCCACTCCTTGACCGTCACCTTCCGCCGGAGGGTGGACAACATCATCCTGCGGTGGCAGGGACGTCTCGACGGTGACGGCGCCGACCGCCTCGCCCCCTACCTCGTCGCCGGGGCCCTCTTCGTCGTGTTGTTGTCGCTGTCGCTGGCACAAGCCCGTTCGCTGGACGGGGCGCCTGATTTGGCGGCGTACACCCAGGCGGCCTGGTCGATCCGCCATGGGCTGGCGCCGATTGCCACCGTCACGACGGGGAGCAACATCTTTGCCGCGCAGGGGGCGGCGGTCTTCTATCCCTTGGCCCAGGCATCACGGCTGGTACCCACCATCCCTTTGCTCCTCACCGTGCAGTCGGCGGCCTTGGCGCTGGCGGTCGTGCCGTTGTGGCGCGTGTGTCGGCGGCTGGCGAACCTGCGCAGTGGGGCATCGCTGCTCGTGCTCGCCGTCTACGCGCTGTATCCCATCGTGCAGACCCTCAACCTCGACGGGTTTCATCCCGAGACGCTCGCCCTTCCGTTCCTCATCGGTGCCGGCTATTTCGGGCTCACCCAACACTGGCGACGTTTCGCGGCGTGCTGCCTGATCGCCATGATGTGCCGAGCTGATCTCGGTTTTGCGGTGGCCGGGCTTGGGGTGTTGGTCATGGTGCAGGGGTACCGCCGTCGTGGCGGTCTGGCCGTCGCCGCCGGCTTGATCTGGGCGTTCGGCTTTCTGCTCGTCGTGCAGCCCCACCTCGGGTCAGGCGTCTCGCAACTGCAGGCCTATGCCGCCTACGGCTCGACGCCCTGGTCGGTGATGTGGGGAATGCTCTCTAACCCATTGGCCGTGCTCGAGCAGGTCTTCTCCCGCGAGAACTTCCAGCTCTTGGTCTACCTGTTCGCGCCGGTGCTCTTCCTCCCGTTCCTGTCGCCGCGTTACCTGCTGCCGGTGCTTCCGTTGCAGTTGATCTACCTCGCCGGCGATTTCTCCCCGGCCACCCGCTACGGCACCCAGGCGGTGGCGATCACGGCGTTCATTTTCATGGCCACGCCGCAAGGGTTGAGCAGGCTGGGGCGGCGCAACGTCGAACGGGTCACCCTCGACCGTCGCGTCCTCATCACGATGATGGTGGCTGCCCTGTCGTTCTTCGTGCTCTATGGCCCAAGCTCTCCGTACAACCATCCATGGGAGTGGGGGAGTCAAGACGCGGCCGACGGCGCCCGCCTCGACGCACGCGACGGCACGGACGTAAATGCCAGGGTCCGTGCCTCGGACTCGATGCTGAGCCTGTTGGCCGAGCGGGCCGTGCTGACGCGCCTCGATGCTGGCGCCGCGCTCGGTCCGGCCCCCGATGCTGATGCCGCGGCCCTCGACATGGATGAGATCGTGATCGACCGTCGGGCCTTCCTGCCGGTCGACGGGTCAAGCGACCTGGCCATGTCGATCGCTGGCGCCCGTGAGCACACCTTCGAGGTCAAGCTCGAAGCGCTCGGCTTCCGCGTGGTGTCCGACGCCCAGGACATCGTCGTCCTCCGCCGCTGAATCGCACATTCGGCGTGTCACCGCAGCCGTGGCCCGCAACGTCGGTGGATGCTTGGTTGCTAGTCGCTGACGAACTCGTCATGGCCTCGGTCGCGCAGGGCGACGCGGAGGCGTTCGGCGGCGGCGTCGAATTCGGCTGGGTCCGTATCGGTGGCCGCGTTGGCGAAGTCCAGATCGTGGACACCCCGGATGGGGACGAGGTGGATGTGGCAGTGAGGGACCTCGAGTCCGGCGATCAAGAAGCCGACCTTCAGCGGGTCGAAGGCCGCCTGCTGAGCCCGACCGATGATGTGGGACACGGTCATCAGGTGATGGGCCAACTCCGGGGGCAGATCGATCCAATGATCGATTTCGGCGATAGGCACGACCAGCGTGTGACCCGGTTGCAACGGGTTGATGGACAGGAACGCCACGCAGAGGCCGTCGCGCCAAACGAATCGTCCGGGGAGCTCGCCTTCGATGATCCGAGTGAACAGGGTCGCCATGGCAGAGGATCGTAGGCTGACGCCGTGACCGAATCCGATGAGAGCCGGATCCTGACCATCCCCAACCTGGTCACCTCCATGCGGCTGGCTTGTCTACCGCTGTATCTGGTGTTGCTTTTCGGTCATGACGACCGGGCCGGCGCGGCCGCGCTCCTCGCCGTCTTGGGGGCCACCGATTGGGTCGACGGGTACGTCGCCCGTCGATTTCATCAGGTGTCCAATCTGGGCAAGATCCTGGATCCGGTCGCTGATCGTCTGCTGTTCTTCGTGGGCGTCGGCGGGATCATGCTCATCGACCCCCCCGGGGCACCGCTGTGGTTCTGCTGGGCGGTCCTCGGTCGGGAGATCTTCGTCTCCGTGGCCGTGCTCGTCCTGGCGGCCCTCGGGGCCAAGCGCATCGACGTGACCTGGGTCGGAAAAGCGGGGACGTTCGGTCTCATGTTCGCGTTTCCCCTCCTGCTGGCCGGCTCGAGCTCCATCTCCAGCGCGCCCATCTTCCGGGCCTTCGGATGGATGGCCGGGATCCCCGGACTGGTGCTGGCCTACATCGCCGCGGTCCGCTATGTGCCGATCGGACTGACGGCGCTGCGGGAAGGCCGGGCGGCACGATCCCGAACCGCGGCGGGGTAGCTTCGGTACATGAAGGCCGTGATCATGGCTGGTGGTGAGGGCACTCGACTGCGCCCCCTCACCTCCAACGCCCCGAAACCCATGCTGCCGTTGGTCAATCGACCGATGATGGAACACGTCATCGACCTGCTGCACCGGCACGGCATCGATGAGATCGTGGTGACCGTGGCCTTTATGGCCAATGCCATCCGTACCTACTTCGGTGATGGCTCGGAGTTCGGTGTGCAGATGGTGTACGCCACCGAGGAGACGCCCCTCGGCACCGCGGGCTCGGTCCGCAACGCTATGGAGTACCTCGACGAGCGGTTCATGGTCATCTCCGGTGATGTCCTCACCGACATCGACCTGGGCGCCATCATCGCCGAGCACGAGGCCCGCGAGGCGATGGCCACGATCGGGTTGGTCCATGTCGAGAACCCGCTCGAGTTCGGCATCGTCATCACCCAGGACGACGGGCGCATCGAGCGCTTCTTGGAGAAGCCGACCTGGGGACAGGTGTTCAGCGACACCATCAACACCGGCATCTTCGTGCTCGAGCCGTCGATCTTCGACCACATCGAAACCGGTCGACCGGTCGACTTCTCCGGGGAGGTGTTCCCCGCGTTGCTGGGCGCCGGCCTTCCCCTGTACGGCGCGATCGCCGACGGCTATTGGGAGGATGTGGGAACTCTCGAGGCCTACGTCCGGGCTCATAAGGACATCCTTGACGGAGCGGTGAAGGTCAACGTCCCCGGCTTCGAGTTGGGCGATGGCGTGTGGCTGGGGGAGGGGGCAGAGCTCCACCCCGACGCGCACGTGGTCGGTCCCGCGGTGATCGGTGACAACTGCCGTATCGAGGCCGGAGCCCGCGTCGGGCAGTACACGGTGCTCGGCGCCAACGTTCGAGTGCGAGCCGGGGCCCAACTCGAACGCACCGTCATCAACGACAACGCCTACCTGGGCGAGGGGGTGCGCCTCCGGGGCGCAGTGATCGGTCGAGCGTGCGATCTACGCAAGGGGGTGCGGGCCGAAGAGGGGGTCGTGGTCGGCGACGAGTGCTTCGTCGGTGAGGACGCGCTGCTTGCCGCGGGAGTGAAGGTCTACCCGTTCAAGACGGTCGAGGCCGGAGCCACGGTCAACGACTCGATCGTGTGGGAGTCGCGCGGCGCCCGCAGCTTGTTCGGCCGCGACGGCATCGGGGGTCTGGCCAATGTCGACATCACGCCGGAGTTCGCCACCAAAGTCGCCATGGCCTACGGCTCGATGTTGAAGAAGGGGACGCGGGTCATCACCTCCCGCGACTCGAGTCGATCGGCGCGCATGCTCAAGCGCTCGATGATGGCTGGTCTCAACGCAGCTGGGGTCGACGTCGAGGACCTCGAGGTGGCGTCGGTTCCCGTCACGCGCTTCGTCGTGCGCCGACCGTCCACCACCGGCGGGATCACGATCCGGCTCCAAACCGACGACCCCCAATCGGTGATCATCCGCTTCTTCGACGAGCGTGGGCTCGACATCACCGAGGATGCGCAGCGCAAGATCGAGAGGTTGTTCAATCGCGAAGATTTCCGTCGGGTGTTCCCCGGTGAGATCGGTGACATCGGGTTCGCCCCCCGGGCGCTCGAGCATTACGCATCGGCGCTTGAGAGCACGGTCGACATCGAGCGCATTCGAGCGGCGCAGTTCAAGATCGTGATCGACTATGCCTACGGCTCGACGTCGTTCGCCATGCCCAACGTCTTGGGCAAGCTGGGGCTCGAAGTCTTGGCCGTGAACCCGTTCGTCTCCACCGCGGGGGTCATGCGAGACCACCTCCACGAGCATGCCCACAACGTGGCCGAGTTGGTCCGCGCCTCCGGGTCACACCTTGGTGCCGTGCTCGATCCTGACGGCGAGCGGCTGATCCTCATCGACGACGAGGGGCACGTCCTCGATGACAACGAGGCGCTGTTGGCCATCCTTGCGCTCCTTCCCGGCAAGATCGCCGGCGACCGGGTGGCGCTTCCGGTGACCGCCAGCCAGGTAGCCGTTGACCTCATCCGGGCCAACGGCACCGAGGTGGTCATCACCAAGCGCAGCAACCCCGCACTCATGGATGCGGCCACGGAGCCCGGCATCGGCTTCGCCGGCAACGCCGAAGGCGGTTTCATCCTCCCGGGGTTCATGCCGGCCTTTGACGCGGCCGCCACCCTCATCAAAGTGCTCGATCTCCTCGCCTTCCGCGAGACCCGACTTTCGGCCGTGGTTGCGGATCTGCCCCGGGTGCATCTCGCTCATGAGGTAGTCGTCACCCCGTGGGAACAAAAGGGCACCGTCATGCGCAGCCTGATGGAACAGAGCAAGGATCGTCAGGTGGACCTCGTCGATGGCGTGAAGGTGCACCACGAGGGCGGTTGGGCACTGGCGTTGCCCGATCCTGAGGAGCCGGTCACGCATGTGTGGGCTGAAGGGGCCAACGATGGTGACGCTCGCCGTCTGGCCCAGGAGTACGCCCGGCGCATTCGACAAATGGTCCGCTAGGGGAGCGGCGAAGGGCGCCAACCCTCGTCCGTCGGTTGAGGGTTGTGGTTTCCGATAGCGTGCCGGAGATGAACGTCCCCGACGACCTCCGGTACTCGAACGACCACGAGTGGGTCCGACTCGAGGACGGCTCGGTTCGCATCGGAATCACCGACTACGCCCAGGACGCGCTCGGCGATGTCGTGTACGTCGAGGTTCCCGAGGTGGGTGCGGCGGTGGCCGCCAATGACAAAGTCAGCGAGGTCGAGTCCACCAAGTCGGTCAGCGACATCTATGCCCCGGTTACGGGCACGGTCGTCGCCGTCAACACCGACCTCGCTGACGCCCCCGAGCGACTCAACGCCGACCCGTACGGCGAGGGATGGATCTGCGTGATCCACCTCGACGACCCGGCTCAGGTCGAGGCCCTCCTCGACGCGGCCGCCTACACCACCCTCATCGACGGCTAGGACTCGGGACCGTGGCCGGCGAGGTCTACTGCAACAACTGCGGGCACCGGAATCCAATCGCCTCGAACTTCTGCTCGTCGTGTGGAGCCGTGCTCGAGACGGACGGACCCGACAACACCACCATCACGTTCCACCCCACGTCGCCCGTCGACCCGGTAGACGACATCGTGGTCGACGCCGGGGATCTCCCCGCTGATCTCGGAGTACTCGTGGTCACCAGGGGTCAAAACGCCGGATCGCGTTTCACGCTCACCCAGGCGGTCACCCACGCCGGGCGCCACCCCGACAGCGACATCTTTCTCGATGATGTGACGGTGTCGCGCCGCCACGTCGAGATCCTCAGTGGTCCCGACGGGTTCCGCGTTCGCGATGTGGGGTCCCTGAACGGGACGTACCTGAACCGGGAGCGCATCGACGAAGCGCCGCTGGCCACCGGCGACGAGCTCCAGATCGGCAAGTTCAAGCTCGTGTTCCTGCTTGGTGGTGCCCGTGAGTGAGCAGTCGCACCTCTCGATCGGTGAAGTACTCAACCTGCTCCAGGACGAGTTCCCCGACATCACCATTTCCAAGATCCGCTTCCTCGAGAGCCAGGGTCTCCTCGACCCTGAGCGCACGCCGTCGGGGTATCGGAAGTTCTACGAGGGCGATATCGAGCGGTTGCGCTGGATCCTGCGACAGCAAAAGGAGAACTTCCTTCCTCTCAAGGTGATCAAGGACCGCCTCGCTTCCGGTCAACTGGAGGAGCCCGCCGCCGAGGCAGTCGCCGTGGCCGCCGCCCCTGCACCCAAGCCGGCACCGACCCGGCAGCGTGCGCCCATCGCCGTTGGCGAGATCGACTCACCCTCCGCCGCGCGCGCCATCTCAGGCTCGGGGCGGGGGAGAGCACGGCCGGAACCCACGCGCGCCCCCCGACCCCGGGCCCGACGCGAGGCGCCGGTGCCGTCACTGTTGGCCAGCGAGTCGACCGGAGTCAGCCTCACTCGGGACGAGATGGTGAGTTCCACCGGGCTGAGCGTCAAGGAGCTCTCCGAATTGGAGCGCTTCGGATTGGTGGAGAGCCGGTCACTCGGCGACACCAGCTACTACGACGAGGACGCCCTCCTGGTCGCCACCCTGGCTGCCGGATTCCTCGGTCACGGCGTCGAGGCGCGTCATCTACGCATGTACAAGGTGGCCGCGGAACGCGAGGCCGGGATGTTCGAACAACTCGTCATGCCCCTCCTCAAGCAACGCAATCCTGACGCCCGGACCCAGGCGACCGGACGCCTCGATGAGCTTGCCTCGCTGGGGGCGCGTCTGCGCGCCGCCATGCTTCGCCACTCGTTGCGTGATCACCTGGGCCAGGGGTAGATCCGACCCCATCCTCGGACGCCCGACCGGTCCGGGAGGCGGGCGGCATCGGTATGCACCAGGGCCGATGAGTCGGCCGAATCGGGTGGGTGCGGAGCTATCGTGCGGGGGTGATCGAGATGGAGGTGGTCGGGGTACGCGTCGAGCTGCCGAGCAACACGCCGATCGTGTTGTTGCGCGAGCTCGAGGGGCGTCACCGGATGCTGCCTATCTTCATCGGCGGGCCCGAGGCAACGGCGATCGCCCTGGCCCTCGATGAAGTGGCCACGCCGCGGCCGATGACCCACGATCTGATGAAGAACATCCTCACCGAGTTCGAGGTCGGATTTGAGCGGCTCGACATCACCTCGCTGGCCGAAGGCACGTTCTACGCCGAACTCCATCTGCGTCGAGGTGAGACCCCACTGGTGATCTCGGGCCGCCCCTCCGACGGGATCGCCCTCGCCATTCGCATGGGTACCCCCATCTTCGCCGCTGACGCGGTCGTCGAATCGGCCGCGTACACCGTCGACGCGGACGTCGAACCCGAGGACGTGGTCGAGCAGTTCCGGGAATTCATCGACACCGTGAATCCGGACGATTTCGGGTCCTGAGCCGCATCCAACGATGGCCACGGGTCGCAATCGTTGACGGATTGCCAATCGTGGCTTACCCTCGACCTTCCCGTGACACGGGTGTAGTTACGTGAAGGTCATCCGAAACTCGAGGTCGAGTGTTCGGGCGCAGGATCCCACCCTGAACGTCAGGGTGAGGTGGCGACAAGACCCGGTGCTGGGTCTGGAGAGCAGGACCCATGGCTGAACGCAGAACGGATGGATTCAGCGGGGCCAAGGCCGCCGAGATCGTAGGGATCACCTACCGCCAGCTCGACTACTGGGCCCGCACGGATCTCGTCCGTCCCTCGCTCGAAGATGCCAAGGGAAGCGGGAGTCGGCGCCGTTACTCCTATCGCGACCTCCTCGAACTGAAGGTCATCAAGTCGCTGATCGACGCCGGGATCAAGCTTGAGTCGGTACGGGAGGTCTTCACCTACCTCCAGGAGAACCTGGGTGAGGATGTCACGACCGCCAACCTGGTGATTCAGGGCAATCAAGCGGTGCTGGTGCGCGACGGGGGCGAGCTCATCGACCTGGTTCGCAAGGGGCAGGGTGTGCTCAACGTCTTGGCGCTGGCCAACGTCGTCACCGACGTCGATGCTCGGATCGTGGAGCTGCGTCCCGACGGCGCCAACGCGTCGGTGACCCGCCTCGCCAGCAACCACTGATCCCACCCAGCTGACGGGCGTCCCGCCCGCTCCGAACGGCCGCTGCGGCGGCCCTTCGTCGCGTCCCAGCCGAGCAGTGGTGGGGGATCCACCCCTCGAATCTGAACATGCTTCATACTTTGAAGATGGTTCAACTTGTGGTGGTCTCCGACGATCGAAGGGAGCGGGTCCGGGCCCAACGACGCCAGCGTTACCTAGACGCGGCGGGGCGGATCATCGACCGCGACGGCCTCGGCGGCGTCACGATGCAGGCGGTGGCCGACGAGCTGGATTGCGCCATCGGGACGATCTACACGTACTTCCCGTCCAAAGCCGCCCTCATGGCGGGGCTGGAACACGAGGCCGTCGAGACTCTGCGGGCGTCGTATCAGACAGCCCGCCATCATTGGGAGGCGTACCTCGACACCGAGAAGGTCGACGACGACCTCGTCCATCTCGTGCACCTTCAGGCCTTCGGAGCGTTCTGCATCGCCGCGTCGGTGGTCTTTGCCGACGAGTTCCACCTTCAGCGACTGCTGCTCTCCGAGCCCGTGCTGCCGGACGAGGCGGAGGAGACCCGCCAGGCTCTGCCGGTCCTGCAAGCGCTGATGGCCACGCCGCGTGACCTTCTGGTGGCCGCAGGGGCGGCCGGGGCGGTGGACCCTGGGGAGCCCACGGAGCGGGTGTTGCGCTGGCTGGCGGCGCTCCACGGGGTGCTCCTCCTCGACAACCTCGGCCCGCTCGATCGTCACCTGTTCCGCGCCGCCCACCTGGCCCGGGGCCTCACGGCGGATTTCCTGGTCGGTTGGGGGGCCTCGCGTCCCGATGTAGAGGTGGCGGCCGCCCACGTCGAACGCCTCGCTGCGCTGGGCCCCATGGCCCCACCTCCCGAGTAGCAGCCCGCGATCGGGGGAGTGGGCGGCGCCCTCCCACTAGCCTCGCCAGGATGACGACGCGGACCTCACCACTCGACGATGCCCACCGGGCCCTCCACGCCAAGATGGTGCCGTTCGGTGGGTGGGACATGCCCCTGAGCTACCCCGATGGCACGCTGGCCGAGCACCGGACCTGCCGGCACGCCGCGGTGGCCTTCGATGTGAGCCATCTGGGGACGGTCCGCGTGCAGGGACCCCAGGCCCTCGATCGCCTCCAGCGGGCGTTCACCAACGATCTCGGCAAGATCGAACCGGGCCGGGCCCAATACACGCATCTGCTCGACGAGGGCGACGCCTCGGTGCTCGACGACATCATCGTGTGGTGGGTCGGTGCCGAGGTCTTCGACGTGATGCCCAACGCCTCGAACACCGATCGGGTCACGAGCGCCTTGTCAGGTGGATCCGACACCACCGTTGCCGATGTGACCGCCACTCGGGCCATTGTCGCCATTCAGGGGCCGTCGGCTCGGTCGTTGTTGGCACCGGTGTGCCCGGAGGCGGCGGCCGTCGGCCGATTCCGGGTCGAGACGATGATCTGGAACGGAATCCCACTGACCGTGGCGGGAACGGGGTACACGGGCGAGGACGGGGTCGAGATCTCGGTTCCCGCCGAGCACGCCACGACCCTGTGGATCGCGCTGTTGGAGGCCGGGATCATCCCGGCTGGCCTCGGCGCTCGAGACACGCTCCGCCTCGAAGCGGGCCTCCCGCTTCATGGTCACGAACTGGGCCCTGGCATCACCCCGCTCCAGGCCGGTCTGGGGTGGGTCGTGAGCTGGGACAAGGGTCCGTTTCAGGGTCGCGAGGCGCTGGCCGCCGAGAAGGAGCGGGGCATCAGCCGACGGCTGCGGGGTTTGGCCGTGGAAGGGCGACGCCCGCCGCGCGCCGACCAGACCGTTCTCGTGGGCGGCGAGCCTGCCGGCGTGGTGACCAGCGGCAACTACTCGCCTGAGTTGGGCCACGGCATCGCCTTGGCCTTCGTCCCCCCGTCGCTGGAGATCGGTGACGAGGTCGCCATCGACCAGCGTGGTAGCCACGTGTCGGCGACGGTGGTCAAACTGCCGTTCGTGACCCACCAGTAGGCGAGCGATGACGACAACACCGCAGCGTCCTCGAGCAACCTCGCTCCGCCGATCAACCGGGCGCCGTCGAGCGGCGGCCTTGGCCGCCCTGGTCATCATGGGGTCGCTGTTCGTCGGCGTCGCCGCGCCGCACGCCGGGGCGGATGTGACGACGGCCGCCAACGACAACCTCCGGACGGGGTGGTACCCGGCGCAGACGACGCTCAGTCCCGGCCTGGTCACGGGGGGCACCTTCGGCCCCATGTGGGCCAGCGCGGTGACCGGCCAAGTGTACGCCCAGCCCGTTCTCAGCCAGGGCACCTTGTTCGTCGCCACCGAGCAGAATCAGATCTATGGGTTGAATCCAACCACTGGTGCCCAACTCTGGAGTCGCTCCCTCGGGACCCCCTGGAACGCCAATGACGTCGGCTGCGGCGACCTGCTCCCGGCCAGCGGGATCACCGGGACGCCGGTCGTCGATCCCGCCACCAATACCGCCTACTTCTTCGCCAAGACCTACAACAGCGGTACCTCGGGCCCGGCCGCCTGGTTTGCCCACGGGGTCAGCCTGGCCACCGGGGCGGAGGTGGCTGGCTTCCCCGTGCGGCTCCAGGGCTCGGCGAGCAACGACGCGACGCACACCTTCAACCCCACCACCCACCTCCAGCGCCCCGGGCTGCTCCTGATGAGTGGCGTTGTCTACGCCGCCTTTGGGGGCCAGTGTGACAAGCCCAACTACGAGGGTTGGGTCGTGGGCGTGACCACCGCCGGCGCCGTTTCCACCCTCTGGACCACCGAAGCCGGCCGAGCGCAGTCGTCCAACCCCGGAGCGGGTATCTGGCAATCGGGCGGCGGCCTCGTCTCCGACGGTCCGGGCCAGATCCTGCTGGCGACGGGCAACGGGAACATTCCGTCGGGGGCGACCCCGGGCGCCACGCCGCCGGGGGCGCTGGGACATGCCGTGGTGCGGCTTCAAGTCCAACCCGACCAGACCCTGAAATCCACCGACTTCTTCATGCCCTATGACGCCTCCTTTCTCAACTCCTGGGACGCCGACCTCGGGTCTGGCGCGCCGATGGAGTTGCCGCCCGCCTACTTCGGGACGGCCACGTATCCCCACCTCGCCCTCGAGATCGGCAAGCAGGGGTATCTCTACGTGCTGGACGCAGATCACCTCGGGGGATACCAGCAGGGGACTGGTGGCTCCGACCAGGTGATCAACCGCCTCGGTGGTTTTGGTGGCGCGTGGTCAAAGCCGGCGGCGTGGCCGGGACAGGGCGGCTACGTCTACATCACCACAGCTTCGGGTGGGAACACCCCTGGAGGTACGTCCGGGGCCCTCAAGGCCTTGAAGTACGGACTCGACGGAGCGGGCAAGCCGACCTTCAGCCTGGTGGGGACGTCGTCGGACAGCTTCGGCTTCAGCTCGAGCTCGCCGGTGGTCAGTTCGAACGGCACGGCCGCGGGCTCGGCCCTCGTGTGGGTCGTCTGGTCGCCGGATGGTTCGGGGGCGAACGCCCAGCTCCGGGCGTACGACCCGGTGCCCATCAACGGAACGATGCAACTGCGCTGGTCGACCGGTATCGGCACCGCGTCGAAGTTCGCCGTTCCTCTCATCGACGGCAACCGGGTGTATGTGGGCACTCGCGATGGTCAGGTCCGCAGCTACGGATCACCGGTGACGAGCCCGCTGGTCGGCGCGGCGGTGACCTTTCCGACGACAACCGTCGGTCAGAGCTCCGCGGCGACGGCGACCCTGACGGCGAACTACGACCTCACCGTCACCAGCGTCGGTGTCGCCGGTGCCGGGTTCAGCGCCGGGGTGACCAGTCCGCCGGTACCGACACCGGTGGCCAAGAACGGCATTCTCTCGGTGCCACTGACCTTCACCCCGACCTCGGCCACGCTGTTCGCCGGAACCCTCACCCTCGACACCACCTCGGGGCCGGTGAGCGTGTCGCTCTCGGGCACGGGCCAAACCGTTGCTGGTCAACTCGTGGCCAACCCCTCGACGATCAGCTTCGGCGGTACGACCGTGGGCGGTGTACCGGTCACGGCCAGCCTGACCCTGCACAACAGCGGCGCGCAGCCGGTGACCATCACGAGCGTGACCAGTCCCGCCGCGCCCTTTACCGCCACCGGTCTGCCCGGCGTCGGAACCGTCATCAGCCCAGGCCAAGACGTGACCGCCACCGTCAGCTACGCGCCGGTCTCGGCGGGGCTGTCTGCGAGTGCCATCGGGGTGGTGAGCTCGGGCGGCACGGTGTCGGTGCCCATCTCGGGAACGGCGTCGTTGCCCTCGACCCTGCAGATCAGCTCGCTCAACCCCTCACTGGGATCCGTCGACCTCGGAAATCACGCATCCGGATCGGTGACGCTCACCAACACCGGCGGATCGAACCTGACGATCACCCGCTCGAAGCCGCCCACCGGTGGCGACTTCTCCGTGACCGGTCCGGTTCCGGAAGGCACGACCCTCACTCCCGGGCAATCCATGGTGGCGTCGGTGTCGTTTGCGCCGACCCGACCACTTCTTCAGACCGGGACGTGGGAGTTCAACGCCAATGACACCAGCGGCGTCCAGAAGGTGGTGTTCGCGGGGACGGGGATCCGGCCGGGAGTCCCGGGTACGCCCAGTGCCTTGGGGTGGAGTCTCAACGGATCGGCGGCGTTCAGCGGTCCGAGTGTGATCCTGACGCCTAGTGCGGCCAACCAGAAGGGGTCTTCGTTCTCTAC
>Ga0209068_10000432_pt1 | contig 22702 bp, 50 predicted proteins | sample ColStrG_CSR_2012_FD_187200 | JGI IMG/M metagenome (GOLD analysis project Ga0209068, IMG submission 187200) | Freshwater sediment microbial communities in response to fracking from Pennsylvania, USA - Cold Stream Run_MetaG_CSR_2012 (SPAdes)... | ecosystem: Environmental > Aquatic > Freshwater >...
CTACATGGACTACTCCGACTTTCAGCCTCCGGCGCCTCAGGTTATCGAGCTGAACGTGTACCCTGTCCAGAACACGCCCGCTCAGCTCCCGCATGGACGTTGAGTCCCCTTTCCGGCTGGCTCTCGCGTTTTAGGCTAGACTCTCCGGATGCCGCCTACCAAGCCGTCCGGAGGAGACCCGTCGATTGACCGCGAGGCGCCGACGCCTAGGGCGAGCGGCTCCTTTATGATCTTCCTAGCGCGCACCGAGCTAGTGATTGCGCAGCTGGAGGGCCACAGATCGCCGATGGCTGACGTGTTGCTAATTCATGCTCGTGCCATGGCCGCCGAATTTACGCAGTGGCCAGACATCATGTCGTCGGACGTCATAGACCGATTGGCTAGAACGTCTGACGCTTACAAGCGCGTCACTGAGCTTGAGGAGCAGGTTCGGTATTACTTGGCTGGTGGTAGGTAGCTACTCTGCGGCCACTGGCTCCGGCTTCACGTACGGCTTCTTAGGCCGCGCTGCCGGCTTGGCGCGCATGGGCTCGGCGAGCCAGCTTTCGATGGCCTTCTGCGTATCTGCGCTTGCCGTTGGGCTCCAACGGAACTTACCCATCGTTCCCTCAACAGCTCCAATCTCGATGAGCGCGCTGCACAGGTAGTGCCATTCCGGTTTGTTGTGCTCGAACGCCTTAGACTCATCGGCGACGGGCTTGCCACAAGAGTCTGTCGGCTTGCCGTCTACCGTCTGGATCCGGTGACGCGGCTCGAAGCGGCGGAACGGGAGTTGCCGCACGAATCCCCATGCGAGATTGGCGTAGCGGTGACCCTCGAACGGCTTGCACCCCTTGTTGTACCCGGCTTCTCCGGTGTTTCTCTTGATTGCCTCTCTTGCACGCTTGTGCAGCGTCTTACTCTGCTCCCTCTGTTGCTTCTCGGTCTCATTCATGATGTGGCGTTCCATTGTCGTTTCTCCTTGTTGCGGCGCGCTTGACGGGAATCGAACCCGTAACTTCCTCGATATACAGCGTGGCACTCTGCCTAATTGAGTTACAAGCGCGTGGTGGGCCAAGCGGGGCTTGAACCCGCGACCAGCTAATTATACAAGTAGCTGCTCTACCAGCTGAGCTATTGACCCTTTCTATTCTTATGTAGCATACGTTCCCTGGAGCACCCTAACAGATTCGAACTATTGACCTCTTCATGCCGCAAGCGGCGCAAAGTGCTCTACCCACTGAGCTAAGGGTGCATGAGGCCCCAGCTGGACTTGAACCAGCGACCGGCAGGCTAAAAGCCTGCTGCTCTTTCTCTGAGCTATGAGGCCGTATTAGCTATTTGATTGTCCGCAAACCACGCAGCGGTTTGCCTACGATCCCCCTTTCTCCAGGCACGACGCCCAGGGCAACGAGTTGACCGTTGAAAGGAGGATCCGGCTCTTCTACGCGCACGAACGGTACCTGCGCGAGGGTCAGCCTCTTGGCGACCGTCTCTAGCGCAGTTTCGTCCGGCACGCCGAGCACGACAGCGATGGTGTCGTGCGGCAGGTTGCCTGGTGAACTGTCTCCAGCCGCGTGCACCGCTTGCGCGAGCTTAGCTCCAAGCGTCAAGTCCTCGCGGAGGACAATGTAGTGAGCAATTGGCTCACGAAGAGCCGGCGTCGCTTCAGACGCGGTGAAGTATGGAAGAGGTCACCCAGGCAGCTTAATCCCCGCCGTAGCCCTGTCAACAGGTATCCGCCCGTGCTAGCCTCCCGGCATGGTTTCCCCCTCAAAAGCCGCAATTGCGGCCATTTGCCTCAGTGTCGGCTGCCTTGGCGTCTCGGCCCAGGACATCGCCGCTCTGCAAGACGCCTCTAGGCTAAATCAGGCGGCCTACCGTCACAGCGACGGCGGCGCCGAGCGCGCTCTGGAGCGTGGCGCCTACTGCGCTGTGCAAGGTGTCCTCGTGCGCAACCACGCTGCTCTGCCGGCTGTAGACGGTGGCATCGGGTGCCTGCCGTGATTCCTGAGACCATCGCCTCCATCGAAGAAGCCAGAGCTATCTTGGCCGCCGAGACCCACCTCACGCCACAAGACATCCGTGACATCTTGGATTGCTCGCCGAGTGAGCTAGCGCTGCTCCTCAAGGTCTACAGGGAAGACGGGCGAGCGCCAGATGCCACGCCCTGGGACACCTTCCTTAAGGTGATGTCCATCTGCTTGCCTCTTATCGGAATGGTGGCGCCTATGGCCACTGCTGTTTCAACTGTCTACGGTCTCATCAAAGGAACGTCTAAATGATTACTCGCTCACTTCTCGCCGCTGCCACCATCTCGCTCGCTCCGCTTTGTACCGGATGCCCTGGCGCCACCGCTGGCACGGTCATCTCTGACATCCAGGCAGGCGTTACGGATTCGTCTATCGCTCTCCAAGCTGTCGCTGGCATTGTCGACGCGTACTTCGTCGCGCACCCGAACGTCGCTCTTCAGGTCAAGATCGATAACGGCATTACGGATGCGTCTTCCGCTCTGCGCATTCTTAACACCGCGCTCTCTGGCGCCACGAGCATGGCCGATGGCAATGTCCAGACCGCGTTGACCGCGTTTGGTGAGGCGTGGGCTCAGCTGATGGTACTCGTCTCCCAGATTGGCGTTCAGGCAGCTCCCGTTGGCGCCAAGGCTGGCGTCGTCGTCGGTGTCACCTACGTGACGCCGCCCCGCATTCTTGGCCAGCTCAAGGCCGTTAAGAAGTAAGAGGCGAACATGGCATACGCTCTAGGTTGGCACAAAGACCCTCCACACCTCACTCCGCAACGCCGCTATTCGGCGCAGCGCGGCGTGGCTTTGCCTGCTGAAGCTTCGCTGTCCCCCTACGTCGTTGACGTGCTGAATCAAAAACAGTTGGGATGCTGTGTGTCGGCCTCCGGCTGCCAAGCCTGGCGCATGCGCTTCCTGGCTCAGGGTAACAAGGCAGCTGTGTTGCCGAGTATGCTTTACGGCTACCACTCGGCGCTGGCGTGGGACCTACGCCAGCGGGGACTTGATCTCAGCAAGATGAGTGATGCCGGTACTACGCATGCCTCGTGGTTTGCCGCCATCTCTGAAGTCGGCATCTGTCCTGAGGACGCGTGGCCGTTCTCGGATGATGATCGCTACTTGCTTTCGCCTTCCGCTGACGCCGTGCGCCTCGCGTACCCCGAACGAATGGTCGAAGCCCAGGCCATTGACGACATTGGTAGCACGATGCTCATGGACATCAAGCACGCCATCGCCATCGACAAGGAGCCAGTCCTCCTTGGTGGCCTGGTATCCAACGACTTCTGCCAGGGTAACTTCGACCCAACGAAGCCGCTTGATCCGCCGACCAGCAACATCGCTGGTGGTCATGCCATGGTCATCGAGGGGTACCATGACCAGCCTAACGGCTCTACGGTTTGGGATATTCTGAACAGCTGGACCGCCGACTTCGGCATCAATGGCCGCGTCAAGTTTAGCGACGCCTACGTGATTACGTTGCAGCTTCGCATCATGCAGAAGGTGCCAGCCTTCGCGGTGTCTCCGTGAGAGCGGTAACCGCCTGGCAGTTCTTGGCTTTCGTGGCTCTGAGCTGCCATCCGGCTACGCCGGTTCCGGTCCAAGACGCTGGACTCTGCCCCGGCGTTTGCGAGCACTACCAGGCCCTCGGCTGCCCCGCTGGCAAGCCGGCGTCGGGTGGAGCTACCTGCGCGACGGTCTGTCAGAACGCGCTCGCTAGCGGCCTCGTGCGCTGGAACTTGGCCTGCCGCCTTGCGGCGCCTTCCTGCGACGCTGCCGAACGCTGCGAACGCTAGCTAGCCCGCTGCGCCGTCCTGGCGTAAGCTGGCTGCATGGACTCCGAATTCCTCCCCACCCGCCGCTACCAGCCCGTCCCCAAGAAGCCGCTTTCCGATGGCCTCCAGCTCGCCCTGGGCTACGCGGCGCTAGGTGGGCTCGGCGCGCTCGCCTGGTGGCTCTGGCCCAAGGCCGAGGCCGCTGTGAAGTCCGCGGGTGGAGCCGGGCACCAAGGTTCAGTTAATCCATACTCCGGATACGTTGCTCCTGGAAGCGGCGGCTCTACTGTTGAGACGCCTTTCGTACAGCACCCCTACGGACACCGGCGTTAGTCTATGCCTTCGGCAAGCTACTCTTTTGGTACGAGCTGGACGCCCAGCCTTCTCCATGAAGTGCGAATCCTGTTCCTCCAGAGATTAGCCGCTTTGCGGACTGGTCCCCGCACTTCGTGCAAAGCTCCAGCGGCGGGTCCTTAATTCCCTGTTCCGCCTCGAAATTGTGCCCGCATGTCTTGCATGTGTACTCGTACGTCATACCTAACCTCTCCAAACGTATCCGTGTTTCTTGCAGAATGCCTTCTGCGCAGTGTACTGGTCCTCTAGTGGTTGCCAGTTTTCGTACAATGATCTAGCCGTGTACGCGCTACCCTTGTCGGTTACGTAGTGCTCAACGCCGCTCCGCAGCTCCTTGCCCACAAGGCGAATCACTAGTTTCGCATTTCCCTTGTGACACCAGTCGGACGGCAGCGTGATGACCGGGATCTGCGGCATGGTCGGGAACATGAGCCAAACACTGTCACGGGTCGGCGGCCTCCGCAAGAGCTGCTGACACGACGTCTCCGGCGTCGTCCGCTGCATTCCGGATGATCTGCATGACTTGAGCAACGGCCGCACGCATATTACGCAAAGCGTCTCCTCTGTCCTCCCATGCCTTGGCAGTTACACACAGTCGCTCCAGCCCCGCTTCCTGCGCCTCGCGAAACCCACGCACGTATGCTGAATCCTCCTCGTCTAGCATGACCCATCCGTTGTTCGTGGACTGAACCGCGCCGCCGTTCATCAGCATCGCGCACAATGCGGGGTCCTCGTATAGGCGCTCTCCATCAGTCCACCTGAACGAGACTGTGAGCGGGCCCCACGCAAACTCTTGCGACGCAACTGGCCTCTTGCTCACCATAGCCCCGCTTTCGCCCTGTTCACGTCACACGGTGTCGCGATTCCTGGCACTTGTGCTGCGTTCGAAAACTGCCACACGAGCCACACGTCCTTTGCCCAAGGCTCACACTGCATCGGCGCCGGCATACTCGTGTACGTCGCCTGCCAAAGGTCGTAGTTGGTAAACTCCGGGTGACTCGCCAGCTTCGCCGCTGAGAACGCAGGCATTGTGTAGACCAGCGGCGCCTGGTCCAGCGCGCCATCAACTGCATCTAGCCACTGGAGCGCCTTCTGAGCTGTAGCGCCGTCGCCCTCCTCCACGTCCAGAGCTGGTGCGAAGTCGAGATCCAGGCTGCCCATGGCGCTCAGGAACTTGTTGGCCTGGTCCATGGCCGATTGGCCTGCTGCAAAGTACCAGTATACGGAGCACTTGAGCCCGGCCGCCTGGAGCCGCTTTACGCTATCAGCGCCCCATACGTCGACTGTTACCCCGTGCCCTAGGCGGCAGATGGCAAACTGGTAGCCGGCCCTGGCTACCTCCTGAGGATCGAACAGCAGATGCGTGCCGTCCCTGTGTGCGCGCTGATAGATGGAGATATCAATGCCCTTCACGTATGTGTCCATCTAGCGCTCCTTCTCATACAAGATCACACCATCCCACAACAGCACAACCGGGGTCCGCCCATCCCTAGCCCATACCATCGGATTCGTCTGCCTCACAGTCTCTTCCTCAGAGAGGGCTACGTAGCCCTGCGGGATCGTGTCATCCGGCGAGACCACCTCGTACTCACGGGCGCGCAGGAGGGCCACAAACTGTGTAATCTCCGCCGGATCTGCCTCAGGATTGGCAGCACATAGGTAGTCCTCCGCGTTCACTTGTCCGCCGGCTTCGAGTCCGCTTTGGTGATGCCAAGCGAGGCCACTCGGTTTTCCAAGTCCGTGACCTTTTTGGCGCTCGCCGAAGAGATGGCCCCGGCCCCCACGAGGAGCAGAAATAGCACGTGTCCGTAGGACAGCCACGCCGGGCCACCCATCTCCTTGCCGATGTATGCTGCGGCTTCAGCTACGCAGCCAACAGCACCGAGGCTCGCCTGCCAGTGACCAAGGGCCCAGTTGGCGATGTCCTTCGGATTGGTCCAGATCGTTTGTCGCTCGTCAGCCATTGGCTACCTTCTTGGTCTTGATTGTTTTGCAGTCGCAGCGCTTCGTCTTCGGCTGACTGGCCTTCCACTTCCTTGCGTACGTCTCGCCGAGCTTCTTGGCGCTGACCACTGTCTTCCTGGTGCCAATGATCTTATGGGCATGGGCATCGAAAATGGCCTTTGCGCTCACTGCTTCAAGCGGAGATTCAAGCGCGATTACCATGAATTCGCTACCAGCACTACTCTGCGTCACACCGACAGACAATCTGGAACACTTGCCTTCCACGAGGTAAAACTCAGGACCAGGAAGCGGTACCCATTTGCCAAGCATTCTCTTTGGCATGCGCGGGGGCTCCGCCTTCCACTTAGCATATGCCTCATGCGCCTCTTCCACTTGCTCCGGTGTGGCGCCAGGCGCCACTGCATAGCCGCTCATCTCGCTCATGTTACAAACCGTCCTTCATCATCGAACAGCTTATCAGCCGTGTACCCGCAGTTCTTGCACTTGTACTTCTTGTCTAGCAGCTCGATCTCGCCGCCACACGCGCAGGACACTCGCTTGTAAGGCGGGCACGGCTTCTTGTGGACCGAAGCCCCGCATGTGAGGCAGCGGAGCTTTTTGCCGAGCTTGCGCATACTCAGTTGGAATGCACGCCGTGCCCCAGGGTTAGATCGACGGCGCACTTCACCTCAAACGTGCCCGCAATGTACTCGGGTAGAGTGAATTGCGTGCCTGGCAGGATCACTTGACTTGGTCCGATGATGAGCGGGTGAGCTGGACACGGCGGCGGCTGCGTAATACCGAACCACGCCTGGCCGCAGGTGCAGATGACACCAGGCATGAGCGGCATCACGAACGGCTGTGGCTTACACGTCTCGCACTTGCAGCCGTAGCCGTGCGTCATGAACGGATATGGCAGCAGGTATGGGTACTGAGTCCACCACGGCGGTGCGGGTGGCACCTGTGTTGGAGTAGATGCAGCCGGTGACACCTTGCCTTCCAACGCCTCGATGGCGGCGACCAGTTTCTTTTCCTCAGCTTGGCCCTTTGCGTTCTCAGCGCGTACTGCGCTAAGTCGGTCTTTCAAACCATTGAGCAGATCGTCGATCTTCATGCGAAACTCCCTTGTGGTGCGAAGTGCCAGCTTGCCGGAAGCCAGCCCGGCTCTCTCGCCTTAGGCCTGTGGATGTCATAGGGCGCTGACACCGGCCTCTCGTTTGGTACCTTGGGCGCCGTGCGGATGGCTTCCAGAAGCTCTTGAGCTGTGGCTGCCCTGACGGGCGCCTGTGGGCTGTCGCCCTCCAGCGCGGCAATTGCCGCCTCCAGACGCGCTTTCTCCGCTCGCACAGCGGCAAGGCGCTCCCGCAGGCCCTTCAGAATCTCGGGGGTCTCCATGGGAATAGCCTACGCCTCCTTTTCTCCTTTTGCCACTGCTCCGCTTGGCTCTCGGCCGCGTTTTACGTTGTACGCGGCCACGGCTTCCTCCCATGGGCCGCGGGCTAGAGCGAGTTGGCCCAGGGCCCATTTCAGGGTAGCCGCCTCCTCTCCGTCAAATGGCATCTTGCTGTACTTGTACCGTGCTTTGCACCATTCCATGCGGCGCTGCATGATGGTGAGCATACGTAGCTCTTTGTTGCTGTAGTCTGTCATGCGCTTCTGAACACAAGTGATTTCCAGATTCTCACCGGAGACGCGTGTCTCTTCACCCTGTTGCATGGCTTGAAATCCTCTGTTGCCGCACAGACGCCCTTGCGCTTAGCCGCCTGAAACATGGCGCCAAGCGCCCTGCCGTCGTGTGTTTTTACGACTTCATCTGGCAGCAGCGGCCACACGTCGTCTGCTGTGAACAGCTCCGCGCGCTCGGCTACAGTTCTGATCGCCGCCAGTGCTGCCATTGCCCACTCCGGGTCGGCGTTGGCTCCGGCCTTTGCGATGGCCTTTTCTGCTGCCCCATGCGGCGTCTCGTCTGGCCTGGTGAGCTTCTCCTTCGCCTTCTTGCTTACGCGCTCGTCTGCTGCCAGCTGCGGTCGCTCAAACAGGCCAAGGTTCGCGCTTGGATTTACTCCAGCGGTGGCTTGTACCTGATGATCTGCCCGTCCGAGTCCTGCACCATTTCGGCTAGCCCTAGCTCCACCAGTGCCTTGTCTTCGTACATCTGGTACGTGTTGAAGTCGTAGTACCTTGACCTCTCCGCCAGTTCCAGCGCGAATTCCTTGTGTTCCTGAGTTGGGTTTCTCGCCAACATCCTGAACACCATTCCGAACACTTCCGCTGAGGTTTTGTCCGACATCTGCTTCTCCAGGTTGGTTGTACATGCCCATTTCTTGGGCTACTTGCGTCAGCTCGTCACATACCGCCAGGCCATCCGCGGCCCCCTCTCCGGCCGCCCTAGCCTCAGCGGGAGAGGGGGTGGGGCTGGCATCTGCCAGGGAAGCGGCGTCAGCCGCTTCGTCTGGCTTCGACCCCTGGTCAGAGGTGGAGGTAGACCCCGACCCCGCTGTAAGCTCTCCGCCGCAACCAGTCCACGGAACTGGAGGCGGTACGTCTGCGGTACCCGTTTTCTGAAGCATCCTGGCGCGTAGCTCGGAGATGGTTGGGCGGTAGCCCGTGCCGCACTTGTCACACAGCTCTGCCTTACCGATGCCGGTAAATTCCATCCCGTAGTTGCCGTGAGCCTCAGCGCCGCACCAGTCACAATCCATCAGTCGTCGCTCATGATATCTTCTACAACCAGGTAGCTCAAGAACGCGAACCCGCCAGTAACGATTGCGGCTTCAAGACCCGTGTTCAAGGCCTCGCCAAACACCTTCTTGGCTCTGGCCCGCTGCTCTTTCTGGTCCTCTCGGAGTGCCTCTCGGATAGCGCCCTTGAGCTGGTCACGCGCTGACGCTTCGGCTTTCTTGCGCGCCTGGTTTTCCTCTTCGCGCCTCTGCTCTTCCACGTACCTTCGGCCTACGCTCGCGTAGTACGCGTCGTCGATTGAATCCGCGATCTTGTTTTCTACAGGTTTGCCCATTGCCCAGTCCTTCATTCCCCGCGCCGTCGCTTTTCTTCTTCCACCGATGCTCTGATGGTCTCTTTGGCCGCCTCGATGTCGCTAGCCTCGACTGGCTTAGGCCGCTTCCGCTTGTCTCTGGCAAAAGCCACGGCAACTAGCCCGTAGTCCGGGTCTGAGTCCTTGACGATGAGCCTGCCGCCGAGGTCCGCCACCCTGTACAGCAGCTCCCCGCTGGCTGTGCGCTCGTCAAGCAACTCCGCTGTAAGCGCGGCCTCCTCCAGCACCTTCATGGCCACTTCTACAGACATGTCCGGATTGCGGGCCGTGATCAGGTTCCTGGCCGCCATCACGGTGATGTTCATAGTTGGCATTAGCGCGACTCCACCGCCATCGCAGCGGCTCCGGCCATGGCCTCCGCGTCGTGCTGCGCAATGACCTCTTCGTACGTTGGCCGTGGGTCGTCCGTACGGTAAAAACCACTGTTAATGAGGCCATTGTGGATGGGAAAAAAGGCGTTGGTTCCGACAAGCGGAGTAATACGATGGCCGGTAGCCGAGTGAATGCTGCGCGCAACACCGTTCCTGTGCTCACCGACGCGCTCGATGTACGTCATATGCGACGGGCGCAGCAGGATGAGGCCCTCTTCTACAGAGAAGAAGACCCAGGTTACGCCTGGCGTTCGAGGATGTGCGTACGTGTGCTTTTTGATTGCCTCCAACTCAGCCTTGCGGGCTCCATCAGCTGCTTTCTGTTCTGTGGCAAGCTCCGCGGCCTCGCGCGTATCAAGCTCGGCTACGAGCACATCGGCGGAATTAACTGCCAAATTCGCCGCCGCTTGTGCCAGTCGAACGCCTGCTTGAAGCGTGGTCTCGACCGCGCCCTCAGGAATTCTTTGAGCGGCGAGTGTCTCCGCGATCTTTGAGCCAATCAGTCCACGGAACGCGTCTTGGCACGCCTGGGTCCAGATGGCCTTTTTCTGCATCGGATCCATTATGCCATTCTCCTGCCACTGGTCATCTTGTGCATTTGCTTAGCGTACGCGCCACTAGCTCGCCTGTCAACGGTAAGCTCGCTCATATCACTAATAAGCTTTAGTTCAACGTTGGACTTAGCGCACTCAGGCGCTTCCGTCTGCCAGTCGCACTTTGTGTATGACCTGTACTTGAACCCACGGCCCATCTGTAGACGTTCACATATGCACCCGCTGCGTGTGCAACGTTCGATTTTCAGCTCACCTGGCGCGAGCCTCCACGCGTGTCTCATTTGGCCATTTGAACTCTGTCCGGCTGTTTCACGTCTTCCGTCCGTAGCTTCGAAATGACGATTCCAAATACGCCTAGCATGCAGAATAGCGCTACCAGGGCGAACGCGATTCGCTCGGTATTGGAGTCAACGTCGAACGGGTTTTTGCTCACGCTTCACCTCTGATAGACCCCGTCGCCATCGCATCTTCGGTGTTGAAGAAGATGTGTAGATTTGCGCATACTGGGCACTCGAAGGCTACGCCAGCGTGTCTGATTCTCAAATTCTCGACTTCCTGGCCGCTCAGCTCGTCCTTGTCGGTCAAGCTGATCGGGCAGACGCGTTCAGGTAGCTTCCAGCCACATGGGCACGCGTCTGGCTGTAGCTCCATTAGCAATGGTCCATCATCGCCCGCTGTTTCATCGCTCACTGTTTCGCTCCCACTCGTGCAATGCCGTAAGGCACGCTCTACACTTAGTCACCGGAGGTCTACCGTTGAATCCGCCTGTGAGTACCAGATCCGCGATCGTGTGGTCGCAAGGCAGCGGCTTCGTAATGGAATGGGCGATCCGCGTAACTTCCGCATTCACTGCGGCGGCAAGTTCCGCTTTCGTGTAGCTCACTGGAGCCCTCCGTTAGTCTTGATCGGCATTTGCTGCGTGCACGCGTGCTGAATCAGCGTCGCCACGATAACCGCGAGCGTCATCATCACAATAGCGATCAGATAGTCTCTCACTTGAAGCCTTCGGTTAGTCGCTCGGCGAGGTGTCTGTAAGCTGGAGCGATTGCGCACGCGCCATGGTCCTTTTCTAGTAGATCAGCCTGCTCGACTAGCCAACCTGCCAAGTGTCTGCGATCTGTTCTAATCGCCTCCTGCGCGGCGTAGAATTTCTCAATGTCGGCTTTTCCGTTTCCAGGCGCCACCGTCTTTGCTGAATCGAATACTGTCTTTAGGCTCACTTGCCACCTTCGCAGGATACCTGAATTTCAGTTGCCAGGCGTCGGAACGCCGCAGCGATAGACATGTCAACGCCGCTACTACGTTCAGCCTCGCGCTCTTCTGCCTTAGCTACCAACAGCTGCGCGAATTGGTAGTCCCTGGCACGAATTGCGGCGACGATATGACGGCCCTGGAGCGCGTGCACTACTCGCATACCGCCACCCACAGTTGTGATCCCATGCCCCAGACAGGCTACCAGCCGCTCTGCGACGCTTTCAGGCGTTTCTAGGTTCATCCTTCACTCTCAAGTGGCCCGTACAGGTCTACAGCTCTGAGCCCAGGTCCGTCAGCAAGAACTTCTTTCACAACCGCTTTGCCAAACGAAGTCAGCTTTCGATTCAGTCCGATGAATCCGTTGTTGAGGAACATGGCTTCTGTACTCTTTGGCGGCGCCTTGCCGCGCTCCACATAGTAGTGGAGGATATAGCATCTTTGTGGCCCGGTCATGCCCTCGAACGCTTCCTTTGCGTGACGCTTCATGTTCATTACTGAGGCGTATCGTGACATGACGCCTTGTGGCGTTCTGCCAAGCGTGAGCCCGATTTCTACGGCCCTGCCCCAGTTCGTTGTGGCATCAGTCCTTACGTACAGCTTAAGCAGCTGCTCATCCTCTGCGTCGGTCCACGCGTGCCCACTGCGCATAGCCGGGCGCGGGCTCGACCTGTGGCACGACCGCAGTGCAAACGAGCGCGGATCGCACCTGGCCGTCTCTCTGGTCACTTGGCTTCCACGCCGAAGACGGCGGCCATCTTTGCCGCTACCTCGCGCATGCCGTCTCGCTCAGCCTCTTCGATTTCGACCCAGTGCGGACGCTCGCTGGCGCACAGGAACACGGCGGCCCACTCTGCGGCTGCGTTGAAGAGGAAGCGGCCCAGTTCTTCGCGTGTGAAAACACGCTTGCAGCTGAGGCGGCTGATTTCGCCACGCAGGTGCTCAATTTCCTTCTTCTGCTCGCTTGTCAGCAGCATGTACTGATTCACGAGGTCCGTCTGGTCCTTGAGATCGCGCTTGAGGCGCTCGATTTCGTTGATGGCCCGAATCAGCTTCTCGTCACTCATGTTCCCATCCTACTCGTGTCGAGCCCTGTGATTCTGGCGATGTCGTCCAAGATCCGGCGCTCGATTCGAAGGTACGACTTTCTGCATGTGCCACGCTGGATCGTGGTCTCAGTAACACCTAGCGCCGCCGCAGCCGCCTTGCGGGAGCCGATAGCATTGACAATCGGCTCCAGCTTGTCGGCGATAAGGTTTACCTCAGTGCGTGAAAGCTCTACTACTGACCAGCTTGTGCTCATGACAATTTTCCGAAAGCGGCCTCCAGTTGGTCCTCGCACTCGTCGGTTGGCGTAAGCTCACGCAGTGGGCCGCATGTGATATGCTCTTGCCAGGTTCCACCATAGAACCCTTTTCTGCTAACCCCGCGCGTCACTGTGCGTTTGTAGTAAAGCGCAGGATCTGAATCCTGTGGGAGGCGGGGCATACGCTCTCCCGTTTCTTTTTCACATAGCTGAATGAACGTTTCAAGGTCACCAGGAAGTACTTTGGTCTCAAAGGCGATGGCGTCTGCCCTCTTGACTCTCTTCTCGCACCTTTCGCACACCAGCCACTCGCTCATTTAGCTCTCACCCGTTGGGCTAACATCCCACGAACTGACGTCCACGTCAAGCCCTCTTGCGAGCTTGGCGAGGGTTACCCTAGCCATCCGAACGGACGCGCCGCGCTTCAGAATGGCGTGGATATGGTTCCAGCTCACGTGTAGGTGCCCAGCGACCGCCTTCTTGTTTTTATGCGTCTTTAGCAGCGGCTCGATCTTGTCAGCCAGCGCGAGTACGTGTGACCTGGACAGCTCGATGATGAGCCTATCCTCTGGCATCGTGGGCTCGACGTGTGGCACGTGCTGGCTGACAGGCGCGAACTTGTCCAGCTCGTTCAGTAGCAGGAGCACGTCGTCGCGTAGGTCACTGTCCGCTGCTAGCGCACGCGCACGAATCTCGTCCCGCTCTGCCCATGTGAGGCTCACAGCGGCTTCCTCCCCGACCCACCGCACGTGTCACATGGCAATGTGCTTGCGGTGGGGAAGTCGGCTCGCAGTGGGCACTCTTTGAAATGGCGCGTTTTGTCTGTGTCGATGATCTCGAAGCAGTTACAACCAGCTGATTCGAGCCCAAGCTCACGGAAGTAGTCCGCCGCGGTCATGACAGCTGGCACATGAAGATCGCCGCGCTTAGCTGTGGACTTCCATCTGAGTAGAGCGCCTACGATTCCATCGTTTTGGAACAGATCCACGTCGGTCCAACGTGCGACGCCGAATCCTGGCACTTCGGCAGCGTGAACCACGTGAGCCGCACTCTTGTGCTGGCATGGGAAGCCCATGATGGCGGCGCCACATACGCTCTCTTGGTTCACGCCAGAAACCTCCGCAGCGGAATGGAGCGGTAGTACTTGTCCTCAGGCCTTTGCTCAGGGTGGTAAACGACGTCAAAAACGGTGCGAAATAGGCCAGACTTGCCAGATGAGCCGAAGTTCATCGCGATGACACCCGGCTCAACCAGGCTATCCCTGTACGTGTGGACGACCTTGAGCCCGCGCTTCAGCGCCTCGCGCATGCCGCGCATCATGGCACGGCGCCAGCGGGCGGCGTACTTGCGGTTGGCGCGTAGATCTTTGCCGCGCTGCCTCAAGGCCGATCCGCTCCTTCCACCACAATTCTAGCTTCCAGCCGTCCATGCGTTTGGCTGTCGGCGATGTTGTATGCATTGTGTTCCACGCGGACCACCTTTACGGCGTGCGGACATCCTGATCTTACGTCCGATTCGAGTGGCCCTAGGTAAATGCTCTCTCCAGCACACGGGACACGCGTGAGCGCAATCAGAATACTTTTAAGTCTACCGTCTACGCTATGGTACTCCAGGTTAATGATCATGCTAGCTCAACCACCCTCTCGCCAAACACTCGCTCCAGGTTCGCTAGCAGCGCGTCGCTCGGCTCGACCTTGTACTTGTCAAGACTAAGCACAGCCTCCGCGCCCTGGTTCAGTTTGATGACCATGCTCACCTGACACTGGCCCTTGGACTGCTCCAACACACCCTTGAGTTGCTCAATTTGAACACGGCTCGCACTGCTTTCATGCACCCTCAGAATCACTCGCCTTGTCGTCTCACGGATGGCGTCCGCATAGGACACTGCATTCTCCAGTAGCAGCATCGGCTCGCCGTGTCCACTGTCCTCGTCGTCCTCGGACTGCTTGAACATGACCTTTCCGGTGACCAGTACCGGGTCTTTGCTCTGGAGCGCATAGGCGCACTCGTCGATCTTCCTGTTTTTGAGCCTGACCACGATGCTGCCGGATTGGTCCTCTAGAACGAAGCTGGCCGAGCGGTCTCCGTTGCCAAACGTACGCTCGTTGTATGCGCTGATCATGCCCGCCAGGCGAACGCGGTCCCAAAGCTCCCTGTCGGCACAGCTGGTTGTGGAAACGACGCCCAGTGACTTCTTGGAGCTGCCGTAGCGGTCCAGTGGATGCCCGGAGACGTAGAACCCGAGCGTCTCACGCTCGCGCGCCAACGTCTCACGGAGATCCCACGGCGGGATGACCGGATACTCGCCCGAGCCCCACGTGGCGGCGGCTTCTGGGTCAGCGGCAGCGAAGATGCCGAACATGTTGGTCTGGCCCGTCTTCCTGTCCTTAGACGCCCTCTTGGACCGCTCCAGAGCCCCGTCCACAGCCGCGAACGCCTGGGCCCTAGTGACCCCTCTGGCCGCAAGACTTTTGTCGAACCCCCCGCACTGGACGAGGGCTTCGAAGACGGTTCTGGAGACCTTCTTGCTGTCCACGCGCTGGGCGAAGTCGTACATGTCCACGAACGGGCCATGGTGTCTAGCTTCCAGGGCCGCCTCGATGGCAACGTCTCCAATGCCACGCACAGCGCCAAGGCCGAAGCGGATCTTAGGGTTGAGCGGATCCTTGTAGCGCTTCTTCTTAGCGCCAGGCTTGTCTTGGCCGCCGTATACTACGGTGAACGCCGTGCGCGACTCGTTGACCTCCGGCGGCAGGATTTCGATGCCCCACTGGCGGCACTCGGCGATAATGCGGACGACCTTCTCGGTCTTGTCGGAGTCCGCGGTCATGAGGGCGCAGAGAAACTCGACCGGGTAATGAGACTTCAAATACGCGGTCTGGTACGTCAGCATGCCGTATCCGGCTGAGTGGGCTCGGTTGAATCCGTACCCGCTAAAAAAGTCTAGCAAGTCAAAGATGCGGTTCGCTTCTTCAGCGGCCACGTTTTTGGATGCGCCAGCTACGAAAACAGCACGCTGCTTAGCCATCTCCTCTGGCTTCTTCTTACCCATGGCGCGGCGGAGCAAGTCTGCGCCGCCGAGCGTGTACCCGGCAAGATCCTGCGCCACTTGCATAACCTGCTCTTGGTACACGATAACGCCGTACGTGTCCTTGAGCCTAGCGTCTACGAGCGGATGCACCGATGCGATAGGCTTGCGCTTGTGCTTGCAGTCGACGAAGTCCTTGACCATGCCCGAGCCCAGCGGCCCAGGCCGGTACAGGGCGACTGCGGCGGAGATGTCCTCGAAGGCCGTTGGGTGGAGATCTCGAAACAGCTGTTGCATGCCTCCGGATTCAAGCTGGAACACGCCAATAGCGTCCCCTGACTGGAGAAGCTGGTATGTGGCCTTGTCGTCCATCGGCAGCTTGCTGATGTCGAGCTTCTCAGTTACATCCGGCCGCCGGTTGATGAGGTCGACGGCGATGTCGATGACGGTCAACGTCTTGAGGCCGAGGAAGTCGAACTTGACGAGCCCCGCCTGCTCGACGTCCTCCATGTCGTATTGCGTGGCAATCAGCTCATTGCTCTTGAAGCAAGGTACATGGTCCCAAAGCGGGCCGTCGCTGATGACCACGCCGGAGGCATGTAGCCCAGCGTGGCGTGTGAGCCCCTCCAGCTGCTGTGCCGTGACCAGGATGTCGGCAACCATAGGGTCGCTGTCGCGCATGGCGGCCAGCTTCGGCTCCATCGTGAGCGCCTCGGCGATGGTGGCCATAACGCCCTGGCCCTTATTCGGAATCAGGTTCGAAATCCGCTGCGCCTCAAGCGCTGGCACGCGCATCGTCTTGGCCACGTCCTTGATGACGCTCTTGGCCTTCATCTCGTGGAATGTAACGATCTTACCGACGCTCTCCTGTCCGTATCGGTGGCTCACGTAGTCAACTACCGCATCGCGCTTGAGCATACAGAAGTCGATGTCGAAGTCCGGCATCGAGACGCGCTCTGGGTTGAGGAAGCGTTCGAACAGAAGGTTGTACTGGATGGGGTCCAGGTCTGTGATGCGGAGCGAATAGGCCACCAGCGAGCCGGCGCCGGAGCCGCGTCCAGGTCCTACGGGAATCCCGCTCCGCTTGGCATACCCAACGAAGTCCCAGACGATGAGGAAGTACCCCGGGAAGTCCATTCCCACGATGATGTCCATTTCCTCTTCCAGGCGCTTCTTGTACACCTCTTCGTCAAGACCAGAGCGGCTCTCCGCAAGCCTCTGTCGCAGGCCCTCGCGCGACACCTTGCGGAAGTAGTCGGCCGCTGACGTTCCGTCTGGCACTGGGAACTTCGGCAGCATCGGCTTGCCAAGTTTGAGCTTGAAGCCGGTACACCGTTCGGCAATGGCCATGGTGTTGCCCACGGCCAGTGGGTAGTCCCTGAACAGGAACGCCATTTCCCCTGGCGACTTGAGGAACATCTCGTAGCTGCCGTGGTGCTGGTCGTGGGCTACGGCGTATGTGCCACCCTTCGCGATGCAGCCCAGGAAGAGCTGCCCGGGGCCGTCTTTCCGGTCGGCGAAATGGACGTCGTTGGTAGCGACCAGCGGAAGCCCCTGGCGCCCCGCCAGGCTCGCCAGAACGCCGTTGAGCACCGCTTGCTCGGGCAGCCCGTGGTCCTGCAATTCGACGTACAGGCTACCCTTCTCGAAGGCGGCGGTCAGGCGCTCCAGCTCCAGCCCGCCGGCTGTCTCGCCCTGCTCCAGAACCCTTTGGGCGAGCGCGCCGCCCATGCAGCCTGTGAGCCCAATGATGCCCTCCCGATGCTTGACAATGGTCTCCAAGACGACGCTTGGCCCCTCCTCGCTGCTTGGCGAGACGTGGCCAGCGGAGACAATCTGGACGAGGTTCTTGTAGCCCTGCTCCGAGCCCGCCAGCAGCACAAGGTGGTCGACTGGCGCCTTCTCTCCGGCGTTCCTGGCCAGGTTGATTTCGCAGCCGATAATCGGCGCTACGTCGTGTTCCTTGCACGCCTTGTGCAGCTGGATCACACCGAACATGTTGGTGTGGTCGGTAAGTGCCACGGAGCGCATGCCGAGCGCCTTTGTCTGCTTGGCCAGGTCTTTGACCCGCAGCGCGCCGTCGAGAAGGCTGTACTGGGAGTGGACGTGGAGGTGGGTGAATTCGGTCACTCTTTTTTCACCACTTCATTTTCCACAGTTCTGCTTTGCATCTACGGGAAGACGCCACGTGTCCCCTCAGAATTCCATGGCCCATCCACCTCATCCAAGGCATGGCTCGTCCACACAAAGTCCTCATGCGATGGGTATCCGCTTGCCATGTACACATAGCACATCTGACACTTCTGCCCGAATGCCTTCTGCTTGGACTCGCGGCACTTCCGCTCCGTCCTGCCGCATACCCACGGTGGACCCTTGCCGGTTGCAAAGCTCATCACGTGAGCGGAGTCTGCTACGTGAGCTGTCCTGGCACACCAGAGCGGCAACATGCGTCCATTCTTGAAGTCTTCGGTCCTCGGAATGGCCTCCTCTGTGACGCCCCCAAGCTCGGCGACCTCGCCGCAGCAAGGCTGGTACGGTGGCGTGAGCGGGTCGCACTTGACCAGCTCCGGCGGCTGCTTCCTGGGAGCCTCCGGCATGCTGGTACAGTCCAGCCAGCCCTCGGCGCGACCCTTGGCTTGAGCGGCGTCGGCGCGGACGTCGGCCTCTGCTTTGGTGATTTTGGCGGCGGTGAGTGCGGCCTCGCAGGTGGTGAGCTTCGCTTCCTGCTCTACACTACTTCTGTGATAAGAACTTGCTGCCCATGAGACAAACGCCACCGCCGCAAGCGCGAAGAACCCAAAAATAAGCTGGTTTTTCACGGCCAATCCCTTGTCCCCTCCGCCTCAATAGCGCGCAGCTTCAGCGCGCTCTTGATAGCAGCCCCGAGCACCGTACGCGAGCACGGCGAAAGCAGCTCCTCGGCCTCCTCGCTTGTCTTAGCGTGTCGGACGCAGATCAGATCGTTCTGCGGACCCGTCCAGACGCCTACGTGGAACAGACCTGGCCAGCGCAGACTACCAATGGAGAAGCCTGGGTTCGCGAACCACACAGCGTCCCAGCCGTAGATCCACATGATTAGCTCACTCATCTGCGTTCCACTCCGGCATTTCCACAAGATCCACATGCGCAGCGCCAGGCTGCTTAATCCACCGCACCACGAGTCCCTGTTTTAGCATAAGGTCTACAGTAATACCAGTGCCAGTGTGCTTGGCGTGGTCGGTTTCTACGTCTCTGATAAGACCGCCGCTGCCACGTCTTGGTGCAAGTGCCCGCTTCCAGAGCGCCCCTAGCGCAAGGCCCTGTGTGGGGTTGCTGTCTCGGACCATGCGTGCGTTGCGCCGCACGCCTGCTGCCGGCCAGTGTCCATCAAGCTTTTCGTTTACGGGAAATGTCATGATGTCGATGTTGGCTACGCGCGCACAGGCGCCGGCAAGCTCGTCGGCACCTTCGCAGTCACCGTGGATGACGATCTCTGGCATTAGCATCGCGAATTGCAGCTCGATGTCCTCTGGGCTTTCCCAGTGCCTAGACCCAGTTACCAAGAGCGCTCCACCCATCTTCATGAGCTTGGTTGGCGCAGCTTTGAGCGGCATGCCAGCAAGCGCAAGCGCCAGCTGGTTGCCACCAAGCGTTTGCCTAGGTCTATGAACGAAGCTGTGCCCCTTGTGGTTGAGGCCGGTCACTTCAACGGTCTTGCGGCGTGGACTCATTCTTCTCCCATTTCAAGCCAAGTACCACATGCGCCTTCTTTAGGGCCTTATTCGAGTAGACAGACGTCCCCGCTTTCCACTTTTGGATGATGCCCTTGGCCGCTCTGATCTTGTCGATCTCGACCCTATCTCCCTCTGTCAAAGCTTCTAGCGCTAGCCTAAGCTCCTGTGTGGACGGGTTTTTGGCCCCAGTTTTCCACGCCTCTACCAGTTCCTTGGCAGCCTCCACCTCTTGCGCCGCAAGCTCTTCTTTTCTGAGCTTCTCCTGCTCGTTGGACCTCAGCGGGCACAGTGAGAGCGTCAGCCGGCTCTCCTCTTTCCAGTCCGAGTCTGGGCCTTGCGCCAGTTCGCCGTCTACCGAGTTTGGCGGCAGAACCGTGATGACCGTGTTGTTTCTGATGGCTAGGAGGACGGTCTCTCCGGCGGTCGTGGTCGCTGTGTACAGCTCCGCGTTGTTTTGCCTGGTCATCGTGCCCGTTGGTCGCGCCGATTGGTTGAGCGCCATAAGCTCAGCTTTGGCTACAGCCGATGGAACGAACGGCCTCCAGCGCTTGGAGAAACGCGCAACAGCGTGGTCGGTGACGAACATGTTCTTGGTCACGGCTTTCCAGCCATAGCTACCTCGATTTCAGCACAATCGCAGCCATAGAAGCAGTGGCACCCTGGACACGCTAGCGCCATGTGGCTCTCTGCTTCAAGGGCCCTGTCGCGGGCAGCGCGGAGGCGGCGCAATTCCGCAATGAGGGCGGGCACATCGGCGCGAGCGGCGGCGATGAAGGCGGCGTCGGCGCTGGACTGCGGCAGGACGGCGGCCTCTACCTTATCGGCGTGGTCGCCGCCGAACGGACGCCGCTTCATGTAGATGGTGCTGTGCTCATGCGAAAGCATATAGAAGCGCCCAGGGATGGCGCCCGCGGGTCCGCTCACGTGCTCCCACGGGCCCGGCGTCGCTGCGCTCGCGCGCGTTTCGATGGCGTCCAAGTTCAGCTCAGCCATCATCGCCCAGCCTTCCGACTTCTGTCCTGATGATGTTGTCGCACAGGAATTCCTTATACCGCGCCGGGTCATTGCGCTTTTTTGTGATGTCTTCTTCTCCGTGGTAGCCGAATCCGGTCACCGTGATGTCGCCGTCCTCTTCACCTTCCCTGTGCTTCATCCAGTCCCAGTAGTCCTGCTCACCGGCTCCACACAGCCAGTGCGCGAAGTGCCTTAGCGCCTTCTCGTTGCCGAATCTGATTACGAGGTCTGCCATCACGTCCCAAGCTTTGTTACTTTGTTCCACGCCTCGCGCTTCAGCTTGTCGTCGTCCGACAGCTTGATGTACGTCACCCACGCTCGCTTTGCCTGTTCATTGAGCCCAAGCTTAGCCGCACACTCCGCTACACGCCAGTGGCCGTCAGCCCAGCCTGGATCGACCTCTGTGGCATGTTTAGCGTATTCCAAAGCGAGCTTGAAGTCCCCCTGGTCCTCGTACAAGTAGGCCAGGTTGTACGCCGCTGGGCTCTGGTGCGGGTCCAGTGCGAGCGCTCGCTTGAGCATCGCCTCACCTTCGATGTCCTTCTTGCGCAGGAGCAGGAGCCGTCCCAGATGAACGTGTGACCCGGAGTCTCCTGGGTTCATCTTGATGGCCTTGCGGAATAGCTCCTCGGCACCCCTGGATGTGGCCGGCGTGTCTTCCAGCTCGCACCCTCGCCGGAACAGCGCTTCGGCCTCGATCTGAGCCTTGACGGTCACGTGTGGCACAAGGACAACCACCGGACACGGCGAGCGCTCTGGCTGCCTCTTAATTGGCTTCAGCGTCACGGCGTCGACCTTGATACCAGACTCGGCGATGAGACGCGCTCGATGGACACGGCGGAGCTGCGACCACGTGTATGAGAGCTTACCGCTGCTCTTGGTCGCCTTGGCGATGCCTGTTGCGTCGAGCTTTACGAGGTCACCCACTGTGAGCTTAGTGATACGCGCGGCGGCTTCGATGTCGTAGGACTTCACGGCTTCAGCTCTTTGCCTTCTGGTTCGATATACTCTGGATTGCCTGAGGCGACCCAGAAAGTTGGTTTTGTATACTTTCTCGCCCAGTATGCGAGAAGCCCCTCTAGGTCCTTCTTAGCCTCCATGGATGGTTCTGGCCAGCCCTCAGCGATCTCACCGCACTCATCGTATGCGTTTTCGCCCATCTGCTCGAAGAGCCAGTCGATTGACGGCAGGAAGCTAGCCGGATCTGGCACTTCACACTTGAAGATCCAGAAGCCACCCTCGTGCTCAGCACGCCCGTCAGCGATAGCGTCGTCACGTGACGAACAGTCTCCGCTGAGCCGCTCCGCATCTTCGCAGTCTGCATGGCACCAGATTTCAGGCTTCATGACCACTCAGTTAGCCGCCGGCCAGCGAACGTCTGGCCCGTAGATGGTGAAGTCCTTGCCGGAGCGGACCAGGGCGACGCGGGCAGCTGTGTTCTTCCCATCAAACTCGTGCCGGTCTTTGCCTTGCCTGATGGCGTCCAGCAGCTCCAGCAGCGAAACGCCGTCCACAAGGAGAATCTCTCCACGCGACTCAGCCAGTTTGATACGTTCGCGTAGAGCGTTTGTCATGATGACTAGTGCGTCGTAGTTCTTTAGGATGCGTGGGCCACTCATTTCAATCCTCCACTTGTGGATACCACGCAAGCTGCGTAAACGGCCGCGACGCCTCAAACCAGCACCGTCCTCCGAAAACGCCAGCCAAGAACGTGGTCTCGTACGCGCGCTCCGCTGGCCTCTTGTGGACCAGCGTGCGGTCGATGAATTCTGCGTAGTTTTCGTGTGGAAACGCCAGGAAAGCTTTAGGGTAGCTCACCACCCAATCCGGGTGGTCCAGCTTGGACCGCTTCATCACCTCTGTTTCCATCGCTCCACCTCGGCCTCAAGCGGCCCCACTTGTTCTTCCGCAAGACTAGCCAAAACAGCGGCGTTGTCCAGCAAAACCCGCTTGGCGTGGGCTCTGTTTTCGAACACTGGAGCGGCCCGTCTTCGGGCTACAAATTCACGCACTTCCTGCGGCCATGTGTCGCTTGGCTCCATAGCTCCAGCTAGCGCCCAGTAGCCACTCAGGTAGCCAAGAACATCAGCCACCTCTGGGTCGTATCCAACATCCTCGCAGCGCAGCTCTGGGAAGTCCAGAATGGCACCAACCATCTCCCGCTGTGGTCCATCGGTGGGCTTCTCCGCCGGTTTCTGCTCAGGCGGTCTTGTCAGCTTGGCTAGCAGCTCCTTGATGCTGCTTGCGGGTGCTCCAGCCACCGTGAGCGTGGTAACGAGCCTGTCAGCGTATCCGGCGGCCATGATGCCCGTTTCCGCACTGGCCTCAGCCAAGAGAGCAA
>Ga0209068_10000433_pt1 | contig 22701 bp, 15 predicted proteins | sample ColStrG_CSR_2012_FD_187200 | JGI IMG/M metagenome (GOLD analysis project Ga0209068, IMG submission 187200) | Freshwater sediment microbial communities in response to fracking from Pennsylvania, USA - Cold Stream Run_MetaG_CSR_2012 (SPAdes)... | ecosystem: Environmental > Aquatic > Freshwater >...
ATTCTATTTACAGCCTATCTTGGACTACATAGGAACTGGAATCGTAAAAATTATCCTTGGTATCAGTAGTAAGTTCTCAAGATATATATATCAGTTGGCTGCTCAAAATGATCCCAACCTTATTTCTGATTATGTTACGTCATTGATCTTCTTCTTGTTTGTTTGGATTGTAATGGGAGAATTCATAGAAATATGGCAGGGCATGAGAAAGTTGGAAGAAAAAACAGCAGAATTTAAAGGTAAATTGAGTGGGGCTCATGCAGGAGCTAATGAAAAAGAGCTAACTATCGAGGAAGAATTGACCAAGATAGAGACATCGATGAGAAAAGATAAATTTAAATTAAAGTTGATATCGTCTGTTGGGGTAATCGTATTCTTGTCTATTTTGTCTAAGCAAGGGATTAACTCAGCAGTCAATTCCATGAACGTCTCATTTCAAAATGAGCTAACGGTTTTATCTGTCCATTTAAGCGATACTGACATCAAGAAATTGAGAGCGAATTGGGTTCAAATGAAATCCGCCGACGATTACCGGAAAATCATATCTGAGATTGCTGATTGTCATAAGAAGTTTGATGCAAAACAGTAACTGATAACGAAGCGTTCCACGCCGACCGCTTCGCGGCGTGTGAACTCGTCGTGAACCACAAGGATAAATTTTCTTTAAAAATGGAGAAATACCAATGGCAATGAAAGTTGAAATCAAGGACAACAAACTTTATATCGCAATTGACCTGGAAACTCCGACTCCGTCGGCATCCGGCAAAACCCTTGTTGTTGCAAGCACGAGGGGAAATATTGTCACTACCGCCAAAGTAAACGACAAGCCTGTTATCATCGGTCTGAATGCCTATATCAAACCCTAACCCGGACAAGCCGGAATTGTAAAATGCAAAGTGCAAAATGCATAAAAACAGATGCGCAAATATAGCCGTTTCATCCCGTATTGATGGCACTTTTATGATCTTGATATTAATATTCTATTCAGTTTGAGAAAAATTTAATTCCTTAGTAACTGAGGGGCAGGGAGTGAGGAGGACGGCAGACGTATGAAGATCTTACTAATTACTAAAATAAAAATCGCAGCCCTCATCATTCTCTTAGCCCTCGCAGGCTGCGCTTTTGCCGGAGACCTCAAGCCCTTTACCACGGACGGGTGCAGCGACTTCCCGAATGGAACGCCGAAGCATCAGGACTTGTGGCTTACTTGCTGCATACAGCACGACCTTGCGTATTGGATGGGCGGCACGTATAAAGAACGTTTGGAGGCGGACAAGGAACTCAAGGCATGTGTAGAAAAGGTGGGGGAGCCCGCAATCGCGAAACTGATGCTGGCCGGTGTCCGGGTAGGCGGCACCCCGTTTTTGCCGACTTCGTTCAGGTGGGGATATGGCTGGCCGTATCTCCGGGGTTACAAGGCGCTCACGAAAGAGGAGCTGGAGCTGGTTAATAAAATGCTGAGCGGGAATAAGGAGGAATAGTATATATATGAAGCTTACGCGGACATATGGCCTGATGGGCCTTGCTGTTTTAAGCCTTGCTGTCTTCGGCTGCGCGTCCATTAAAATTCCTGCTCCGGATATTCCTGTTAAACCCATGACGGAGCCTGTTGTTGAGGACTCCACGATCAATGTGCCGATCAGCGTCTCAGCAAGCTCCTTGGCAAACAATATTAAGCAGATGTTATCCAGGAACAAAAAACTGAACCAACTGAGCAAGGACACTAATATAGAAGGAATGATTCAGGGAGTTCTGAAAGGCCAAGCGCCTACAGTCGATGCCGACGTATTGAACAACGTATACGTGCGGCTGGCAATAGGGAAGGCATGGGACGCTCTGCAGGCGCCTATTCGACTGAATTACAAACTCTCGCTCCTGCTGAATCCCCAAACAATCCAGGTCTCTCCACCGAGCACAAAGGCCGATACGATGACCGTTGTGGTCGGTGTTGTTGCCAAACCGAAACTTATTTCCGGCGATACGCCGCAAACGAGCGCTTTGCCGCTGCCGAATGTATCAATGGCGCCTGCGTTGCTCGCAAGCGGATTTCATATTGTGGTGGATAACGAGTTGTCTTTTGATTTCATCAGCGATGAGCTTACGAGAAAATTGGAAGGCAAAGAGTATCCCGTGAGCGGTAATACCATTATCATTCAAAAGGTGCGGGTATATGGCTCCGGCGATTCACTCATCCTTGAGGTGCGGGTAAAAGGGACTGCGGACGGCACGATCTATTTGATCGGGAAGCCGGTATACGATGAGTCTACGCGGACTGTTTCCGTACAAAATCTGGATTATACTGTTGAGACAAAGCATGTCCTGGTAAAGACCGCGGACTGGCTGCTTCACTCCAAGGTGCGCGACAATTTGGCGGGCCAGGCAACATGGTTTATCGGAGATAAAATCGATGCGGCAAAAGACATGCTCTCGGATGCGCTGAACCGCAAACTGAACCAATATGTAAGCATCACGGGAAAGGTACAGAACGTACGGGCTGTTGCCGTGGGGACGACTAATACTTCTTTAAAGGCCGTGCTTATCGCGGATGGGATTGTCTCGGTCAGTGTGTTATAGCGCATTGCGTCATTAATTTCTTTCCATTTGCAATTCGCCCCTCCTTGCCAAGGAGGGGTTGGGGAGGTGGTTTTAGCCCCGTCCCTTTTCGTTCATTGATGTGTCGGGATATCCTTCATAATCTGGCCCTTGATGTAATTTCTGAGCAGTTCCCGGTCCGTTGCCGAAATCTCCGTGAACTTCATGGCCATGCCCGGCTCCTTGAACATGCCGGGGTTCATGGTGATGCTGCGCAGCACCACTGCCTTGACCTTGACCGGAATCGAGCGGATGATGATGGTTACCAGAAGCACGGCGCCGGTCGGCCGTGGGCTCAACGTGCGTACGAAGATTCCGTCTTCCGAAAGGGCCGTGACATAATCCGTGCCGATTCCCGCGGGACCGCCCACTCTGGCCGGCAGCAACGTGCGCAGCCGAATGTGCTTCCGCGGCGTCTTTTCCGTTGCCTGCTGGATCGCGCTATAGAGCGCGCCCGGGTCCACCGGTTTTTTGAGAAAGGCCGCGCACCCGGACACGCGGCAAAGCTCTTCCTTCTTCGGGTCATCGAGGGCCGTATGAATAATGACCGGCATCGTCTTGGTGTCGGGGTCATGCCGGGTGCGGATCAGCAGTTCCAAGCCCGACATCTGCGGCAAGGCAAGCTCGGTGATCATCAGGATCGGTCTCGCAGCTTCGATGATCTTGAGCGCATCCTCACCCGAGTTCGCAATATACACATCGTACTCCAGCCGCTGGAGGAGCAGGCCCGTGGTGAACAGGTCGCGGACGTATCCGTCCACGAGAAGAGCAAAACTTGCTTTCCGGTCCGGGACCGCGTTGCCGTGCCCATTGACAGCCTGCTCAACCACTGATGGTCTCCCTCCTCTGAAAACTGATGCTATCATTGTTCGGTCTTCTAGTCAAGGATACACAAAGAAAATCCCTCTTCCTGTTTTGACCTTTCCGTCGAAACCGAAGAGGGGCCCTGTCATCTTTTACCGTAAAGCAGCTTTGATCATGCCGCCTTTTCATCGTTGTTCATAAGCGCTCTTTTGTGCTTAAAGAAAAACTCCTTGAGTGAAATCGGTTTCCTGCCGAGGACCTTCTCCACGTCCGGGCTCACAACATCGCCTGCGCCCTTTGACCAGGTCTTCATCAGCCGGACCAGGTCCTCGGCCAGCCATTCCGGCATGCCGCTCTTGACCATGGCGTCCCGTGCAGTATCATAGGACACGGGAATGTACGCAATCTTCCGTCCGATGACCTCACGCACAATGTCCGCAATCCTGCCATAGGTCACGGCCTCGGGGCCGGTGAGCGTATAGGTCTTGCCTGCATGGCCGTCCTCAATGAGGGTCCTCATTGCCACGGCTGCTATGTCCGCTAGCGAGATGGGGCTGATCCGGGCATCGCCCAAGGGTGAATAGATGGCACTGTCGCTCTTGATCGTGTTGATGTTGGCCAGCAAATTCTCCATGAAGAAGTGCGGCCGAAGCAGGGTATAGGCAATTCCAGATTTTTTGATGTACTCCTCTATGTCCGCATGCTGGCGCAGCAGGCCCACGGGAGAATCAGGAGCTGTGCCGAGGGCGGCAAGTTTCACGATGCGCTTTAGCCCCGCTTTTTTTGCCGCATCTACAAAGGCCTTCTGCTGTTTCACCATGTCCGGGGACGCAGGTGAAACCAGGTAGGCCCGCTCAATGCCCTCGAGTGCGTGCTCCAGAGAGACGGGGTCAACGAAATCGCCGATCACGACTTCGGCCTTTCCCTTCTGCACAAGGGCCGCTTTTGCCGGCGTGTGGACCATCACCCGGAAGTCTTTTCCGGTGGTTGCGAGCTGGTCTACGAGCAGCAGCCCGGTATTTCCTGTTGCTCCGGTTATGAGTATGGTTGGTTTCATGGGCGCCTCCTTATTTGGAAAAGACAGCAATGCTACTCTTTTTTCAATGGTAGCACCGCCGCAACAGGGTGTCAATGCGGACATCTCTGCTGGGGCGCATTCCCGCCGTCCCCTGCTAATTGTGCTAAAATTTAATCAGGAGTATGGATGACGCGTCCTAACAAGGAGTCGCTTGGTCCTGATTTATAGGCTGTCTCGGAAAGGTTTTGGAGTATCTAAAGTATGCTAAAATAGAACTGCAGTATGGTTGATGGATTCGCAAAAAGTAAAAGGTGTCACCCCGAACCCCTCGTGTGTCATTCCGAAGGAACGAAGCGACTGAGGAATCTTGCTCTGGGCAGGCTCCGAGAGGGGTCTTTCAACCTCCTGGGAAAATAAGATTTCTCGCTTCGCTCGAAATGACAAAAAGAGCGCTTCGGACTTTTTACGAGATCATCAAGGTTAATTCTTAGTAAGATTTTTTAGGGAGTGATCTTTATATATGAAAAAGAACCTGACCCATAAAATTCTTGAAGCCCACCTGCTGGAAGGCAAGCTCGTTCCCGGCACGGAGATCGCCATCAGGATCGACCACACGCTGCTGCAGGACGCGACAGGGACGATCGCCATGCTGGAGTTCGAGGCCTTGGGGCTTGAGCGCGTCAAGGCGGAGCTCGCTGCGCAGTATGTGGATCACAACCTCCTTCAGACCGACAGCAAGAACGCGGATGATCATAAATTTCTCCAGACCGCCGCTGCCCGGTACGGTATCCATTTCAGCAAGCCGGGCAACGGCGTGTCGCACCAGGTTCATATGGAGCGCTTCGGCGTTCCGGGCAAAACGCTTCTCGGCGCGGATAGCCACACGCCGGGCGCCGCGGGCATATCCATGCTCGGCATCGGCGCGGGCGGTCTTGACGTGGCCCTTGCCATGGCCGGGTATCCCTACCATCTCCCATGTCCCAAAGTATTCGGCGTCAAGCTCTTGGGAAAGCTGCCGGACTGGGTGAGCGCTAAGGACGTGATACTCGAAATGCTGCGGCGCTACGATGTCAAAGGCTGTGTGGGCAAGATCATCGAGTATTACGGACCAGGGGTAAAAGCCCTTTCCGCCACAGACCGCGAGACTATCGGCAATATGGGCGCTGAGACGGGCGCGACAACATCCATCTTCCCTTCCGATGAACGGACGCGGGAATATTTGATTGCCCAGAGACGGGGAGATGCCTGGACGGAGCTTTTTGCGGATGAGGGCGCGGAGTATGATGAATACGCGGAGATAGACCTCTCGAAACTGGAGCCGCTGATTGCCAAGCCGTCGTCACCCGGAAGCGTGGTCACAGTGCGTGAAGCAGCGGGCATCAAGGTGGACCAAGTGATCGTGGGCAGCAGCGTGAACTCATCGTTTCGTGATCTCATGGTAACCGCGAAGATTCTCGAAGGACGGCATGTTCACCCCGAAGTTAATTTCCATGTGAACCCAGGTAGCCGCCAGGTCCTCGAAAACATCGCCAAGGCGGAGGGTTTCATGGCGTTCCTCTCATCCGGCGTGCGCTTGCATGAGCCGGGTTGCCAGGGATGCATCGGCATGGGCCAGGCGCCGGGGACCGGAGAGGTGAGCCTCAGGACGTTTCCGCGCAACTTCCCCGGCAGGTCCGGGACCAAGGACGACAAAGTGTACCTCTGTTCTCCTGAGACTGCCGTGGCGGCGGGTTTGAAGGGGGTCATCACGGATCCGCGGGACCTTGCAAAAGAAATGGAGTATCCGAAGATAGAAGATCCGAAAAAATATAAGATCGACGAACAATCGCTCGTATTCCCGTCGCAAGAGTTGATGAAGACCATTGTGGCGCGGGGACCGAACATCAAGCCCCTGCCCGAGCTTGCGCCTCTTCCTGATACGTTCGAGGCGGAGGTCGTGCTCAAGGTAGGGGACAACATCTCGACGGACGCGATCATGCCGGCAGGCAACAAGGTGCTGCCGCTTCGCTCGAACATCCAGGCGATCAGCGAGCATGTGTTCGAGCAGGTCGATCCTGACTTTGCCGCGACATGCAGGGCAAAAGGAACGGTGATCGTGATCGGCGGCGAGAATTACGGCCAGGGGTCGAGCCGCGAGCATGCGGCGCTCGCGCCGCGCTATCTCGGGGTGCGCGCGAAGATCGTAAAAAGCTTTGCCCGCATCCACAAGTCCAACCTCTGCAACTTCGGCATCCTCCCGCTTACGTTCAAGGACCCGAACGACTATGAACTCATGAGCAAGGGCAAGAAGGTGGCGCTGCGCGATGTGCGCACGCGGATCGAGCGCGGCGACAAAGAGATCCCGGTCGAGGTAGAAGGGCGAATTGTTTTCACGGTCTTGGACGTTTCCGAACGGCAGCGAAAGCATTTGTTGGCAGGCGGGACGCTGAATTTTGTGAAGCAGGAATTGTCACAAGGAGCATAAACAGAAAAAAATAATTTAGACACGGAAGATGCGGATTAACCTTATGATAAAAGCGGATAAATTCTAAAGCGGTGTATTTACTTATTGGGTGGACCGCTTATCAAGAAAAAATCCGCTGTTATCCGACTCTTATCCGATTTGATCCGCCTGTGCCCAGCGCTTACGAGTGTGCGCGTAGCCTGCTCTTGCGGAGACGCGGCCATAAACGAGTGCAGGGTGTGTCAAATGCTGTTCTTATATAGAAGGAGCTTACCATGTCAGACACCACAAAGAATATCGGTCTTCGGGGTGTGAAGGTAGCGGACACGAAAATCAGCAGCGTGGACGGGGAGAACGGAATCCTGATCTACCGTGGCTACCGCATCGAAGAGCTTGCGGAACGCTCGACGTTCGAGGAGACGGCCTATCTGCTTCTGTATGACGATCTTCCTACCGAGGGCCAACTTAAGGAATTCAAGAGCAAACTTGTTGCGGCGAGGGAGGTCCCCGCGTTCCTCTTCGACAGCTTCATGCGTTTGCCGAAGACGGCCCAGCCCATGGACGTGCTTCAGGCATCCATCCCGCTGCTCGGTACGGCTGATCCCGAACTCTATACCGAATCGCGGGAGGCAAATATAAACAAGGCAATCCGACTGATCGCACACGTACCCGCTGTGATAGCAGCCTGGCACCGGATACGGAATGGCAAGGAGCCGGTTTTGCCTGATAATGCGATGTCCCATGCCGCGAATTTCCTGCAGCAGCTCATGGGCGCGAAGCCTGACGCCGAGACTGCACGCGATCTTGACACGGCCCTGGTGCTGCATGCCGATCATTCGTTCAATGCGTCCACGTTCGCGTGCCGCGAGGTCGTGTCCACGCAGGCGCACATGTATGCGGGAGTCGCGGCAGGCGTAGGCGCGCTTTCCGGCAGCCTGCACGGCGGCGCGAATGCGCAGGTGATGAAGATGCTGCTGTCGATCCAGAACGAGAAGGACCTTGCCGGATGGGTGAGAAAGCAGTTGGACAGCGGCCAAAAGATCATGGGCATGGGCCACGCGGTATACAAAACCATGGACCCGCGGGCCCGGTTCCTGAAAGAGATGTGCTTCAGGCTCGGGAAAAAGCTTGGGCAGGAACATTGGTGCCGCATGTCGACCCAGATCGAAGAGACCGCTGTCACGGAATTCGAGAAGCGCGGCAAGACGACGATCAAGCCGAACGTGGATTTTTACAGCGCGGCCGTGTACCACATGATGGGCATTCCGCACGATATCATGACGCCAGTCTTTGCCGTATCGCGGATCGCGGGATGGACCGCGCACATCATCGAAGAAAAATTCGGCGACGCCCAGGGGAAGCCGGCGCTCTATCGGCCTTCATCGGATTACACAGGCCAGTACTGCGGCAAGACAGGCTGCGTGTATACGCCGGTGGAACAGAGAAAGGCATGAAAAGCGGGAAGGTATGAAGGTATGAAGGTATGAAGGTGGGAAGGTAAGAAAATAAACGAAGAATCACAGGAGGACGTTGATGGCATCCAAAAAAAAAGCTGCAAAAAAGCGCCGGATAAAGAAAAAGGCAACTCGCCCTAAACCGAGGCGCTCAGTGTCCTCAAAGCAGGGGGTGAAAAAAATGAACGTGCGCGCTCTGAAAGCAGTGAGCTCGTTGAAAAAAATACAATCGATCAATCCCTATACCGAGGAGGTGATGGAAGAATTCACCCTCCTTTCCAAACGAGAGGTCAGCGAAGAAATCTCTCGTTCGAGGAAAGCGTTTTCCGCGTGGCGGGCCGTGCCAATCACTGATCGGGCGAGATACATTAAACAATTGGGTAATCAACTGCGGGCCGAGAAACGGACGTATGCGGAGCTGATGACAAAAGAGATGGGCAAGCCCCTTCGGGAGTCGCTGGGAGAGATTGAAAAATGCGCGGGGCTGTGCGACTATTATGCCGAGCATGGCCCAAAGTTTCTGGAGACCGAGCACATTAAAACCGAGGCGCTCAAGAGCTATGTAACGTTCGAGCCCTTGGGCATCGTGCTCGCGATCATGCCCTGGAACTTTCCCTTCTGGCAGGCCTTGCGATTCGGCATCCCGGCTGTCATTGCCGGGAACGTCGTGGTCCTGAAGCACGCATCCAATGTGCCCCAAACAGCCGTTGCCATCGAGGATGCGTTCAAAAAGGCGGGGTTCCCGGACCATGTGTTCAAGACGCTGCTGATCGACTCGAAGGAAGCGCTGAATCTTATCGATGAAGACAAGGTAGATGCCGTGTCGCTGACGGGCAGTAATAAGGCCGGGGAAGAGGTCGGCGCCCATGCGGGAGGGAAGGTCAAGAAGGTGGTGCTTGAGTTGGGCGGCTCCGATCCCTTCATCGTGCTTGATGATGCGGACATTGCGAAGGCCGGAAGGATGGCTGTCAACGCCCGTGTGATCAACACCGGCCAGAGCTGCATCGCGGCAAAGCGCTTCATCGTGATGGAGAAGGTTGCCGAAGAGTTCAAAAAACATTTTACGGCCCAGCTCAAAGAACTGAAGATGGGAGACCCCATGGACGAGTCTACGGACATCGGCACGGTCGCGAAGCCGGACATTCTCCGTTCGCTCAAAGAGCAGCTCAGAGACGCAAAGGCCAAAGGCGCTGAAGTGGTGCAAGCGGAGCATTCCTTCAAGAAAGGACTTTTCTTTGCGCCCTGCGCAGTATATAATCCGACGAAGAATATGAAGGTCCTGACCGAAGAGGTCTTCGGCCCGATCGCGCCGATCATCATCGTGAAAGATGAGGACGAGGCAATCAAAGTTGCCAACGACACGGAGTTCGGCCTCGGCGCATCCATCTGGAGCAGGAACCACGCACGCGCGGAGAAACTCGCGACAAAGCTGGAAGCGGGGACCATCGCCATCAACGACATGGTAAAATCCGACGCGCGTCTGCCCTTCGGCGGTATAAAAAAATCCGGGTTCGGCAGGGAACTGTCGCATTACGGGCTGAAGGAGTTTGTGAACGTCAAGAGCGTGCTGGTGAGAGAGTAGCTAAATAAAAAGCACCAAGCTCCAAGCGCCAAATGACAAATAAATTCCAATATCGAATAATCAAAGGGTTTGGAATTTAGAAATTGTTATTTGGTGATTATTTGGGATTTGGTGCTTGAAATTTGGAATTTAGGAATCATTAACGACATTCCGAGAAAGGCCCAATAGTCCATGAAAGCATCCGATCTGTTTGTGAAGCAGCTCGAAGAAGAGGGAGTGGAATATATTTTCGGTCTGCCGGGCGAGGAAAACCTGGACTTTCTCGAATCCCTCCGTACCTCGTCGATCAAGGTGATCATTACACGTCATGAGCAGTCCGCGGCATTCATGGCCGCGACCTATGGCCGGCTTACCGGAAAAGCCGGTGTTTGTTTCTCGACATTAGGCCCCGGCGCCACGAACCTCGTGACCGGCGTGGCCCACGCGCAGCTCATCGGCGCGCCGCTCGTTTCCATATCCGGTCAAAAGCCGGTCAGAGAGAACCATCAGGCCCGTTTTCAGCTCATTGACATCGTGAGCCTGATGAGGCCGATCACCAAGAACTCGGTATCCATCATCGATCCGGGCGCTATCCCTACGGTTGTGCGAAATGCCTTCAAGCTGGCACAGGCGGAACGGCCGGGCGCGGTGCACGTGGAACTGCCGGAAGACGTTGCGGGGAGCCAAACCGATTCGCGGGTGCAGAAGCGGGGATACACGCGAAGGCCGGCGCCGGATTTGAAAGCGCTTACCCGGGCGGCAGAGCTGATCAACAAGGCCAAGCATCCTCTGGTCCTCATTGCGGCCGGGGCGAACAGGCACCTGGTCAACCGGGAGCTGACGCAGTTCATCGAGCATACGGGCATCTACGCGGCGCACACGCAGATGGGGAAGGGCGTTCTTTCCGACGAATCGCAATACAGTCTTTTCGCCGCGGGTATCCATCGGCGCGATTATGTGAATTGCGGGATCGAGCAGGCCGATGTGATCATCACGATCGGATACACGATCGTTGAATATCCGCCGTACGTCTGGAACCAAAACCTCGGCAAGAAGATCATTCATATCGACTTCACCGAAGCAGAGGTGGACAAATACTATGATCCGGACGTCGACCTCGTCGGCGATATTGCCGGCTCTCTTCGGCAACTCGGGGAAATGATCACGCGCCGGAAAAGTGATGAAATGTTCAAGGGCATGCGGGAGTTCCTGGACCGGAAACTGTCGTTCAATTTTAAAAAGCAGTATCCGTTGACCCCGCAGGAGGTCGTGTGGCACGTGCGTGAGGCGCTGTCGCACGAGGACATCCTGTGCCTGGACAACGGCATCTATAAGTTGTGGTTCTCCCGGCTCTATCGGACCTATAGACCCAACACGTTGTTGCTGGACAACGCGCTCGCGACCATGGGCGCCGGCCTTCCCGCGGGCATCATGGCCAAGATGCTCATGCCGGACCGCAACGTGCTGGCAATAGCAGGAGACAGCGGCTTCATGATGAATTCACGCGAGCTTGAGACCGCCCTGCGGTATAATATCCCCCTGGTCATCCTGGTCCTGAACGATAACGCCTTCGGGTTCATCAAGTGGGAACAGCAGAGCAAGGGTTTCCCGAGTTTCGCCCTCGATTATTCGAACCCGGATTTTGTAAAATATGCGGAGAGCTACGGCGCGGTGGGCATGAAGGTGAAGGACGGAGACGATCTGTCGCAACTCCTGCGCAAGGCGTTTTTGCTCAAGAAAACCGTGCTGATCGAGTGCCCGATCGACTATTCGGTCAACTACGAGACGTTCTCACAGGAGCTTGGAGATGTTGGGTGCGACAGATGAGCAGGCGGCTGCACGAAGGCAATAAAGTTCAGACAAGACAACGGTGACAGAAAACCGGATATTACGGGATCAACTCAAAGGCCGCCTTCGGTTTACCGACGGGGAGCGAAAGACCATAGCAGAGATCGGTAAGCGGTTAGGAAAGGGAAGTAGCGAACATCTGCAGGTGATCACAAAAAACTGTTTGTATCATACATGTTATGGTATGGTTTTCACTGAGTAGCTTCTGCCTGTATTCGTTATAGTTTTATTCTTAGAAACACATAAAATCACAACCGGAATTCAATACCGTTATATCCATGCAATACCCGATCGACATGCCCATTCATCATTATTGACAGCGTCCTGAATCAGGCATATATTCATCACAGATAATTTCTTTCAAATGCATACCGTTCCATAGTTTTTTTAGTGAATCTTGAAAAGGCATATAGTATTAGATGCCTTTCCCAACAGAGGAAATTGTCAAAAGCATATAATGTTATATGCATCAGAAGCATCTATTAATAGATGTTTGTATCTAATATTAGATGCCTGAGCCTAATGGCTCAACACCTTGTTATCCGGACATAAATGAATAAACTAAAAGCATTTTTTTGGTCGATCATTCAAAGTTTCACCACCATCCTAATTTTTTATTTAGTCTGGTTAGTGCGAACGCCAGCCTATTCTTTTATTGCGGCTTTAACTTTTCTGGTTCCTTATTATGCATTATGGCTTGCGATTCTAATCGTATCGTTAACATTGAATGGGAAGGCTTCGCGTAATTTGGATAGGATCAATCAGAGACGATGAAACCTTTTCTAAATCTAATCTCCCTTACGCACTGAGTTTTTTATTAGGAAGTCTCGCGATATTTATCATTCAATATTTCATTATTTGAAGTGGTAAGTTCGGGGCAGAACGGAATTAGGGCGAGGATCAGGAAGTTGAGTCGAGAGTTGCTTTGGGATTCGCTCTGATCTAACCGACCTACGAACTGAATAAAACAGATAACAAGCCGTTCCACGCCGGCCGCTTCGCGGCGTGTGAACTCGTCGTTAAACGGATAAATAAATGAAGACAATACTACGGATTAGTATCATTCTTGGCATTCTGGTATGCTTTGCTGTTATATCAAGTGGCGAAGAAAAATTAAAGAAAAAAACATGCAAAGACCATCCGGATCTTTCCGGTCCCTGTTATAAAGTAAAAGGAAAAATGTTTTTATCTAATGGCACTCCAAGCGTAAGAATATGGCTTATTGGAACAAAACGCATACTCGGTATATCTGAAGGACAATTTGATAATACTGATCACGCAAATATACCAGATGAACTGGAACAGCGACTTGAGTGGGGAACAGAAATTTATGCAGATTTTACTGTTTGCCCTTTTACCAATGACAAGCCTGGTGTCATGCGGCTTGTTTGTGTAGAATCTGCAAAAAATATATCAATACGGAAAGTGAAATAAACACGTATAACGTCGCGCTGCACTGGATCGGCGTGAAACTGCCCACGCCTCCCAGTGAGCTTGGGCGTTAGGCCTACAAATATGAGCTTTGATCTTGGCGTTTTTTACACTGAAAAAACGCACTCCGATGAAGAGGCCACGAAGCGATACGTGGCGTATTGCGAGGCGGAAGACTTAACTCCATTCATCGAGCCGAGCGAAAAGGTTGCGTCTTTTCTCAAGGAGCTAACATCACAATACCCACAAATCGATGATTGGCCAGAGGAAGACCTGGACAATTGCCCTTGGAGTATTGCTTTCGATGTTTCAGAGGGGCACATATTAATGCCAATGGTTTTCTCAAAGGCAGAGGAGATGTACTCGGTCATTGTCGCTTTAGCAAAGAAACACGGTCTAGTTTGCGTAGATCCTCAGTCCGGTCGCATCGTTACAGCGTCTCCTGGCATCAGGAAAGCAGAGAGGCCATGGTGGAAGTTCTGGTGAGAAAAAAACTAACCCTGCATTCGAGATTTACAAGAAAACAGGGAGAATTGGTGCGGTATATGCATTTGACTTTATAACGGGAGATGGCGACGCTATAAGAATTAACTTTAAATTGTTTTCGCGAGCGTGTGCGGGTGAAGTTTTTAAACGAGCACCTACAAGTAAGTCTCAACATCATGCGTGAACGTTAGTTCGAACTCTTGCGTAAAAAATGGTGCCAATCATTAGAACGATTCTGCTACTCTTGATAAAACTACAAAAAATTATACGAGCAATTTACCAACAAGTCGTTCGAGTCCCGCGCTCTGTGGCGCGGGGCTCAACTCGTCGTTCATATATACAATTTACAACCCGAATTTGTTGATCGTTTCAATCAATAGGAACTACACACTCGTAGGTGTACGCGCTAAAATCCACCCTTTTTCTAGCGACTTAATTGTCTGCCGATAGCAATTGCGGAGTCTTCGGGCTTCAACGCGCCGGGCAAACACGATCATCGATCCAGCACTTCTCTCACCTTTCGTAAAAGTTCGTCCGGTGAAATGGGTTTTGCAATGAAATCAATTCCCGCTTCAAGGATGCCTCTTTTATTGATAACAGCCTCGGTATACCCGCTCATGAACAGCACCTTGATATCCGGCCGGATTTTCTTTATATCGTCATAGACCGCTTTGCCGCTCTTTTTAGGCATCACGACGTCCAAGAGGAGCAACCGTATGCGCCCCCCGTTTTTTTCAAAGACCCGTACTGCATCCTCGCTGTCCGCGGCGATGACGGTATAGCCGGCGTCCCGCAGAACTGTTTTTACGAGATGTCTTACCTGTTCATTATCTTCAGACATTAATATGGTCTCGTCGCCGCCTTTGGGGGAAGGCAGGGGGATTGGTTGAGTTTCGTCCGTCTGAGTTCTGCGGCTCAGGGGGAGATATATCTTGAAGGTAGTCCCTTTCTCCGGCTCGCTATAGACAACGATATCGCCGTTATGCTGTTTAATTATTCCGAATACGATGGAAAGGCCGAGGCCCGTGCCTTTTCCCACCTCTTTGCTTGTGAAAAACGGCTCAAAGATGTGCTCTTTTGTCTTTTCATCCATGCCCATGCCGGTATCGGATATGGAAATAAGAGCATACCTTCCGCGACGCGTGTCGAGATGGCCTTTCACATATGCATCGTCGAGCGTGACGGGTTCCGTTTCTATGGTCAGCACGCCGCCCATGGGCATGGCATCCCTGGCATTGGTTGCCAGGTTCATCAGTACCTGCTCTATCTGCCCGCTGTCTACGGTGGCCATGAGATCGGCATCCGTAAGGACCGTTCGGAGGTCGATGTCCTCGCCGATGACCCGTACCAGCAGTTCTTCGACTTTCCTGACGATATCGTTCACATTGACGGGCTTCGGATTTATTATCTGCTTTCTGCTGAATGCGAGCAAGCCTTGCGTTAAATTTGCCGCCTTCCTGGAAGACCTCACGATGTTGTCGACGTACGATTTAGAAGGATCGTCTTCCCTGAATTTTCCCTGTAACAGGCTTCCATAGCCCATGATCGCCGTCAGGATATTGTTGAATTCGTGCGCGACCCCGCCCGCAAGAAGGCCCACTGCCTCAAGCTTCTGGGAATGCAGCAGTTGCTCTTCAAGGTGCTTGTAGTCGGTGATGTCCCGCGCCATCAATACAAATCCATCCAGCTTTTTATGTTCATCCATCATGCCGTAGATTCTTGCGTCGATATGATGCGTTTCTCCTCCACTTCTCGTTTTATAGGTATACTTATACTCGCCCTTGCTTTTCACGAGGTCGATGCCCTTTTTGAAGCGGACCGGATCGCCTCCCTCAAGAGTATGTATCTCTGTCAGCTTTTGTCCGGTTGCTTCCACTGCCGTACGCCCGAACATCGTTTCCGCCGCGGGATTATAATACGTAATGCGGAAGTCGAGGTCTGTTGCTATGATGGCGGTATCGGTTGAAGAATGCAGGATGTTGTCAAGAAGAACGGTTTTTTCCAGCATTTCAAACTCTGCCGCGGCCATCTGCCCTATGGTCTGGAGCACTTTCAGGTCGGCATCCGTAAACTTCCGCTGTTTCCCGAATACGTCCACAATACCGATGACCCGTCCCCCTCGGTCGAGTATCGGAATGCACGCATAGGAGTCCGCCCTCGTCTCCGCCAGCAAGTGCGACAGGGGATACTGTTTATAGACTCCGGTCTCAATAACCGTCAGCCGTCCGTTGCGAATAACGTCCTTGCACGGCGTGCCTGTCAGAGAGACATCCATGTTCTCTTTGAGTTCGCCGTTCAGATGCATTGAAATAATATGTACGGTTTCTCCATCCGGGTTGACTTTTGCAATAAAGGAGTTCAGGTCAAACATCCTGGCGATCGCCGCTACGACCTCATCAAAGAAGTCCTTGCCTCGTTTTGAGAGGGCGATATGGTAGATGTTGTTAAGCTTTTGTGTCTCGTTCTGCAACGATTCCAGAATGGCGCCGATATTGTCGCTCAGGAATTCAAATTCATAGATTCCTTTATATTTGGGTTTATCGCCTCGCTTCAGGAGTTCCAGTATTTTATCCAGCGGGGCTTTCATGGTGCTTCCCAGATACAAAATGAAGAAAAGTGAAGCGATGAGCAGTACTACCCCGGTAATTGCATAGGCAAACCGTACTTTATTTATCAGAGCGGCATATTCAGATTCGTTTTTTATCAAAAAGATATGCCAATTCCACGGCTCATACTCAAACAGATAGAGATAATATCTCTCTCTGTTATAGACGACGGAGGTTACCACATTTTCCTTCATTTCCCCCGATACCGCAGCCAGAATTTTACGGGAAGGCTCATCCATCAACAGCGCGGCATTGTCCTGCAGAACGGCACCCTTCAAGTCATTCTGCCGCATCGCGTCTTCTATCATAGAGAGTGTCAACACCTTCCGAATCCTCACGGCCTTCTCATCACCCGACAACCCACCCTTGATCAGCTCATCCAGGTTGCTATCCACGATCGTATAAATATCGGTCGCCCGTTCTTCGAGATTGTTTCTGATGATCCTGGCGACAAAGTCCGAAGCAACAAAATGGGAAAAGGCATAGAGCCCGGACCCGGCCAGCAGAATAAAAACAATGACAGGCGCAATAATCCTGAAAGGCAGGCGGTTCGTTATGTTGGGATAGTTCATCAACGGAATAAGGGTTTTGCCGTCCTGAGGTCCTCAGGCCATACAATCTCTTTTTTGCCTCTTTGCCACTCGATAATGAGAGGGAAATGTTTTATCTGCCGTCCTGCCTTGTCCACACCATACCTGCCTATTATGCTCATGGTATCCATGGCGGAAAGGATGTCCCGTATTTTCCGTCTGTCCAGGGAGCCCGCCTTCTTGATGGCCTTCTCAAGGAGTTCCCCCGCGGCATATGCATTGGCTGCCTGATAAGACGGCTCCACCCCATATGCTTTTACAAACGCTTTATAATACGCTTGAGATCCGGGGAGCCTGTTGTGCCGCTCCCACTGGGAGGAAGAAAAGGTATAATCCGCGTCATGCCCCAGTCTCTCATGAAAAACCTGAAGCGCCGGCCCCACAGCGGCATAATACACTTTGGGATACCAACCAATTTGTTTCAGCGCCAAGCGCACGCCGACAGCCTCCTCAAGATGCCCGCAGACGATCAGAGCATGGGCATTGGATTCCTGCGCTTTCCTTGCTATATCAGCATACTCTTTTGTGCCCTTCTCGAAGCCCGAAAAGAGAAGCACGCTGATCCCGAATTTTTCTGCCAACTGTTTTGTGCCGTCGGCAATGCCCAGCGAAAAGGAGTCATCTGCATATACAATAGCAATAGATTCAAAACCCTGTTGTACGAGAAGCGCTAAGAACCCGGCAGTATATTTACTTGCCAGTGAATAGAGTCCGAAAAAGTATTTGTACCCCTTGTTCCATAAGCTGTCCCCGGAAGCGCCTGATGCAATGATGGGATAACTGTATTTCTCGGTCACCGGCAATATCGCCTCCGTGAGCTCACTTGAATACGGCGTAAAAAGCAAGTCGACCTTATCCTGGATAATCAGGCGCTCGTAAAGGGATTTCGCGACCAGGGGATCGCTTCTATCGTCGTATATAGTGAGCTCTATTTTTCTGCCGAGAATACCGCCCCTTTTATTTACATCCTTCTCCCATAACCGAAAGCTTTTCTCCTGCAAGTCGGAAATTTCGGAATGTCTGCCGCTCAGGCCGAGTGAAAGCCCGATTTTTATGGGCGCCGCGGCAGGGACCGATGACGCCGTACACAAGAGCGCCAGAAGCGCAATAATAATGAGTCTCATCAGGGCCCGCCTCTCTTTGTCACTTAAAAATCGGTTTTGCCGTGCTGAGGTTTTTCGGCCATACGATCTCTTTTCTCCCGTTTTGCCACTGGATAATGAGCGGGAAATGCTTTACCTGCCTGCTTGTTTTGTCAACGCCGTACCTGCCGAGTATGGTTGTTGTTTGCATTGCGGAAAGGACTTCCCGTATCTTCTCTCGATCAAGGGAGCCCGCCTTCTTGATCGCCCTCTCAATGACTTCCCCGGCCGCATATGCTTCGGCTGAGTGATACGACGGCTTGTGCCCGTAGGACTTTATAAATTCCGCATAAAATTCCTCTGAACCGGGGATCTTGTTGTGAGGCTCCCAGAGTGCGGAAGAGAACGTATAATCCGCGTCAGGACCCAGTCGCTCATGATACGCGGGGATGGTCGGACCAACCGATGCATAGTATACATTGGGATACCAACCGTTTCTTTTTAGCGACAGCCGCGCCTGAACAGCCTCATCAAAATATCCGCACACCATCAGGACCTGAGCATGAGATTCCCGCGCTTTTTTTACAAGGCTGTCGAAATTTTTTGTCCCCTTCTTGAAACCGGAAAACAGGCGCACCTTGAGCCCGAACTCTTCTATCCACTTCTTTGAGCCGAGGGCAATATCCGTTGGGAATGGGTCATCACCTGCATACACAATGGCAACATCCGTAAACCCGTATTGAACAAGCATCTCCACGAACCCGACCGTAAACCTGCTCGCCGGAGAAATAATGCCGAAAAGCTGTTTATAGCCCTTTTGCCACAGCCTGTCCGAAGAAGCGCCCGAGGCAATGGTAGGATAGCCGTATTGTTCGAACAAAGGGGCCACCGCATCGGTCAGCTCGCTTGAATACGGCGCGAACAACAGATCAACCTTGTCTTGTGTTATCAAATGCTCATAGAGGGATTTGGCTGTTTGAGGGTCGCTTTTGTCATCGTATATGATAATATCCACTTTTCTTCCGAGGATGCCGCCCCTGCTGTTTACATCTCCGGCCCATAACGTGAAGGCTTCACTCTGCATATGCGCCATCTCGGAATACCTTCCGCTCAGACCAAGGGAAACGCCGATCTTTATCGGCTCCGCAGCTTCAGCCGCGAGAGAGGACAATATCAGAAATGATGACATGAACGGGACAAGCAAGCGTCTCATATACTTTATTTTTCTATCCTCAACATACTGACCAGATTACAGACCTTATTCCGTGGGTTCAGCATAGCGCATTCAGGGTAGGACGAAAAGAGCCATACTACCTACCATAAAAAAGAGGCAAGGAATATGCCAGGGCACAGCGAGAGCCGATACCATTGTATTACAAGATATTCTGTTCGCCGCTTCAGGGGTAGTAGTATAACAAAAATTATAATTCATAACTTACCGTTATTTGCATTATATCATTCTTAACGGCTAAAGTCGTTAAGAATTCAACACCATTCTGTTGATTACGGAAACCAGACAGAATGCCATTCCGTTCTCACCAGAGCTTCATGGTGGGACTCGATGCGTTCTTCTGAGTGAAATCTATTCTGTGTGTGCCATTGAAAAAAATAGGAATAGAAAGGGCATCGTGATATAATGCCTGCACCGGCTGAGTATGCCTCTATGCTGACTACCATCATCTCCAAATTTTCCATTCAGGGAACCGTTGTAAAAACCGAGCGCTTTGGTCCGGGTCTCATTAACGACACGTACCTCTGCGAATTCAGGGAAGAGAACGCCCTCCACAAATATATCCTTCAGCGCATCAACACATCGGTATTCAAACATCCCGAACAGGTGATGGAAAATGTAGAGGCCGTGACCACGCATATCGTGGGCCGGCTTCGCGCCCAGGGTGTTGTCAATCCCTATGCTATTACGCCGGCGCTGATTCATACCTGGAGCGGCCGGTCATTCCATCGTGATGACGCAGGCGCGTACTGGCGCATGTTCCATTTCATCGAGTCCGGCGCGGTTTTCGATGCAGTCAGGGATGGAAAGCACGCGTACGAGATCGGGCGTTGCCTCGGGAGGTTCCAGGCGCTGGTCGCGGATATGAAACCCGCAACCCTTCAAGATACCCTTCCGGGCTTCCATCATACGCCTCGCTATCTGAGGGAATATGACGATGCGCTGACCGCGAATGTGAAGAGGCGCGCAGCCGAGGTTGAGACGGAAAGATCATTCGTGTCCTGCAGAAGGGATCTTGCGCCATTGCTCGCGGACCTGGTGAACTCAGGACAAATCCCGCTTCGCGTGGTGCATAATGACCCCAAGGTGAACAACATCATGATCCACATTGACACCGGTGAGGCCTTATGCATGCTTGATCTCGACACGGTGATGCCGGGGATCGTACACTTTGACTTCGGTGATTGCGTGCGTTCCGTGGCCAACCCCGCAGGTGAGGACGCGCAGGACCTCGGAACCGTCACTCTCGATTTATCTTTTTTTGAGTCAATCACGAGCGGCTATCTCCGCGAGGCAGGGGTGTTCCTCGTGCGGAAAGAGCTCGAGGCGCTCGCCGTCTCCGTAAAGGTCATCACCTTCGAACTCGGCCTCCGGTTTCTTGCCGACTATCTGCGCGGAGACACGTATTTTAAAATCACCTATCCTACTCACAATCTTCATCGCGCACGCGTCCAATTTAAACTGCTCAAGAGCATCGAGGCTGCGGAGAATCGCATGGCCGCGCTGGTAGCCCGGCTCTCGTCTTCGTGATGAGGATATGGTTTGGCCGGTCAAGCGGCGTTCAATACCTTTTTCTTGACGGGCTGTTGGTTTGTTTCTATACTAAGGTTCAATGGGGAAGGGGGTGATGAGCAATGGCATGCGGTAAAAATTGTGGGACAAAGAAGGCAACCAAAAAGAAGACAGCAAAGAAAAAATAAATTCATCTTTGAAGACGGCGGGTACGAATTCCCGCCGTTTTGTTTTTTCCCCGCATCCGTGCCGTATGCCTGCACAAGCTGCACAGCGCAGAAGCGTGCAACGGCTTTTCTTCGCTGCTGGTCAATATTAAATTGACTTTTGCAACAGGCTGTGATAGAAAAATCACGCTTTTAACTTTTGAGGTTTTTGCGTGAAAAAAGCGGTTATAATCCTTGGGCACGGAAGCCGAAGCGCGGGCGCGGATGACGCGGTCAGGAAGATCGCGGCCGAGCTTGGACAGAGCGGCCGCTATGAGATTACGGAGTACGCATTTTTGCAGTTCATGCAGCCTACTCTTCACGAAGCACTGGAGAGGTGTGTTGGACGGAGCGCAGAAAAGATAATCATTGTCCCATTCTTCCTGCAGCCAGGCACGCATGTGACGAAAGACATTCCGACGTATATCGATCAGGCTAAAAAGCAATATCCCGGCGTCGAAATTATTGTTACGGATTTCGTAGGGTCTCATCCCTTGATGGTAACGATCGCGCTCGATCTGATTGGGAAGAGCGATTGCGGAATGCGGAATTCGGAATGCGGAATGGAAAAGCAGCAACGATCCTAATTTGTCATCCGTGAAAATTCGTGGCGGAAGAGGTTTAAAAGGATATGCTTTCGGCAAAAGAACAACTTGCAATCATAAAGCGCGGAGCAGTGGAGATCATTGTTGAGGAAGATCTTCTGAAGAAGCTTGAGAAGTCCGTTGCAAGCGGTAAGCCGCTTCGCGTAAAGGCAGGGTTCGATCCCACGGCGCCGGACATCCACCTCGGCCATACGGTGCTCTTGAACAAGATGAGACAGTTTCAGTACCTCGGCCACGAGGTCATCTTCCTCATCGGAGATTTCACCGGCATGATCGGCGATCCCACGGGCAAGTCCGAAACCAGGAAACACCTCACGAAGGAGGAAGTTGCCGAGAACGCAAAGACCTATCAAACGCAGATATATAAGGTCCTTGATCCCCAAAAAACCAAAATCGCATTCAACAGTGAATGGATGTCCAAGCTGGGCGCTGACGAGGTGATTCAACTTGCGGCACGGTACACGGTCGCCCGCATGCTCGAACGCGAGGATTTTAAAAAACGATATCAGGCTGAACTTCCCATCAGCATCCACGAGTTTCTGTACCCCTTGATCCAGGGCTATGACTCGGTTGTGCTGAAGGCAGACGTGGAACTCGGCGGCACGGACCAGAAATTTAACCTGCTCGTGGGGCGGGAGCTCCAAAAGGAATACGGACAGGCGCCGCAGTCACTCGTGCTCATGCCGCTTCTCGAAGGTCTGGACGGCGTGAATAAGATGAGCAAGAGCCTCGGGAACTATATCGGCATCAATGAGGCCGCCGGCGAGATATTCGGGAAGGTGATGTCCGTAAGCGATGTTCTGATGCTCCGCTATTACGATCTGATAAGCGCTGTGTCTCTCGATGAACTCGAAAAGATTATAGATGGCATTAAATCCGGCGCGCTGCACCCCATGGAGGCGAAGAAACGGCTCGCCATTGAAATGGTGGACCGCTTCTGTTCAGCAGGGGAAGGCGTTCGAGCTCGAGAAGAATTCGAAAAAGTGTTCAGCAAGAAGAACCTTCCTGACGAGATCTCTGTCGTTGAGATTGCGTGGGAAGGTGAGAAGATGAAGCTTGCGAAGATCATTGCGTTGGCAGGCGTTGCCAAGAGCAATTCCGAAGCTCGCAGGCTGATTCAGCAGGGCGCGGTTGAAGTGAATGAGACGCCGCTTAGGGATATTGATGCTGAATTGACTGCTTCCCGTGAGTATATTCTGCGAGTTGGGAAGAAGCGTTTTGTCAAAGTGATA
>Ga0209068_10000434_pt1 | contig 22697 bp, 23 predicted proteins | sample ColStrG_CSR_2012_FD_187200 | JGI IMG/M metagenome (GOLD analysis project Ga0209068, IMG submission 187200) | Freshwater sediment microbial communities in response to fracking from Pennsylvania, USA - Cold Stream Run_MetaG_CSR_2012 (SPAdes)... | ecosystem: Environmental > Aquatic > Freshwater >...
GGTCGTCTGCACCGCCTCCCCGTCCGACGCCGAGGCGGGCCAGACGGTGCGGCTCGACATGGTGGCCCGGGGGCCGATCCGGATCACCTCGCTCCAACCAGTGGGCCCGCCGGCCGGGGCCGGGGGAGCACCCCGCGGTCCCCGCCCGGTCGAGGTGGCCATCGCCCCCGACCGGCGGGGCGTCGTGGAGCAGGTCGCCCTCGAACTGGCAACCTGCGCGCCCTTCGGCCTGGTGTGGTGGGCCCGGGAGGTGACGGTCCTTCTGCCGCGCCCCCTTCATGTGGCACCGAGGTTCGGCGATCCCGGCCCGGTGGGCTCCCTTGCCGACGACGCGGCCGGTGATGCCCAACTCCGGCCTCTGACCGGGGCCGGCGAGCCCCGGGGCGTCCGCCCCTACCAACCCGGTGACACCCGGCGATCGGTCCATTGGCCGGCGACCGCGCACGTCGGGTCCCTGATGGTGCAGGAGCGGGTGCGGCCGACCGACGACCCGGTCATGGTCGAGGTGGTCCTGCCCCCGGACGCCCAGCGGGCGGAGGAGGAAACGGAGCGGGTCATGGCCGCGGTCAGCCGCTGTCTGGCCCGCGGCCAGCCGGTGGTGCTCGCCACCCTCGAGTCCGGGGGCCGGACCGTGCGACCGGTCCGCGACCGGGTCGACCTGGGCCGGCGCCTGGCCCGGGCCGTCACGCCTACGACGCCCGGTACTGGCCCCGAAGCCGGCTCTGCCATCGGCCGGCGGAGACGGCGGTGACTCTCTGGCAGCGGGTGGTCCAGGCCAACCGACCGGGGCCGGCCGAGGACTCGGTCCCATTCCGGATGGCTTCGGCCGCCACCGTGGTCATCGCCATCGGGGCCTGCTGGAGCCAGGGAGAGCTCGCCGGACCGATGGCCCTGTTCGCCATGGGCGCGACCGTGGTCGGCAATGTCCTCTCCTACTGGCGGCGACGGCAGCCGTGGCCGGTGATCAAGCCCATCCTGGCCGTCTGCGCCGTCGGGGGCTTCGTGTGGTTCATCGTCACCGCCAGCCACAACGCCACCCCCGGGGACATCTCCACGGTGGAAGGTCCGTTGGCCACTCTCTTCGCCTGGGTCCTCAGCACCCACGCCTTCGACGTGCCCGCCCGGAGGGACGTCGCCTACTCCCTGGCCGGATCCGCAGCCCTGATGGCGGTGGCGGCAGCCCAGTCGGTCGACCTGGCCCTGGGTGTCTACGTAGTGGCCTGGGTCGGGACCGGGCTGTGGGGACTGGTGGCCATGTGGCAGTCCATGGCCGGAGCCCGCGGCGTTCCCTGGCTCAGCCTGGGTGTGGCCGGGACGGCCGTGGTCGTAGTGGCGGCTCTCCTGGTGGCGGTGCTGCCGGCTCCGAAGGTGTCGACATCGCTCATCTTCCCGTCGGCTTCGGCGAACTCCTCGCCGGTCGACACTTCGAACAACCTCACCGACGGTTCGGCGTCGTTGCCGGCCCATGCCGCCAGCCCTTCCGGCCGCACCGGGATCGGTGGCTTCCTGGGATTCGCCAAGTCCCTCGACACCGGGGTCCGCGCCTCGCTGGGCAATGAGGTCGTGATGCGGGTTCGGGCCAGCCGGCCGAGCTTCTGGGTGGGCCAGACCTACGACCGGTGGGATGGCCAGAGCTGGGACCAGTCGGCCGAACCGGCCCGAGGGAGCGGTGTGGCCAAACTGCAGTTCGGGTCTCCGTTCACCGTGCCCCTGGCCGCTGATCAGTTGGGCACCCTGTCCACCGGATCCACCGATGTGCAGACCTTCTACCTCGCCCAGTCCGGGCCGAACCTGGTGTTCCACGCCGACAATGCCCAGCGGGTGTACATCCAGTCCCGGTATCTCTTCCTGACCGGGGACGGCACCATCGTCTCGGCCACCTCCATGGGGGCGGGCACCGTGTACACCGTGGTGTCGGACGACAACACCGCCACCCCCGGGCAGTTGCGCGACGCCACGTTGCCGCTGCCCCCGACCGATCCCGCCGTCCAAGCACTCAATCCTTCGCAACAGGCCCGCTACCTTCAACTACCCCACCGCTATGCCCGGGTGGCCACGCTGGCCCGGAACATCACCGCCCCCGTCGGTTCCCCGGGCGATTCCAGCCTGCACACCTACGACAAGGTGGAGGCCATCGAGGCCTGGATGTCGGCCCACATCACCTACACCACCGACATCCCCCCGCTGGCGCCCGGCGCTGATGCCGTCGACACCTTCCTCTTCGGTTCCCGTCGCGGGTTCTGCGAGCAGATCTCCACAGCCACGGTGGTCATGCTCCGGTCACTGGGTATCCCCGCCAGGGAGACGGTGGGGTATGTGCCAGGCTCCTACAACCCGATCACCGACCTCTATGACGTCGAGGCCAAGGATGCCCATGCCTGGGTGCAGGTCTGGTTCCCGGGCTACGGCTGGCAGAACTTCGACCCCACCGCCGATGTGCCGTTGGCTAATCCGTCACCGGGCTCGGTGCTGGCCCGCAGCGCCGGCACCACACTGGCCCACCTGCCCTGGGTCCCGATCATCCTCGCCCTCGGGCTCGCCGGCGCGGCGCTGGAGGTCCGTCGGCGACGGATCGGGCGGCCGGCCACCTGGACCGAGCAGATCGCCGCCGATCTGGCCCGGGGCGGCGGCCGACTGGGTCGGGACCGACGCACCGGCGAGACCCTCTCGGCCTACGGCGAGCGCCTGGCGGTCGCCGACCCTCCGAGCCATGACGACCTGATCGGTGCCACCCGGTTGGTGGAGCGCTACTCGTACGGCGGGGTGGAGCCCTCGTCGGACCAGATCGGCGCCGCCCTGGCCTTCACCCGGCGGTTCCGGTCGCCGCGCCGCAGATCGGTCTCAGCGAGGAACGCGGATCACGATCACGATCGCGACACGGCCAGCGCCTCGTCGAAGGAGGCGCCGGCCGCCAACAGTGGCCGATAGGCCATCAGGTGCCGGGGCCGACTGAACGCCAGCGCCGCCCGCAGCCGATCGCCGCGCCGGTAGAGGGCCACTAGCTGGCCCTCCCCGACCGACCCCTCGACCACCACGACCTCGTCGTCGGGACCCGGGAGGCCGATGACCTGGATCTTGGTCTGGTACTGATCCGACCAGAAGAAGGGGACGGGCCCATAGGGCTCGGCGGCGGCGGATCCGGCCAGCAGGTTGCGGGCGGCAGCGGCACCGCCCTCGGCGGCGTTGGTCCAGTGCTCGATGCGCAGCTGTTCCCCGGATGCTGGATGGAGCCAGCGGGCCACGTCGCCGGCGGCGACCACCCCGTCGCCGGCGAAGAGGGCACTGCTGCACACCACCCCGTCCTCGATTGTGAGCCCTGAGCCCTCGAGCCACCCGACGGCTGGCGCCACGCCGATGCCCACCACCACCAGGTCCGCCTCGAGGGCGGTACCGTCGGCCAGGTGCACCACGGTCGGGGTCGTGCCTCCGGGTCGGGTGGACAGCCGGTCCACCAGGACGCCGGTCAGCACGGTCACACCCTGGGCCCGGTGGAGCTGTGCGCAGGCCTCGCCCATCTGGTCGCCCAGCACCCGTCCTAGAGGTGTCGGGAGCGCCTCGACCACGGTGACCTCGGCGCCGAGGCCGTGACAGGTGGCAGCCACCTCGGACCCGATGAACCCGGCCCCGATGACCACCACCCGTGCGCCGACACCGGCCGACTCGAGGTCGGAGCGGATGCCCAGGCAGTCGTCGAGCGTGCGCAGGGTCCGGACCCCGGGCAGGCCCTCGGTCCCCGGCAACGACCGCGGCCAAGCCCCGGTGGCCACCACCAGGCCGTCGTATCGGAGCTCGTGGCCGTCGTCGAGGACCACCGTGCGGTCCTCGGTGTCGAGCGACAGGGCGCGCCGGCCGAGCCGGAACTCGAGGCCAAGCGCGTCGAGCTTGTCCGGGGTGTGGTGGTGGACCCGGTGGACGTCCCAGGTCCCGGCCAGCAGTTGCTTGGACAGCGGGGGGCGGTCGTAGGGTGCGTGGATCTCGTCGCCCACGATGATCACCGGGCCGGAATGGCCCTCGTGGCGGATCTCCTCCGCCGCCCGCAGACCGGCCAGGGACGCTCCCACCACGACGATGGTGGAGTCGGCCGGCTGGGGATCGCTCATGGGGGCGACATCGTAGGTCTGGCACCCGAGGGACGACCAACACGCCGGGCGCCTGCAGGCTCATTCGGCCGGCGCCTGGGAGGGACCTTGTCATCCACCGAACATGGTCATCCATTGTTCGGGGGTGCGCAGCCGGAAAACATAGTTGTGCGACCGGGTGTGGCCCATGGTGGCCGAGGGGTCGGGCGAGTAGAGATGGCCTGGGTAGAGCACCGTGTCGTCGGGAACCCGGGCCAGCCGGGTGGTCAATGATTCGAACATGGCCTCGGGGTCGCCCCCGGGCAGGTCCGTCCGACCGCAGCCGTCGAGGAAGAGCGTGTCGCCGGCGATTAGGCGCCCATCGACGAGGAAGCACTGGCTCCCCGGCGTATGGCCGGGTGTGTGCATGAGCGTGATCGGCACCGCGCCGACCGAGACGACATCTCCGCCGCTGTGGACGACCAGCTCGTCGACACCGACCCCGGTGGAGCGGACCACCCACCGCGCCTCGTCGGCTTGCACGTGCACGGGGACCGGGGCCACCTCGAGCAGACGGGTGATCCCCTCGATGCCCCATCCCATCATGTCGCCACCGACATGGTCGGGGTGGTAGTGGGTGGCCAGCACGCCGACGCACTCCATCCCGTCGGCCGCCACCATGCCGAGCAGCTCGTCGACGGCGTAGGCGGGGTCGACGATGACCGCCTCGCCCGTCTCCCGGTCGCCGACCAGGTAGACGAAGTTGACCATCTGCCGGGCCACCTGGTCATCGGCGGCGAAGTCACGACCCGCTAGCAACTGGCGGAAGTACAGCCGGTCGGTACCGGTGGGGTTCGGGGCTCCGGGAACGGTGTCGGTCACCCACACACCTTACGGGGGACCGGGTGGCGCGCACGTGGTGCCGCCGGCAGCGTCCGCCATTGCCGCAGGCTCGCCGTTGGTTGCAGGCTCTCGGGCCCCCACCTCCCGGCAGCTTCCGCGGTCCCCGGAGTACCATCCCACTGGTGCAGCGCATTCGGGGTCTCCGGGTCCTCGATGACCGGTGGATCCCCGGCTCCTTTCGTCGGACTGCCCGTGACTGCCGGTGGCCGAAGCAAAGGAGTGGCCCAGTGACGACGCAGCGGAACGAGGAGGACGACCCCGTCGACTACCGGACGGCGTCGAAGATGCTGCGGGGGTGGGCCTCCGCCATCCCTGAGGCACCGATGCTGACCCAGGGCGCCACCACCCTCACCTGGGGCCAGGTCTACGACCGCGCCAAGCGGGTGAGCCGTGGGCTGGCCACGGCCGGGGTGGGAGTCGGGGACCGAGTGGCCTTCCTCGACCGGAACGGCATCGAATATTTCGAGGTCTTCTTCGGATGTGCCCTGCTCGGAGCCGTGAGCGTCGCCGTCAACTGGCGACTGGCCCCGGCCGAGATGGCCTCGATCATCGAGGACGCCGGCGCCGGGATCCTCTTCTTCGGGGCGGACTACGCCGCCGCGGTGAAGGAGTTCGCCCCGCACGTCGACTGCGTCCGCCAGTGGGTGCCCTTGGACGAGTACGCCGAATGGCGTGACGGCGACGACACGGCCGAGGCGCCGGACCCGGGGTTCGAGCCGGACCCTGACAACGTGGTCACCCAGCTCTACACGTCGGGAACCACGGGGCTCCCCAAGGGCGCCATGATCTCGGGGAAGAACATCTCGTGCATCCTGACCGAGGCCGATCAGGTCTTCCATATCGGCGACGACACCGTCTCACTGGTGGCGATGCCCCTCTTTCACATCGGCGGCACCGGTTGGGCCCTGTGCGGCATGTCCCGGGGAGGCCATTCGGTCATCGTCCGGGACGTCGAGCCAACCGCGGTGCTCCGGCTCGTCGAGGAGCACCGGGTCACCGAGACGTTCGTCGTGCCGGCGGTGCTGATGCTCCTCCTGGCCACGCCGGAACTGGCCACCGCCGACACCAGTTCCCTGCGCACCGTGTTCTACGGCGCCTCTCCCATCAGCGAGGACGTGCTGGTCCGGTCGATGAACGCACTGGGATGCGACTTCGCCCAGGTCTACGGACTGACCGAGACGAGCGGGGCCATCACTTCCCTCATGCCGGGCGACCACGATCCGGACGGGCCGCGGGCCGCGCTGCTGCGCTCCGCCGGGCGTCCCTTCGACCATGTCGAGCTACGGATCGTCGATACCGATACGGGCGAGGACCTTCCGACGGGGGCGGTGGGCGAGGTGTGGACGCGTTCCGATCAGAACATGCTCGGCTACTGGAACAAGGCGGATGAGACGGCGTCGGTCCTGTCTGATGACGGCTGGTTCCGCACCGGGGACGCCGGATGGGTGGACGCGGAGGGCTACCTGTTCCTCCACGACCGGATCAAGGACATGATCGTCTCCGGCGGGGAGAACGTCTACCCGGCCGAGGTCGAGAATGCGTTGCTCGCCCACCCGGCCGTGGCCGATGCCGCCGTCATCGGGGTCCCCGATGACAGATGGGGCGAGACGGTGAAGGCCATCGTGGTCAGAGCCGTCGGCGCCACCGATGACGACGAGGGCCTGGCGACCGACATCATGGCCTCCACCCGCACCCGCATCGCCCACTACAAGTGCCCGACCTCCATCGACTTCATCGATGTGCTGCCCCGCAATCCGTCGGGCAAACTGCTCAAGCGTGAGCTTCGTCAGCCCTACTGGGCCGACGGCGGGCGCAACATCCACTGACTGGCGAAGCGCCCGCCGGAGCCTCGGTCAGAACAGGCCGGCCGGGGTGTCCCCGTCACCCAGGACGGGTGACTCTCCGACGGGCGCCTCTTCGATGGATTCGACGAACTCGATCTCGTCATCATCGTCGGTTCCGGCGATGGGCGTGTCCGTCTGACCGATGGCTTCGAGCCGGGGCACCAGCTCCTCGACCCGCATGCGGGTGCGGCGCAGACGGCGATCGAGCTCGTCGACGATGTCGGTGGCGCGCTCCAGCTGATCGACCAGACGGTCGACGTCGACGACACCCGACTCGAATTCCTCGATGATCGCATCGAGCTCGGCCCCTGCGTTCGAGTAGCTCAATTGGCTGACGTCTTCGGCGCCACCTGCGACTCCTCCATCAGATTCTGCTCCACCCGTCGTCGCTCCACCCGTCGTCGCCATCAATTCGTCCCTTCGTCATGTTGTCGGTCTTGCCGTGGAACCTTCGTGACGCGGCCGTCAGGTCCGGTGCCGGAGTCGGTGGCCCGAGAGACGACCTCGCCGTCGGAGAGCATGGTGAACAGCAGCGAGCCGGGTTCGACGCCAGAGGTGGACCTCACCACGTTGCCGGAGCCATCGCGGGTCACCGAGTAGCCGCGCTCGAGTTGGCGCTGGTAGTCGTACGCACCGAGAAGCCTCCGCCATTGGGACAGTCGCAGGTTTTCGGCCATTAGACGGCGATCCGGCAGCGCAGCCAGCCGACCCGAACGTGAGGTGAGCGTCCGCTCGCCGGCACCGATGGCCCGGACGGCCGACCTGGCCAGCGTTGCGCCTCTGGCTGCGGTCTGGAGGCCGTGGGTCTCGATCTGGCCCTGCACGGCACGGTGCACGGTGTGGGCCCGGTGGACGAGCCGGTCCGAGTGGCGATCGAGTTGAGCCCGCGAACCGGTGACCGTGCGGTGCCGCTGGCGATCCAACAATCGCTCGGACCTGGCCATCAGCTCTCCGGCCACCCGGCTCAACCGCAGCCCCGCCTCCATCCCGGCTGTCCAGACGTCCTCGACCAGGCGGGCCAGCTCCTGTCCACACTCCGTCGGAGTGATGAACGACCGATTGGCCACCTCATCGGCGATCGACTGGTCGCCGGTGTGGCCGATGCCGGTCCACACCGGGGTGTTCGAATTGGCGACGGCCCGGGCCACCACCTCTGCGTCGAACGTCGCCAGGTCCGCCTTGGAGCCTCCCCCCCGAACCACCACCAGGACGTCGCACCGCCCGGCCTGCAGGCGGTGCAGAGCTGAGGCCACCCGCCTCGCTGCATGCCGGCCCTGCACCTGGGTGGGAACGAACTGAAGGTCAAAGGCCATGCCCGATGCCTGGAGCTGACCGATGAAGTCGTTACACCCTTCGGTGGCCGGACTGGCCACGAGACCTACCCGCAGCGGGAGCTCCGGGACGGCAATGCGTCGATTGCGATCGAACAGGCCTTCGTCGACCAGCGTCTTGATCAGGCGGGCCCGCTCTGCCGCTACCTTTCCGAGCAGGGCGTCAGTGTCGAGCTCGGTCAGGATGAAGCTGATGTCACCGCGGGGCTTGTACAGCTGGACCTCCCCCCTGACCCGGACCACCAGGCCGGTATCGAGGGTGATGCCCAACTGGTCGAGAGTGGCCCGGACCCGGCTCCACCGGGTCGACCAGCACACCACCCGCAGGACCGGGGTCGCGTGGTCCTCGGCGTGGACGGGATCGACCAGGTCGATGTAGCAGATGCCCCGCGGACTCACCTTGAACGACCGCACCTCCCCCGACACCCAGACCTGGCCGGGGAGTGCCCCCCTCAGGGCACGGTCGATCCGCAGGTAGAGGTCGCTGATCGACAGCGCATCCCGATCCGAACCCTGCGGTCCGGGTCTGACCCGTTCAGAACCAAGCTGCACGGCGCCAGGATAGAACCACCCTGTCACCGACCCATCCGGCGGCGGCATGGCAGGCCGAAAGCCGGGCGTCGCCTTCCGGATGGCCCGCAGGTGGGAAGTCTGTGGGACGATGAGGGGGACGGTGAGCCGGCTGGGTGGCCGCGGCTCGTCTTGGTGGGGGTGATGCCCCCGTCGGGCACGGGTCGAGGAAGGTCGGGACTCCAGAGGGCAGGGTGCTGGCTAGCGGCCAGTCGGGGCGACCTGCAGGAAAGTGCCACAGAGAACAGACCGCCGATGGTGTTGCCTCCGGGCGGCACACAGGCAAGGGTGAAACGGTGCGGTAAGAGCGCACCAGCGGCCGGGGTGACCCGGTCGGCTCGGTAAACCCCACCCGGAGCAAGGTTGCAGTGGAGGACGGACTGCCCGTCCGGTGTTCATTCGGACACCACCTCCAGGTAAACCGCTCAGATGGATGGCCACCCACCCCTCGCAAGAGGGTGGACAGAATCCCGCCTATAGGCCGGCTCACCGTCACTACCCGGTCAGACCTGGTGCGCCACTCCGATCGGGCGCGCATCGGGCGCGGACGGAAGCGAAACTGGTATTGGCATGACCTACACGTGCCAGTCGGTGAAACTCGACAACCGCCGCCGAACCGCGATAGGAGACACGCCAACCGCCCTCTTGGCCAGGTGATATCGGGCAGTCATCGAAGGGGAGCACTGCCCTGTCTGAGCGTGGCTATCGAGCAGGTGGGGGCGGGGGCGGGCGACCACTGAGAGCCTGTTGGAGAAGGGCCTGTGCCGACCACCGCATCAGGTCGACGGCCTGGTCCCTTGCGAGGCCGGCGATATCGATGAGCCACACGAGGGCTTCTATCCCTATCGTGGCGCGAACAGCCAAGACGAGTTGGTGCAGCTCTTCTTCGGCTAGTTGGCCCCGGAGAACGGCGAGCGCTTCACCGATCCAATCGATCGCCCGTCCCTGACGGAGGGGCAGCGCGGTCCGTTCGGCCGCGTCCATCTCGAGTGAGAGACGCAACATCGCTCGCTGCTGTGCCTCGGTATCCAGGATCATTGCGGTGAAGTTGCGAACCACCACGTCAAGTCGCTCGGCGGGGTCCTCCGGCGGATCTGAGGGAAGCATCGATCGGGCGGTCAACTCGGGGTGCGCAGCCAGCAGCAGCGCCCGCTTGTTGGGGAAATATCGATAGGCAGTCGTGCGCGAGATGGAGGCACCCGCGGCGGCCTCCTCGATCGTGGGCGTAAGGCCTGCCGCAACGAGATCACGGGCGGCAGCAACCAGCGCGTCCCGAGTGCGGCGCTTCTGGGCGTGCCGACCGCCGAGTTCATAGGGAGTTGACATCGACTTCATGGTACGGCATTCTCGTCATGGTACTTACGTCCCATTAAGGAGCCGGCCATGAGAACAGTCGCAACGCCCCCACCCATCGTCCGAGCCAGGGAGGATGGCCAGCGTCGCTGGTTCTTCGGCGGCGGACTCCACATCTGGAAAGCGACGGCAACGGAGACCAACGGCGCGTTTCTGCTCTTCGAGGACCGCTTGAACCACGGCAAAGTCACCCCGTTGCACATTCACCCCGACTCCGACGAGACGATGGTCGTCCTGGAGGGCGAGATCATCATGCACATCGACGGTGTCGAGCATGCGGTTGCAGCAGGCGGGATCGCCATTGCCCCTCGCGGCGTACCCCACGCCTTCAAGGTCGTGGGACCCGACGGCACGCGACTGCTGTGTCTCCACACCCCAGGCTGCTGTCAGGCGTTCTACTGGGACGCGAGCGAGCCCTGTTCAGTCGACGACAGCGAACTGGTCGGCTCTGGACCGGTTGACATGGGTCGCGTGCAGGCGTCGGCCCAACAGAACGGCGGGATCGAGATCCTCGGTCCGCCGCCATTTGGTCAGAGCTGACCGTGAGGAGGGAGCACCTTGGAGGTTGTTTACAGCAATCCCGTGTGCGATGTCACCGTTCCGGTGTTCAGGGACACGTTGTCGCACATTTCGACCTGCCCCATCCGAGCGAAGGCGATATCAGCTAGCGTCGGCTAGAGATCAGCAATGATCTCGGGCTATCCAGCCTCGAACCGAGGTTTGGACCGCCCCACGGAAGTGGGTTGTCATGTACGCACGGAAGCGTCCTCAGGTGCGTAGATCGTCGAGATTCGTTGGCTTGGCCATGATTCTCGGTATGACCCTGGCCTTGACAGCCCCGTTCGGCACCAGCCTGGCCCAGGCTGCACCCGCTCGCCGGGCTGCTACGGCCCCTCGGGCTACTCGGGCTGCTACGGCCCCTCGGGTACCGGCCTTGACGGCTTATGTGGTCGCGTCTGACAGCACCGTCACGCCGATCAACCTCGGCACCAACACCACCCGGACCCCCATCTCGGGCATAACCCTCCCCAGGGCCATCGCCATCACACCCGACGGAGCGACGGCCTATGTGACGGACCCATACCACAACACGATCACGCCGATCGACACCGCCACCAACACCCTGGGGACCCCGATCACGGGCATAACGCTCCTCCAGGCCATCGCCATTACACCCAACGGAGCCACCGCCTACGTGACGAGGGGCGCCTTCGGCGTGACGCCAATCAACCTCGCCACAAAGACCCCTGGGGCCACGATCCCGGTCGAGCAGGCGGGCGACATCGCCATTACGCCCAACGGGGCGATGGCCTACGTAACCGACGCACCTGACAGCATCGTCACGCCGATCAACCTCGCCACCAACACCCCCGAGACCCCGATCACCGTCGTCGGCGCCGGGGCCATTGCCATCACGCCTAACCGGTCCACTGCTTATGTGACCTCGGAAGGAGTCGGCGTGGTCACGCCGATCAACCTCGCCACCAACACCCCCGAGACCCCGATCCCGGTCGCAGGGCTTCCACCCGCAGCAGACGAGCCCCTCGCCATCGCCATCACACCCAATGGGGCCACTGCCTATTTGACGTCGGGACAGGTGCCGAATTTCATCGATGGCCCCGGGGCCGTCACGCCGATCAACACGGCCACCAACACTGCCGGAACCCCGATCCCGGTCGGCACCAATCCCGGCAACATCGCCATCACGCCCAATGGGCTGACCGCCTATGTGGCAAGTTTCGGATGTGTCCCGCCGCCGCCGTCGCTGCCGCCGAATCCCAACCCCTGCCCGATGCCCGATCCAACCGACGACATCGTCACGCCGGTCAACACGGCAACCAACACCCCCGGGGCCACGATCACCGTCGGCCTCGTTCCTACCGGCATCGCCATCACTCCCGACCAGGCTCCGGTGGCCCACCTCTCGGTCACCCCCTCTGAGCCGGGCCAACCCACCGGCTTTGAAGCCTCAGCCTCGACCGTCGCCTTCGGCACCATTGCCAGCTACGCCTGGAACTTCGGTGACGGTTCGGCGGCCACTACATCGACGCCCACCACCGCCCACACTTACACCACGCCCGGCCCCTATACGGCCACGGTCACCGAGACCGATTCGGCCGGGACCTCGACGATCCAGGTCTTCACCGGCCAGACCATGAGCAATAACGGGGGGCCATCGGCCGTGGCCTCCCAGAGCTTCGCCGTGGTTCCTCCGTTGGCGATCGCGACATCGTCTCTACCCGGTGGGTCGGTGTGGAGCACGACGAACAAGGTCAAGTACTCGTCCACCTTGGCGGCCACTGGAGGTAATCCTCCTTATAAGTGGTCATTGGCCTCCGGGTCGACCCCGTTGCCCCCTGGTCTCAAACTCAACAAGTCGACGGGCGTGATCTCGGGCAAGGCCACAACGGCAGGGACCTACTCCTTTACCGCCCAGGTGGTTGACACAAAGATCGGCAAGCCGAAGACACAGAACACGGCGACTGCGACGCTGTCAATCACCATCTCTTGACCCCGTCCGGTGTCAATCCACCCAGCGACGTGGATGTCACATCAAGTTGAGGTGAGCGGACCATCCCCGACGTGCCGGTCGGGGGCAGGGCAATCCGTCCGGCAAATCAGCTGTGCGAGGCCGAGGTCTGAGTTACCGAGACGGAGTGGGAGCACCGCGGCGTACGAGCTGGCTACACGGCTGCTGATCGGCGAGGCTGACGAATGGCCCCCACTGTTGAACGATCTAACTAGACATTGTCAATGGCAACCCGAGTCGAGTCGTCCGAGTCAAGCCACATACCAGCGTACGGCGATGGCATTCTTGTGCTGTAGGTCCATCGTCCGGTTTTAGCTCACCCCTTGCGGCCTGGCGGTGGATACGCCCAGAGCAACTGCAGCGGGAAAGCCTCCGACGTGGGATTTGGTCGCGGTCGACCACCTCGTCGTACTATGTGAAGGCTGCCGAGGCCGTCGAGTGGGCGGGGTCCGCCGGCCGCCGGACCGATCCGGCGGCACGAACCGAGGGGAGTCAACATGGCACGTCGTAGCTCACTCAGGAGCCAGCTCTACCGATCGGCCAGAGATCTCGGAAATGTGCAGGCCGCGGCACGGGGTCCCGGTTCGTATGCCAAGCGGGTTGTCCGTCGGAAGGTGTACGCCAAGTCGAACGGCCTAACCCGTTCGCTGCTCCGACAGTTCGGGCTCTGAATATCCGGGCGGCCGCCGTCGATCCCCAATCCTTTTCGCCGCCAGGTAGTAGGCAGCGGCGACCACGATTCCGGCGCCGATCAGAAGCCCGGCAACCAGGTCCCGGTGCTGCGCCTGCTGTCCGCAGGCCACGAGCAAATTGTCTTCGATGTCTCGGGTGACCCCTCCGTGGTGATCGCCAGGCCACAGTCCATTCTGTGGCCATCTCCGGAAACACTCCAGGGAACAATGACGAGCCACAGGCGAGCGGCCACGAGGCCCCAGGCCACCACCGACACCGTAACCGCCGCAATGGCGTGGCGACTGGCTCCGGGCGGTCGCCCGGCAGGGGCTTTCCGCCGATGGCTACGAACCAGCCAGGTGGACGGCTCGATTCACTCACGCGCAGAGTCTCCCACCGCCGTCGTCCACCAGGGCGTGCAGGGGGCTGTGACCGGTCACACTCGGGGAGGATCGCCGGGTCGCCCCACCTTCGGATCGTGCCCAGCAGGACCGGCGCCACCTGCGGATAGCCTCGGACGATGGTCACAAGATGGGAATACCGCAGCGTCAGCCCTGACTTCGGTGAGAAGGAAGAACACCGTGCCGACAACTGGATCGACCATCTCAACGCCCTCGGCGCCGAGGGCTGGGAGGTCGTGGGCAGCGTGCAGTTGTACTACCAGGTGTCACAGCACGAGAGCCTTCCGGTGTCGATAGTCCTGGCCAAGCGACCGAAGACCCGGTAGCAGATATTGGCATCCGGTGTCTCGGGTCCACCCGACCCGTCGGCCGCGCCCTCGGCTATTCACACCGCGGACACCGAGACCTCGATGTTGCCCCGGGTGGCGTTGCTGTAGGGGCAGACCTGGTGGGCTCCCTCGATGAGCTTCCGGGCGGTGGGCCCGTCGACCCCGGGGATGTGCACGTCGATGGCGACCGCCAATCCGAATCCTCCACCCCCGATGGTCCCGATGCTGACCTTGGCCGTCACCGTCGAATCGTCCACACTCACCTTTGCCCGTCGGGCGACGACGGCCAGCGCACTCTGGAAGCACGCTGAATACCCGGCCGCGAACAGCTCCTCCGGATTGGTGCCGCCCCCCGGGCCCCCCATCTCGACCGGTGCCTCGAGGTCGACCTCGAGGAGACCGTCACTGCTTCGAACGTGCCCGGATCGTCCGCCCACCGCGGTCGCCTCCGCGGTATAGAGCGGCTTCACGAGTGCTGTCACCATTGAATGCTCCCTACTTCCGGCCTGCCGTCGGCACCAACTCCGTCCCCTCGGCCAACCCCCCGGTCGACCCGGTTCTTCCCGAGCCGGCCCCGGGGTCCTTCGCCACCCCTACTGATTGGTGTGGATGGCCGCCCGCAGCTGGGTGGTCGAATTGATCGAAGTACCGAGGGTGACGGTGGTCGAGAAGGTCACCGCCGTGGGCTCGACCTGCAGATACACGGCGCCGGCCAAGGCCGGGACCACTGCCGAATTGACCGTGGTGGTGGTGTTTTTGGAGAAGGTGCCGCCGACCGCCGTACCTGCCCCGCCGCTGCACGTGCCGCCCGACCAGGGCACCGCGCACACGAAGATCTTGAAGGTGGGGGATCCGGAAGCCGGATTGGAGACGGTGATCTTGTAGCTGATGCCGACCAGGGCGACGGTTCCGGTGTTGGTGACGGTCGAGGTCTGATTGGTGTTGGTGGTGAAGGTGAGCGACGTGGCGGAGAGAGTGGCGGTCCACACACCGCTGGCCACCGACTCGGCCCCTGACGCGGTGGCCCTGACCGCCCCGGCCGCTCCGGCCCGGCCCGGAAGGGCAGCCGCCAGGACCACCAGGACGGCCGCGACTGCGGCCGTCCTGGCTGGGTGGTCGCGTACCGGGCTACGCGTCACTGAACTCTCCTCCCTACCGTCCTGTCTCCACTGCCGACCGCTACTGGTTGGTGGCGATACCGGCTCGCTGCTGCTCAGTGAAGGTGTAGGTGAGGGTGGTCGACAGTCCCTGGATCGTCGGGCTGGGGGTCACCCCGTTGACCGATGTCTCGGTGCCCACCAGGCCCAGGCTCACCCGGACGTGGGCGACCTGGCCGACGGACGCGGCCAGCGACGGGACGTTCGACAGGTTGACCGCCGTGCCCAGGGTGTTGAAGGTGCTGATCTGGGCAGTGGCCAATATCGGGGTCGTGGCCCCCGAGCACACTCCGGTGGCCAGGGTCCAAGCCACCGAGCACTGCGTGGCGGTGACGGTCAGCCCTTCGCCGGGGGCACTCCCGTTGGTCAACGCGTTGACCGGGTTGCCGGCTACCCACAGGGTCATCCCGGCCGCCGTGGACAGAGTGCCGGTGTTGTTGAGGTTGACAAAGACATTGTCGGTGTCCCCCGGTGCCATCTTGCCGACGAAGTTGCTGAATCCGACCCCGACATCGGGGCTCAGGGTCAGGTTCAAGGTGCCAGAGGAGACCGACTCGGATCCGGTAGCCGTCCCGGAGAGGGCGGCGTAGACGCCGGCTGTGGTCAGAAGGCCGACCGCCACAGCAAAGATTCCGGCGGCCATCGCCCGGCCTGGCCGACCGGCCCCTTCTCGGGTGTCGCGGTTCTTGCTCATTCGACTCTCGTCTCTCTGGTGGATGGGAATGGAACGGTTCGGCGGAAACAAGTGGGCCGGGACCTCCCGGACTCCTCACCTCCGCCACCGTCGAATGCCCTACCCAGGGTCTTTCGTCCCCGAAGTCACCGGGCTTTAGCCCTTTGACAACCAGGGTTGCGCAATCCTCTTGCGCAGAGGGCCTTGTGGGGCCTCCCAGCTGGGCCTCAGCTGCGGAATTCCACTTTCGACTCCCCGCCACGCGGGCGTAGGCTCGCCCGGATGACCCACCTTCGCGACGATGCCATTGCGGACCTCCGAGAACTCGCCGAGGCGGCCGCCAGGCTCCGGAACGATCTCCGGGCGAAGGAGGGCGTCTACCGCCGAACCGCCAGGACGCTCGAGCGGGGCACCAGCGTCGCCAAGGCCATGCAGATGGTCAAGGCCGATCAAGTCCGGCGGGAGCTCACCGACGCAATCGAGGACTTCGAGTACTTCCGACACCGGTCCCGGCTCACGCTCACCGCTTCCGGGCTCGAAGAGGGAATGACGATCGGACAGATCGGCAGAGCTTGGGGAATTTCCCGGCAGCTCGCCGCCCGCTATGCCCGAGAGGCGCGGGACTCGGCCTGACCGGGTAGCGACCCGGACCACACCAGTGCGCGAACCGGATCGGGAATCCACTCCGTACAATGGTGGGGTCGGGTCGAGCGACCGCTTTCCGCCAGGCGGTCGCTCCCCGACTCTTCTCGACCAGGCCGGTGTCGGGACCTATGGATTGCTCCCCACGCTCCGGACACCACGGTGTACGGGCCCGCCACCACCGGACACCCGGGGCCCGGCCGGATGTTAGATTCCGCCACAGAGGGGGCAGCCTGCGGTCATGGGCGTGCCGCCCGGAGGTCACGACCGATCGGGGATGAAACCCATGCATGCGCTCACCGGCTACCTCGATTTCCGGCTTGAGGAAAGGGATGAGACGGTGGCCGCCCTCGAAGCCGTCACCGTCCGCAGCCGCGGCGATGCCGGCTGTGTCGAATACTGGTGGTCCGAAGACCTGGAGCGTCCCTGCCGATTCCGGTTCTTCGAATGCTGGGAGTCCGAAGAGGCATTTGACGCCCACCAGGCCCAGCCCTACGAGCGCCAGTTCATGGCCGAGCACGTGTCGCGGATCGTCGGCGCCGATGCCCATGTCTTCGCCGTCGCCGATCGCCGTTCGGTGTTGGGGGGCTAGTCGAATGCGCGGGGTGAGGAGCACGGAGGGCGGAATCCGGGTGATCGAGGACATCGAGCACGCCGAAGGTGGTGTGCGGGTGTCGGTGGCCAGTTCGGGCATCTGCGGGTCCGATCTGCACATGGCCTCGTTCGGACCCTCCCCGGTCACCCTGGGCCATGAGTTCAGCGGTCGGCTGGACGACGGCACCCCTGTGGCCGTGCTGCCCTTCCTGGCCTGTGGCCACTGCGATCGCTGCGCTGCCGGCGACCCGCAGCAGTGTGGGGCCGCACTCCAGACGATGTACGGGGTCACCCTCGACGGGGGGTTGGCGGACGAAGTGTGGGTCGATCCCCGGTGCGCGAGGGTGGTCCCTCCCGAACTCCCGCTCGAGCACGCGTGCCTGGTCGAGCCGATCGCCGTGGCCCTGCACGGGATCAACCGGGCCGGAGTGCTGCCAGGGGCGAGGGTGCTGGTGATCGGGGCCGGGCCGATCGGGTTGTGCACCATCGCCGCTGCTCGGGAATTCGGTGCCGACGTCGACGTGCTGGCGCACCATTCCCCGCGGATCGAAGCGGCAGAGCGCCTCGGGGCGAGCACGTCCCTCCACACTGACTACGACTTCGTCCTCGACGCCGCCGGCACCCAGGGCTCCATGGACTCGGCCGTGGCCAAGGTCCGCCCCGGCGGCACCATCGGTGTCCTGGGTAGTTTCTGGGACGCGGTGTCCGTCGGCCTGGCCTTCCAGATGAAAGAGGTCACCCTGGTGCCGTCGTTCACATACGGCCACCACCACGGCGCGTCCGAGTTCGAGGAGGCCATCCGTCTGCTCGGGGACGCCCCGGATGTCCCAGAGGCCATCATCACCCACCACTTCCCGCTCGATGACGCACCCGAGGCCTTCCGGGTGGCGGGCGACCGGAGCACCGGCGCTCTCAAGGTGGTGCTCCACCCATGACCCTCCTTCCGGCCTCGCCGAGCGCTCCCGGGCGGTGGCGAGTCCGGTGACCCGCCTGGTCTTCACCCATGCCACCGTCATCGACGGCGACCGCTCCACCCTGGCCGAGGCCCACGTCGTGGTCGAAGGGAGGCGGATTGCCGCAGTGGGCACCGGACCGGTGTCCACCCGCCCCGACGACCGGATCGTCGATCTGCAGGGTCGGACGGTGATGCCCGGCATGGTCAACTGCCATTTCCATGCCACCTACCACGACCTCGGCTCCGTGCCGACGCCCTTCGGCCTCGAGGAGCCGATGGCAATGCAGGCGGTGCGGGCGGTCAACAGCCTCGAGCTGCTGGTGAACAGCGGGTTCACCAGCGCCGTCTCCGCCGGCGCACCCTTTGCCATCGATGCGTCGATGAAGGTGGCCATCGACAAGGGCCTCATCGTCGGTCCACGGCTGGTCCCGTGTAGCCGTGACGTGAGCACCACCGGTCATGCGGGGGACCGGAGCTACCCGCCCCATTGGCAGGTGGGCGCACTGGGTGCGATCCGGCCGAGCGACGGGCCGGACGAGTTTCGACGGTCCGTGCGGGCCGAAATCAAGGAGGGGGCGGAGATCATCAAGATGTTCGTCACCGGCGGGCACGGGACCATCGGCCCGAAGGAGCAGGTGGAGATGACCCGCCAGGAGATGGCGGCCGGAATCGAGGCGGCCCACCTCCGAGGGGTGAAGGTTCGAGGCCACATCGCCAATCGACAGGCGATCCTGATGGCCCTCGACCTCGACATCGATGTCATCGACCACGGGGACGGCATGGACGACGAGTGCATCGAGCGCATCGTGGAGGCAGGAACACCGGTGGTGCCGTCGATGGCGTTCCCGGCCCGCCTGCTCCGGTCCATAGGCGCCTCCACGCTCGGGTTCACCGACTCCATGAAGTCCGACATCGAAGCCATGGCCGACGTGCTCCCCAAGGCCAACGCGGCTGGCATGCGCCTGGTGATCGGCGATGACTACGGCGCCATCTTCTTCCCCCATGGTCCCTATGCCGAGGAGCTGGCGTACTACGCCGACGAGATCGGCATCTCGACGGCGGACGTGATCCGGTGGGCAACCAAGCACGGAGCCGAGCTGATGGGCCGGGGTGACGAACTCGGCACCGTCACCGCCGGAAAGCTCGCCGACCTGCTGGTCGTCGACGGTGACCCGCTGGCAGACATCGCGGTCCTCCAGGATCGCGCCAAACTCCTGGCCATCCTCAAGGACGGTCGGTTGGTCAAGGACAGCCTTCCCGACCAGCACCCCCCCTCCCACTGACCCGCCCCCGGGTCGCTCGCTGACCGTCGCCGGGCCGCTGACCGTCTCCGGGTCGCTGACCGTCGCCCGGCCGCGACGACAATTTCCGGCGGCACCGGCATATGGTGGGGCGGCAAGCGCAAATGGGGAATGGCCGGCAGGGCGCGCGGCCGGGCAGGGTAGGGGCAGTGGCACAGTGACAAGTGGACTGGTCGCGTCCGGTGCGGACACCGGCGACGACTGGGAGGCAACAGACATACCGCCCGATCGCCGCCTGGCGCGGGGGGTTCGTACCCGGAGGGACATCGTCGATGCGCTGATCGACCTGATCGACCGCGGCAACCCGCATCCCTCGACCCGCCTGGTGGCGGCCCGTGCCGGCGTCGCTCTCAGGACCGTGTACCACCATTTCGGCGACCGGGAGATCCTGTTCCGCAGCGCCGCCGGACTCCAATTGGCGCGTCACCGGTGCCTGGTGACCGACATCGCGCCCCAAGGATCGACCGAAGACCGGATACGGGCCGTCTGCCGGCAGCGCCGGCAGCTGTTCGAGGCGATCGGCCCGGTGCTCCGGGTGGCCCATGCCCGGGCCCCGCGGTCGCCCGACATCCAAGAGGTTCTGGTGACGCACCGGTCACGGCTCCGCCAGCAGCTGGCCCTCACCCTGGGACCGGAGATTGCCGCCCGTGGGTCCGAAGCAAGGGTCGTGCTCGAAGCCCTCGAAGTGGCCACGGGGTGGCAGAGCTGGAACGCGCTCCGCTTCGAGGCGGCTCGCTCCGCCTCGTCGGCTGAGCAGTTCATGGCCTTCGCCGTCATCCGCATTCTCGTCTGAGCCAGGAGGTCGGAGCGGTCGAGGTCCCCGTCAGCCCGGCGTCGACCAGGGAGTCTCGTTGAACCGATTGAGCACCGGCCCTTCGGCACCCCAGGTGATCCGGGTCAACGAGGCCGTGGCCAGGTAGAGGCGCCAGGCCCCCAGGTCACCGAGACCCAGGGCCCAGCACGTGGCCGCCTTGATCGGAGAGACATGGCTGACCACGACGACCGGCCCGGGGCCGCGGGCCCCGGCTCCGTCGGTGGAGAACAACTCCTCGCACGCCGAACGGACCCTGGACCCCGCCTTGCACAAGCTCTCGCCGCCGGGCGGCCGGTAGTCGGGGTCCGCCCGCCAGCGGGTCCACACCTCGGCGGGGACCGCACCCAGTGGGCGTCCGTCGAACTCGCCGTAGTCGACCTCGACCCAGCGATCGTCGATCTCGACAGGAAGGCCGGTGCCGAGAGCCTCGGCGGTGTCACGGGCCCGGGCCAGCGGACTGGAGATCAACCGGCTGGCGCCCGTCACCCACGGGCCGAGGGTCCGGGCCTGGGCCAGGCCTCGTTCGGTGAGCGCCGCGTCCATGCGCCCGAGAAGCAGGCCGTCGGCGTTGCCTGTCGATTCGCCGTGGCGCACGAGGATCAGCATCGGAGGGACTTCCGGACGGTCACCCGGTCAGTGGACCAGGATGCGATCGCACTGGGCACAGGTGGCGAAGCTCTCGGGCGGGAGGTGTCGGATGCGCTCGACCTCGACCGAGGAGAGCGTCAGGTGGCAACCGTCGCAACGGTCCCCCACCAGCCGGGCCGCCCCCACCCCGCCGAGCCGGGCCCGCAGTCGCTCATAGCGAGCTGCCAGCTCCTCCGGCAGGCGGGCGGCGGTCTCCGCCCGGAGAGCCTCCTCGGTGACGATCGATTCGCCGATCTCCTGTTCCGCCGCAGCAACAGCGGCCTGGAGCCGGGCGACGTCGTCGGTCAGCGCCGCGGCGGAGGCCCGGTGGTCCGCCAGCACGGAGTCCAAGGGCTCCTCCTCTTCGAGCAGCGCGATCTCGTCCTCCTCGAACTGCGCCTGCCGGGCCTCCAGCTGATGGACCTCCTGGTCCATGGCCAGGAGGTCCCGGGAGGCCGAGACCTCGCCGGAGCGCATCCGCTCCTCGATCTCGTGGCGCCGCTTGGCTGCCGCCGCGATCCGATCCTCCAGCACCCGCTGGCGGTCGGCCAGGTCGTCGACCTGCGTTGTCACCTCCCCGAGGGCCGCCAGCAGTCCCTTCTGGCGCATCTCCACCTCGCGCAGCTCCGACCGTTCGGGCAGGCTCTCGATCCGGTGCCTCAGCTGGTCGAGGGCGGTGTCGTGCATCTGCACCTCGATCAGGGTGTCGAACGGCTCGGCCATCGGCCTCTCCTCTCACTCTCGGCCGAAGGTGCGGCCCGAGAGGCATCGATCAGACTACGGGTCGCCACCAGGGCTCCCTCCAGCGCCTCGTCGGCGAGGGCGGTGGCGTCCGCCCAGGTGAACCAGGCCACGTCCTGGCTCTCTCCTGGAGCGGGTGTCGGATCGGCGTCGGGTGCGAACACCAAATAGCGGAGGTCGAGGTGGACGTGACGCGCCGCCGCCCGGTGGACGTCGACATGGATCCGGACTGCGCCGCCGCTCGGATGCTCCACCGCCAGCCCGGTCTCCTCGACGCACTCACGGATGACTGCTTCCTCAGGGGTCTCTCCCGGCTCGAGGTGCCCCCCGGGCTGAAGCCACCGATTGAGCCGGCGATGCCGGTGCAGGACCACCCCGCGGGATCCGACGACGATGGCCGAGGCGGTCACGTGGGTCAGGTCGGCTCCTTCGTCGAACGGGCGGGGCAGGCGGTCCAGCTCTGCCAACATGATGGCTTTCGAAAGCGCCTCGCGCTCGTCCAGCGGTGGATGGGAATGCAGGTCGGTGCGGAGTCGCGTGACCGCTGCGGGCCGCACCCCCGGTGCCTCCTCCGGATGGGAGCAGGACCCGACGTCCGGTCCGGCGTCCGGTCCGGCGGATTGACTGGGGTTCACCGTCGAGCCGGGAGCATGGGCGACGGCTCGGAGCGGTCGAAGGCCTGCTCAGGCAGACTTGCGCCGCTGGCGGTGGATCCGACGCCGCTCGCGCTCGGTCGTCCCACCCCAGATGCCCTCGCGCTCCCGGTTGCCCAGTGCGTGCTCCAGGCAGGCCTCTCGCACTGCGCACTGGTCGCAGACGGCCTTGGCCTCACCTGCCTCCTCGTCGGAGACCGGGTAGAACACATCTGGGTCGATGCCCCGGCAGGCTGCATGCTTGCGCCAGGTGGCACTCATGGGAACGTCACTTCCTAGCTACTATTTTGGGAACTGGTCTAACCGCACGGCTTGCACTCCGGTGACCTGGGAAAATGCGGCCTACCGGAGAAAGCGGGCGGAACAGACAGTATGGCTCAGCGAGGGTGGGGATGTCCACATCCGGCCGCCACTTTCCGTGGGCGAGGGCAGCGGCACGCCCCCGAGCATCGACCGTTCGAACGCCCTGGTCGGTCGGTCTGTCATCCCCCCACGCCTGGACAGGATCGGGAGCAGGGCCGGGAGCAGGGCCGGGAGCAGGGCCGGGAG
>Ga0209068_10000435_pt1 | contig 22657 bp, 23 predicted proteins | sample ColStrG_CSR_2012_FD_187200 | JGI IMG/M metagenome (GOLD analysis project Ga0209068, IMG submission 187200) | Freshwater sediment microbial communities in response to fracking from Pennsylvania, USA - Cold Stream Run_MetaG_CSR_2012 (SPAdes)... | ecosystem: Environmental > Aquatic > Freshwater >...
CAACGGCCGACTCGAACACCTGCGCGGCAGTGCGCTCGGCTTCCGCAACCTCACCAACTACATCGCCCGATCCCTACTCGAAACCGGCGGCTTCAGACCCCGACTACACCCTCGATTGTGAAGAGCCGCTTTGATGCTGACCCCGACGACGACCCCGATGACGACGCCAGCGTCACGGGCGTCGGCTGACCTCGCAGGCGTAGGGCGGGTGGTCAGCGGGTGGTGGCCGGGTCGGCGAGTGCGTGGCCGGTCCCCTCGGTCGAGTCCAGCCAGCGGTTGATTCCGGCGATGTTGGCCGCGGTGGCGTTCAGGTGTTCGAACTTGGTGCTGACCTCCACTGAGGCCAGGTAGGCGGCGTAGCGCTCAGAGGTCTTCTCGGTGACCCGCTGTACCGCGTGGTCCAGGTCCAGTGCGTCGGCCCGGGTACCGCGCACCAGCTCCACCCACAGTCGCAGCTCCTGCTCGGCCCGCTCGAGTGAGTCCTGGACGTCCGACACCGGTCCGAAGTGGCTGAACAACAGGCGCTGGGGGGCGATGTCGCGGAACCGGCGCAGCGAGTCCAGCGCGAGGTCGAGGTCGAAGTCGGGGGGCGGGGTCGACGGGCGCAGATCCCCGGTCTCTGCGATGTAGACCCCAGCCGCGTCGCCGACGTACAGATCTCCGGTGGCGGAGTCGACGAGGCCGATGTGGTGCTGCGCGTGCCCGGGTGCGTGGAAGGCCTCGAGCCGGCGCCCTGCGCCGAGGTCGATCACGCCGGAGTCCCCCAGGGCCCGGACGCGGGCTGCGTCTGTCGGCTGCAGGACCCCGAACACCTCGTCCAGGACGCGGCCGAACACCCGCCGGGCGCTGGACATCAACCGCTGCGGGTCCACCAGGTGCCGGGCGCCACGCTCGTGGACGACCACCTCGGCGTTCGGGAACCGAGCCGCCAGGGTGCCCACACCGCCGGCATGGTCAAGATGGATGTGGGTCACCACCACGGTGGCGAGGTCGGCGGGCCCGACCCCCAGGCTGCCCAAGGCGCTGGTCACCACGTCGGCGGAGGTCGCGGTGCCGGTCTCCACCAGGCACGGATGCTCGCCTCGAACCAGGTAGGCGGATGTGATGCCGCGATAACCGGACATCTGGGTGTCGATCGCGAACACCTCGTGACCCAGGTCGGCGGTGACCGTCTCCACCTCGCTCCTCCCGGTTGTCCACAGGGGGCCGGCACCCCGGCTCGCACGGGGGCCCGACTAGGGCATCGTAGGCCGTGACCGGCGAGTCGCTTCGCGGCAACGACCAACCGCGCGGCCAACAGGAGCAAACAGGAGCCAAGAGGGATGTCAGTTCGTGGCGAAGGTGCGAAGAACCAGCCCGGTCCGCGGCTTGGGGCCGAACGAGGTGCTCTTTCGCGGCATCCGCACTCCCTGCGCCGCCATGGCCAGGACGGACTCGACGGGGACCGGAGCGAGCAGCACGGCGATCCCAGCCGTCCGGGCCGCCGCGCGCAGCGCGTCAGCCGCGTCGTGGTGGTAGCTGACCGCGTCCTCGGCGAGCCCCCACGACTGCTCGACCAGCACGTGGTGCAGCACAGCAGTGTCGAGCTCCGTCCACTGCTTGGGGTAGTCGCGGGCCAGGCTGGCCGCCACTGCGGCAGGGTCGGCGACCACCACCGTCGCGGCCTGACCGTCGGCGTCCAGGAGCAGGATCTGCCCAGGGGACAGATCCCGGGCGGCCCTGCGGGGGTCAGCGATCCGCGTCGAACTGGCGGTGAAGCGCCCGTCCAGACCGGCGAGCGCACCGTCCACGGTCAGCCCGGCGATGACCCGGTGGATGGCTCCCACCGCGGGGGGATGAGACCGCAGGTCGACGAGCAGGGCCAGGCCGGCATCCCACGGCCCGGCCCCCGAGACGGCGCCGCGCTCGGCCTGGAGCCTCAGGTAGGCGGCATACCGGTGGTGACCGTCGGCGATGAGGGCCTGTCGGCCGAGCAGGTCCGCGGCGACAGCCGACAGCTCCTGCGGGTCATCCAGCCGCCAGAGCCGGTGCCGCAGGCCGTCGGTCGTCGCGGCGGTCACCAGTGCGGGCGTCCGGGTGGCCCGCTCGACGATCTCTGCGGCCGGCCCGTTCTGCCCGTCGTACATCAACAAGATGGGCTCGACGTTGGCACCGGCCGCCTTCATCAGCTCCAGCCGGTCGGCGACCGGCCCCGCCATCACGTCCTCGTGGGGGAGCACCACGCCCTCGGAGGGGTCTCGAAGGCCCACCGCGCCCATCAGACCGCGTTGCAGCACGCGGCCGGCGTCGGCCTGCTCGTAGACGTACAGGGCCGGGGTGGCGTCGGCGCGCAGCACGCCTTCGGTCAGCCACCGCTGCAGTGTCGCCGCCGCGTGCTCGTACCTGCTCTCGGTCCCGGCTGGCTCGTCCCTGGGCAAGATGAGGCGCACGACGTTGTGGGACTCGCTGGACTCCAGGTCCGACACCGCGTCGGCGTCGATCACGTCATAGGGCGGACTCGTGACAGCGGCCAGGTTCCCGACCCGGTCGGCCGCGTAGCGCACGCCCCGAAAAGGCAGCAGGACCAGTCCCCGGGAGGGCGCAGTCAGGGGCTGCGACGGCGCAGAACCGGCGGACGTCACGAGCGGCATCGTACGTGGGTCGGCGCTCTGGCGCGCCGCCGCCCGCCGCCGGTCCAGCGGCCCTCCCGGTCGCGGCGGACAGCGGTGCGGACGGTAGCGTGACGGCCGAAAACCGTGGGGAGGGCTCATTGACAGCGGGCACCAGTTCTGACGTCGCTGTGGAGCAGGCGCAGCGCGTCGACCGCGAGGAGCTACCGCAGGGGCCCGACCGCGAGCTCCCGCCCTCGCAGCCAGCCGCGGGCCTGTCCGGGACAGCACGGCGGTGGTACCTGCTGGCGGCCAAGCACCACGGGGCGGGGCGACCGGACCGGGCGGCCGACCTGCTCGTCAGCGCGCTGGCCCGTGAACCGTCGCAGGGCTGCCTTCGGGAGGCCCTGGCCCGGGCTCAGTACGACGCCAAGCGCTACCTCGCAGCCAGGACGACGTTCGCAGCCATGACGGCGATAGACCCCGCGGACCATTTCGCGCTGTTCGGGCTGGGTCTGGCCGAGACCAGGCTGCTCGCCTTCGAGGCAGCCGCCCGACACTTCCAGCGTGCCCTGCGACTGCGTCCGGACGAGCTGCGCTACCAGCTGGCGCTCACCCACGCGCTGGTCGCGGCCGATTGCCTGGGGGCTGAGCCAGGGCCACCGGCGGCGCCCGCAGCGGCTCGCAGGTCGTCGTGAGTGCCGGCTCCCGGCATCGTTGGCTGGTGGCCAGTGACCGGCCGCTGGTGGAGGCCTTCGACGCGGCGGTCCTGGATCTGGACGGCACCTTGTTCCGGGGCACGCAGGTGGTGCCGGGGGCTCCCGAGGCGGTGGCAGCCCTGCGCCGGGCGGGGGGGCGGCCCGCCTTCGTCACCAACAACGCCTCGCGTCCGCCCGGTGAAGTCGTCGAGCACCTGACCGCTGTGGGACTTCGGTGCGACCTGAGCGAGGTGCTGACCGCGGCACAGGCCGGGGCCGGGCTTGTCGCCGCGCGGGTGCCGGCGGGGTCGGCTGTTCTCGTCGTGGGCGGAGCGGGCGTCCGCGAGGCGCTCATCGAGGTAGGCCTTCGCCCGGTCTTCCGTGCAGATCACCAGCCGGTCGCCGTCCTGCAGGGGTGGTCGCCGGAGCTGAACTGGGCCGGCCTTGCGGAAGGGGCGTTCGCGCTGGAGGCGGGCCTTCCGTGGATCGTCACCAACCCGGACGCAACCCTCCCGACGGACCGGGGCATCGCACCGGGCAACGGGTCTTTCGTGGCGATGCTGGCGTCGGTCACCGGCCGTGAGCCGGACGCGGTGGCCGGCAAGCCGATGGCCCCCCTGATCGAGCTCGCCATCTCCCGGCTGGCGGCCCGGGATCCGCTGCTGGTCGGGGACCGCCTCGACACCGACATCGCGGCGGCGAGCGCGGTGGGCTTGCCGAGCCTGCTGGTGCTCAGCGGTGTCACCGACCTGCGGGCGTTGCTGCTGGCCGGCCCTACGATGCGTCCGAGTTTCCTTGCCCGCGACGTCACCGGGCTTCTGCGACGCCACCGCGGTGCCGTCGCCGGCCCGGACGCCGGATGGTCGTGCGGCAGGTGGTCGGTGAAGGTGGCCTCGGTCCCGCCGTCGACCGCCGAGGCCGGGCGACCGCCCCGACTGGTGCTGAGCAAGGACGGTGCCCCTGACCAGGTGGTCGACGCCTCCGGCTGGGGCGACCGCGACAGCGACGGGCTGGACGCGGTACGGGCAGCGGCAGCGGCCGCCTGGGCCTGCCTGGACGCCGGTGAGGCGGCCGTGGTCGATGACGAGCTGATCGCCGCGCTGGACCAGGCCAGCGGTCAGGGTCCCGCGAGGTCAGCCGAGCAGGGTACGTAGCTTGTACAGGTCCCGTATCGAGGCATTGAGCTTGACCCGACCGGTCGCCCAGGCGTGCGGGAAGCTGAGCCCGCCGGCGACCAGGTCGATGAGGTCGTCGCTGGAGCACACCAGGCGGATCTGTGCCGGCTCGGCCTGCACCCGGGTGGTCACGTCGACCAGCTCGCCGTCGCGGAGCTCGCCGCTGAGCACGATTTCCAGATCGGACAGGCGACAGCTGATCGTGCGGTCCTCGACGTGCGCGCGCACGTCGCTGTCGGCCGTGGCCAGCCGCTCGCACAGCTGCGTGATAGCAGCCCGGCATGCTTCCTCAGACGCCATCGGCCAGTTGTCTCCCTCCGTGCGGACTCCGCGTCCGGGCGGGCCGCCCCTGTCGCGGACGCTACCGCAGAGGCGCGGGTGCCCCGCGGCAGACATGCGGGCGTACCAGGGGCCGCGCGCCCGGCGCCCGCAGAGTAGGTTTGCCTCGATCCGCAGACAGACGCGAAGGGGACTCCATGGCTTTCGACGCTTTGCGCGGGTACGTGCAGCTCGCCAACGGGCTGACCGACGTGACCAAGCAGCGGGCACAGCAGGTTGCCAGACAGCTTGTCGACCAGGGCGGGGACGTCGTGGACCACGCCGTATCGACCGCCGTCTCCGGCGGGGTGGCGCGGCAGGTCCAGTCGCTGGCCGAGGACCTTATGGCCACCAGCCGGACCAACCGCGACCTGCTGGTCGGTCTGGTCCGCACCGAAGTGGAGCGTGCGGTTGCGCGACTGGGCCTGGTCGGCGCTGACGAGCTGGCCACGATGACGAGGCTGGTCGAGCGGCTGCAGACCCAGCTGGACGCGGCCATCGCGTTCGGCGGGGATCTCATCCCGTCATCGCGGGAGGCCGTACGGCGTTCGGCCCGGTCGGGGTCGTCGGCGGCCGACATGGGCGCGGACCTCGAGTCGGCCGCGGCAGCCGGTGCGGCCACCTCGTCTGCGGCCGCCGGCTCGGGCGCCCCGGCGAAGAAGGTGCCCGTCACGAAGGTGCCCGTCACGAAGGTGCCGGCCAAGAAGGTGCCGGCCAAGAAGGTGCCGGCCAAGAAGGTGCCGGCCAAGAAGGTCCCTGTGAGGCAGCCTCCGGCGGCGGACGCGGCGGCGTCGGATGCTCCGGTCGCCGGTACCACGGGTGGGAGCTCGCCAGCCGAGGATGCTGGCGGTCAGGCGGCGGTCGAGCAGGTCACGCCCGACCAGGTGACGGGCCAAGAATGACCGAGCCGTCCGCCGTGCGCGATGACCACGGCGACTTCGCCGACTTCGACGGCTACCCGCCCGAACCTGGTGCCGGGACTGCGGCGGCGGTTGACGGCGGTCACCGCGCATCGCCGTCGCCGGATCTCGTCCCAGTCACGGATGCCCCGCTGCAGACGCCGGCCGACGAGAGCGCCGGTGAGGATCCCCGCGGGCCCGTCGAGCCGGTGGCGGCGCCCCGCACCGGCAACGCCGGGGTGGACGAAGCCACCGCCCGCCTCGACCTCCTCGACGAGCTGGCGACGGCCGAGCACGCTGAGGTCTTCGACGAGGTGCACTTGCGACTACAGCAGGCCCTTGCCGACCTCGACGCGGGCTAGCGCGTGACGCGCAGGGCCCGGCTCGACGCGGAGCTTGTTCGGCGGGGGCTGGCCCGTTCACGGGAGCAGGCTCGTGAGCTTGTGATGTCCGGTCGGGTGAGCGTGGCCGGGACCACCGCGTCGAAGACGGCCACCCAGGTCGACGCGAGCACATCGATCAAGGTCGCCGACCGGTTCGAAGATCCCGGCTACGTGTCCAGGGGTGGCTACAAGCTCGCCGGAGCGCTGGCCGTGTTCTGCGAGTCTGGGCTCAGCGTCGCGGGTCGGCGGTGTCTGGACGCAGGGGCGTCCACCGGGGGTTTCACCGACGTCCTGCTTCGGGCCGGCGCGGCATCCGTCGTGGCTGTCGACGTCGGGTACGGACTGCTTGCCTGGCGGTTGCGGACCGACGACCGGGTCACGGTCGTCGACCGCACCAACGTGCGGACGCTGTCCGCGGCCGACCTGCCACCTGGCCCCCCGCCGAGCCTGGTTGTGGCGGACCTGTCCTTCATCTCCCTGCGCCTGGTCCTGCCCGCGCTGCACAGCGCCGCCGCTGCGCACGCGGACCACCTCCTGATGGTCAAGCCCCAGTTCGAGGTCGGTCGCGAGCTGCTCGGCGCCGGGGGCGTGGTGCGCGAGCCAGGGCTTCGCGCCGAGTCTGTGCGTGCCGTGGCTGCCGCGGCGGCGGGGCTGGGGCTGGGCGTGCGCGGGATAACCGCGAGCCCGCTGCCCGGCCCGTCAGGCAACGTCGAGTACTTTTTGTGGCTTCAAGAAGGTGCGCCGCCCCTGGACCTGGCCCAGCTGGACCGCGCGATCGCGCAGGGCCCGCAGTGACCGAGCCCGGGTCGCAGCCCCACGAGGTCGAGCCGGCCCGCCGCGCCGTGCTGATCGTCACTCACACCGGCCGGGCCGAAGCCATCGCATCGGCGCAGCTGGCCGCGGCCCGCCTGGCCGCGGCCGGCATCCAGGTGCGCATCCCCCAGTCGCAGGCCACAGACCTGCAGCTGCCCGCAGCCACGGTCGTGGCCGGGGTGAGCGGAGCGGCCAGCGGCTGCGAGCTGGTGATGGTCCTGGGGGGCGACGGGACGATCCTGCGCGGTGCCGAGTTCGCCCGAGGCAGCGACGCGGCCCTGCTCGGGGTCAACCTCGGCCACGTCGGCTTCTTGGCCGAAGCCGAGCAGGAGGACCTGACCGCGGTGGTCGACCGCATCGTGGCCCGGTCGTACCTGGTCGAGGAGCGGATGACCCTGGACGTCGTCGTCCTGCGCGAAGGGCGCGAGCACTCCCGGACGTGGGCGGTCAACGAGGCCAGCGTGGAGAAGCAGGCCCGCGAGCGCATGCTCGACGTGGTGGCTGAGGTCGACGGGCGACCGCTTTCTCGCTGGGGGTGCGACGGGGTGGTCTGTGCGACACCAACCGGGTCGACCGCCTACGCGTTCTCGGCGGGGGGTCCGGTTGTCTGGCCCCAGGTGCAGGCTCTGCTCATGGTTCCCCTCAGCGCTCACGCGCTGTTCGCCCGTCCGCTGGTGGTGGCCCCGACGTCTGTGCTCGCCCTTGAGCTGACCGACCGCGCCGCCGACGGCGGAGTGCTGTGGTGCGACGGACGGCGGATGGTTGACCTGCGCCCGGGCGACCGGGTGGAGGTCCGTCGCAGCACCGAGCCGCTGCGGCTGGCCCGGCTGCAGCAGCTGCCGTTCACCGACCGGCTGGTCCGCAAGTTCGACCTGCCGGTCGACGGATGGCGGGGCAGGTCGAGCCGCGGGTGATCGCCGACCTGCACATCCGCGGGCTCGGCGTCATCGAGGACGCCGTGCTGGAGCTCTCGCCTGGTCTGACGGTGGTCACCGGCGAGACCGGCGCAGGCAAGACGATGGTGGTGACCGGGCTGGGCCTGCTCTTCGGGGGCCGCGCGGACGCCGGCGCCGTTCGAAAGGCGAGCGCGCGAGCCATGGTCGAGGCTGCCGTCGACCTACCCCCCGGCTCGGCGGCCCGCACCCGGGCGGTCGACCTGGATGCCGAGGTCGAGGACGGCCTGCTGCTGATGGCCCGTGCGGTCTCGGTCGAAGGCCGCTCGCGCGCGTGGGTCGGGGGGCGCAGCGTTCCGGTGGGCGTCCTGGCAGAGCTCGCCGACGACCTCGTCGCCGTCCACGGGCAGTCCGACCAGCGACGACTGCTTCATCCGGCCCGCCAACGCCAGGCGCTCGACCGGTACGCGGGCGCGCCGGTGGCCGAGCCGCTGGCGAAGTACCGGCAGGCCTACACCCGTCTGCGCGCCGTCGAGACCGACCGTGCCCAGCTCGCCACCACTACAGCCGAACGTGCCCTGGAGGCTGACCGGCTGCGGTTCGGGCTCGACGAGATCTCCGCCGTCGCCCCGCAGCCCGGTGAGGACGCGCGGCTCGACGCGGAGGCTGAGCGACTCGCCAACGCCGACGAGCTGCGCGGCGCCGCCGACCTTGCCCATGCCGCGCTGGTCGGTGACCCCGCCGAGACGCGAGCTCCCGCCATGGACGCGCTGGCCGCGGTGTCGACAGCGCGCCGGGCCCTGGACCAGGCCCGCCGACATGACCAGAGTCTGGGGGAACTGGCCGACCGGATGCTCGAGGTGGCGGCGCTCACCGCTGACATCGGCGCCGACATCGCCAGCTACGCGGCCGGGGTCGAGGCGGACCCGGTCAGGCTGGCCGCCGTCGAGGACCGCCGGGCGGCCCTGAAGGGGCTGACCCGCAAGTACGGTGCCAGCTGCGAGGAGGTGCTCGCCTGGGCTGCACGAGCCGGCAACGAGCTGGAGAACCTGGACGGTGACGACGGGCGCATCGCCACGCTGGACGCTGAGCGGGCCGAGCTTCGCGCCACCCTGGCGACACTGGCCGGGCAGATCTCCACGGCGCGCCGCGACGCGGGCACGCGGTTCGCGGCGGCCGTCACGGCCGAGCTCGCCGACCTCGCGATGCCCGACGCCACCATGGGTGTGGCCGTCACGACGACCGAGAAGGCCGCTGGTGCGATGTCGGGCGCAGCCACCACGGCCCCTCGCAGCGCCCCCGCCGGCGCCGCGCCGGACCTCGCCGGCGACGCGCTCGGCGTCCTCGGCGTGCTGGAGATCGAGGGCCGTACCGTCGCGTTCGGCCCGCACGGCGTCGACGACGTCGAGATCGTGCTGACCCCGCACCCGGGTGCACCGGCCAGGGCCCTGGCCCGGGGCGCATCGGGCGGTGAGCTCTCGAGGGTGATGTTGGCCGTCGAGGTGGTCTTCGCCGATGCCGACCCGGTCCCGACCTTCGTCTTCGACGAGGTCGACGCCGGGGTGGGCGGTCGGGCGGCGGTCGAGGTGGGGCGAAGGCTCGCTCGGCTGGCGCGGACCGCGCAGGTCCTGGTGGTGACCCATCTGCCCCAGGTCGCGGCCTTCGCCGACCAGCACCTGGTCGTCGAGAAGTCCTCCAACGGCGCGGTGACCCGCTCCGGGGTGCACACCCTTGACGGCCCGGGCCGGGTCGCAGAGCTGACCAGGATGCTCGCCGGCCTGGACGAGTCGCAGTCCGGGCGGGCCCACGCCCAGGAGCTCCTGGCAGCTGCGACGAGCTCCAAGGCGACCTAGCAGCATCCGTGGACCCCGATCGCGTGTCGCTGCCGTGGCGGGTGGGGCAGTCGGGGCAGCATCGTACGAGTGAGGTTGATGCATCGGCGTTCCCCGGCCCCCGAGCTCCCCGGTGTCACCGGGGTCGCGCGTACGCCGCGCGGACCGGCAGCCGACCCGGTCGCCGCCACGCGCACGCTGGCCCGGCGAGCTGAGCCTGGCGACATCGTCGTCCTGGACCAGATCGACCTGGACCGGGTGTCCGCCGAGGCCCTGGTCGCGGCCCGACCCGCGGCCGTGGTCAACGTCCGTCCCAGCCTGTCCGGCCGCCACCCTGCCCGGGGCGCCTCGGTGCTCGTGGCGGCGGGCATCCCGGTCATCGACGCCACCGGCACCGGGTTGCTGTCCGAGCTGCACGACGGGCAGCGGGTCCGCGTGCACGCCGGCGGGGTCTACCACCAGGAGCGCCTGCTGGGGACGGGCGAGCTGTTGACCGTCAACGGCGTCGCCGACGCCGAAGGCCGGGCGCGGGTGGGCATGGCAGGACGGCTGGACTGCGTCGGCGCCGACGCCGCCTCCTTCTTGCGCACCCACGAAGAGCTCCTCCTGGAGGGCGCGGGGCTGCCGCAGACCAGGGTCACCATGCGCGGGCGGATCGTGCTGGTGGTCGGACCGGGGGAGCGCTCGCGCGCAGACGTGCGGAGCCTTCGCCGGTGGGCCCGGGAGCGACGCCCCGTGGTGGTGACGGGCGACGAAGGCGCCGCGCTCGCCATCGCCGCAAAGCTGGCGCCGGACCTGGTGGTCGGCGAGCCCGGGCCGCTGCCCAGGAAGCTGTCCAAGAAGGTCGACCAGATCGGCCCCCAGTCGATGCCGCGCGGGCTGGCCGCCCGTGACCTCGCGGTGCTGCTGGCCGCCCACGCGGGCGCCCGCCTCATCGTGCTGACCGGGGCCCCCGCCTCGTACGACGAGCTGCTCGACCGCGACCGGGAGTCAGCAGCAGCGCTGCTCGCCGTACGGCTGCGGGCCGGCGACCTGCTCGTCGACGCCCCGGCCGTCGCAGCGCTGCAGCGGCCCGCGGTAGGTCTGCTGGCCGCCTGGACGGTCGCGCTGGCCGGGATCGCGGCGCTGGTCGCGGCGCTCGCTGCCGTCCCCGGCGGCCACGAGCTGTTCGCCAGGCTGAGGGACTCCCTGCCATGGTGAGCTTCCGGTACCACCTGGTCTCGGTCGGGGCCGTGTTCCTGGCGCTGGCCGCCGGGGTCGTCCTCGGCGCCGGGCCGCTGGCCACGACGGTCAGCTCGGCACTGACGGCGCCCACCGCGAAGCCGTCGCTGACCCAGGGCGACCTCGGTGCGCTGAAGGCCTCGGTCGCCGCGCGCGACGCCTACATCGCTGCCACCGCGAAGGTCCTGGTCACGGGCCAGCTCCGCAAGACCAGGGTGGTGCTGGTCGTCGCCGCCGGCACCCCGGCTTCCCTGGTCGCGTCGGTCACCAACGTCCTGGTGCAGGCCGGCGCCACCGTCACCGGCGCGGTGACCCTGACCCCGGCCTGGACCGACCCGGGCCGGGCGACCGTCCTGGACGGGATCACCACCCAGCTCGCCCCTGCGAACACCCCAGCGGGCGCCGGCGGGGCGGCCCCCTCGGCGGCGGACGTCCTTGCCGCCGCGCTGGTGACCCGCCAGGGCAGTGCGCTGGGGCGCACCTCGGATCCGGCGACCGCCCTGCTGGCCGGGCTGGTCCAAGGCGGCTTCGTCACGGTGACCGGCACCCCGGACAAGGCGGCCTCGCTGGCGGTCCTGCTGGCCCCCGCCGTGGAGCCCGGCACCGCGGGGCTGCTGCCGCTGATGACCGCCCTGCACGCGGCAGGGCGGGGAGTCGTCGTAGTGGCCCCCACCGGGTCGGCGGCGCCGGGCGGGACGGTGGCGGTGGTCCGCGGCGACGGACCCACCAGCGCGCTGGTCTCCACCGTCGACAGCGCCGACTCCGGCGCGGGTCAGGTCGCCGTGGTCCTCGCCCTGGTCCAGCAGAAGGCCGGTGGCCACGGGCAGTATGGCTCGGGCCCGGGCGCCGACGCGCCGGTGCCGCGGCGCTAACGGTCGGAAGACCCTTGCAGCGCTGATAGCCTGGTGGCCCGTGGGTAGGAGCACGTTTGCCGGCCCTGAACGACGCAGGCTCGACGCATAGTTGCGAGCGACGGACCAGACGTACCACGGGAGCGCGAAGTGGCAGCGGCGCAGATGACCAAGCATCTTTTCGTGACCGGGGGCGTCGCCTCGTCGCTCGGCAAGGGCCTGACGGCTAGCAGCCTGGGCAACCTGCTCAAGGCGCGCGGGCTGCGGGTCACGATGCAAAAGCTCGACCCGTACCTGAACGTCGACCCCGGGACAATGAACCCGTTCCAGCACGGCGAGGTGTTCGTCACCGACGACGGCGCCGAGACCGACCTCGACATCGGGCACTACGAACGGTTCCTGGACCGCGAGCTCGACGCCAGCGCCAACATCACCACCGGGCAGGTGTACTCGACGGTCATCGCCAAGGAGCGTCGCGGTGAGTACCTGGGCGACACGGTCCAGGTGATCCCGCACATCACCAACGAGATCAAGGCCAGGATGCGCGCCCAGGACGGGCCCGACGTGGACCTGGTCATCACCGAGATCGGCGGCACCGTCGGGGACATCGAGTCGCTTCCATTCGTCGAGGCGGCCCGTCAGGTCCGCCACGACGTGGGGCGCGACAACGTGTTCTTCCTGCACGTGTCCCTGCTCCCGTACATAGGCCCCTCCGGGGAGCTGAAGACCAAGCCCACCCAGCACTCAGTGTCGGCCCTGCGCAGCATCGGCATCCAGCCGGACGCCCTGGTGCTGCGCGCCGACCGGGCCGTCCCCCAGTCGATCAAGCGCAAGATCAGCCTCATGTGCGACGTCGACGAGGAGGCCGTCGTCGCCGCGGTCGACGCCCCGTCGATCTACGACATCCCCAAGGTCCTGCACTCCGAGGGGCTGGACGCGTACGTCGTGCGGCGGCTGGGCCTGCCGTTCCGGGACGTCGACTGGACCGACTGGGACGAGCTGCTGCGTCGGGTGCACCGCCCCGCCCACGAGGTCACCGTGGCCCTGGTCGGCAAGTACGTCGACCTTCCTGACGCGTACCTGTCGGTCACCGAGGCCCTTCGCGCCGGTGGGTTCGCCGGGGACGCGCGGGTCAACCTGCGCTGGGTCCCCTCCGACGAGTGCGCCACCCCCGACGGCGCCGAGCGCTGCCTGGCCGACGTCGACGCGGTGTGCGTGCCCGGTGGGTTCGGGGTGCGCGGGATCGAGGGCAAGCTCGGCGCGCTGACCTATGCCAGGGAGCACCGCATCCCCACCCTTGGCCTGTGCCTGGGCCTGCAGTGCATGGTCATCGAGTTCGCCCGCACCCAGGCGGGCCTTGCCGGTGCGAACTCCACGGAGTTCGACGAGGCCACGCCCCACCCGGTGATCGCGACCATGGCCGACCAGCGGGACGTCGTCGCCGGTGAGCGGGACATGGGCGGCACGATGCGGCTGGGTCTGTACCCGGCGCGGCTGTCCGAGGGCTCGATCGTGCGCGAGGTGTACGGGCAGGGGTACGTGCAGGAGCGGCACCGCCACCGGTACGAGGTGAACAACACCTACCGCCCGGCCCTGGAGGCCGCCGGACTGGTGTTCTCGGGAACCTCACCAGACGGCAGCCTCATCGAGTACGTCGAGCTGCCTCGCCAGGTGCACCCGTACTACGTCGGAACCCAGGCCCACCCAGAGCTTCGCTCGCGCCCTACCCGGGCGCACCCGCTTTTCCGGGGTCTGATCGCCGCGGCGCTGGAACGGCAGTCGCCCAGCTCGGTCGTGCTGCCAGACGTCGTTCCCGCCGGCTGACCGGCCGCACGCAGTCGATGAGCGAGCCGCCGTCGGACCTGATGGGCGAACACCCGGTCAGCTCGACCGAGGTGGACTTCGCCGGCCGCGTCTGGGACGTGGTCACCGACACGGTCGTCCTGCCCAGCGGAGAGCAGGTCATCCGCGATGTGGTCCGCCACCCGTCGGCGGTCGCGGTGCTCGCCCTGGACGAACGCGACCGGGTGCTGGTGGTTCACCAGTACCGGCACCCGGTCGGTGCGACCCTGTGGGAGCTGCCGGCCGGCCTGCTCGACATCGACGGGGAAGATGTCCAGGGGGCTGCCCGTCGCGAGCTGTGGGAGGAGACCCACCACGAAGCGCTGAGCTGGTGGGTCCTCGCGGACTTCTTCAGCTCACCGGGCTTCTGCGACGAGGCCATAAGGATCTACCTGGCCCGCGGGGTGTCGCTCGCCGCCGGCGAGCAGCACGAGCGACACGGTGAAGAGCGAGACATGCCCGTGGAGTGGATCCCGCTCGAGACGCTGCGCGACCAGATCCTCGCCGGCGAGCTGCACAACCCGGTGCTCGTGGTGGCGGTTCTGGCGGCCTGCGCGTCGCGCGCCGACGGCTGGCGCACGCTGCGGCCACCGGACGCGGCCTGGCCACTGGGCCCGCACCGCCTTCGAGTCCCGCGGGACTGAGCCGTCCTGCCCGCCTGCCGGCTGGACGGACGAGGGGCGGGACCCAGACCCTGACGCCAGTTGCAAGCGGACAGCCGATGTGAGGGGCGGGGGCGAGTGGCCGATCCCGGCCGTGGCTGACGACAGCCACTGCCGAAGTTCCGAGATTGTACCAGAAGTGTCCTACCGTGGCTCCTGAAGAAGTTAGTCGAATCTTGATTCTCTGGGGGCCGTTCATGCATCGCGTCCTGTCCGTTCCCGGACTGGCCCTGACGTTGGTCGTGACCGTCTCCACGCCGTCGCTCGCCCAGACGCATCCGTCGCCAGAAGTCGCGTCGACGAGTAGCGCGGCCGGCGGCACGGTCAGCTGGGGAACCCCTGGGACATCAAACCGGGCTTTAGCCTCGCGACCACGATGATCGGCGCGTCCGGTGACGGGCAAGCCGTACGTCCTCCCTCCGGTGCCAGCAGCGTGATTCGCATCGACGGCCCGTCGTCGCCCACCTGGTACCGGTTCCCACTCGACCTGCCCGTCGGAGCCAGCGCCAGCCTGGCCGCCGACGGAAGTGTGGTCATCGATGAGTTCGGGGGACCGGTGGGGTCATTCGCGCCGCCATGGGCGAAAGATGCGATCGGCCGATCCCTGCCCACTCATTTCAGCCTGAGTGGCAGTCCGGCCGCTGGGTACGTGCTGAGCCAGGAGGTGCAGATCTCGGGCGCGGCCTTTCCTGTCCTGGCGGATCCGCACTACACGTGGGGATGGATCAGCGGCACCGTCTACTTCAACAGGGCCGAGACGTTGAAGGGGGCTGCCAGTGCGGCCTTCATCGCCGCTATAGGGGCGTTCGCTCCGCCGCCGTTCGACGTCCTGCTCGTCGTCAGCGCCGGGTCCTACGCGATGATCGCGGGCTGGGTCGTGGCCGACAATCGGTGCCTGGAGATCAAGTCGGGCGGGGCAGCGTACGAGTACAGCGGGGGTTACTGCCGATGAGCCGGTCCGCTCACGTGGTCGCATTGGTGGTCCCGGGTCTGCTGGTGGCGGCGGGGGTGATCACGGTCGTCATCCGCTACGCGCGCCATCCGTCACATCGCAGGAGGTTCCGCGATGCCTTCCGTGATCGCCGGGCGGTGGCCATCGGAGCGCTGGTCGGTGTGGTGCTGTTCGCTGTGGCCCTCGCCGACCGCGGGGATCTCATGTCGGCCGCCGTGCCCGCACTCGCGATCGGTGCGACAGTCGCCGCAGTCCTGGGCAAGGTACGTCGCCCGGACGGACATGCGCCCGATGTCGAGCGCCAGCTGTGAGCCGGGCGGGCATGCTCAGCCGGTCTCGGTAGGCGCAGGCGGTACGCCTCGGGACAATCGGCCCGTGCGCCCCCTCCGGCCACCGGATGTCACCTGGCCGCTCGGCCCGCGGCAGCTCAGGTCAAGCCCCGCCTGACTCGCAGGGCGAGGCGCCGCGACAGGACTGACGCCATACGGCTGGACCAACACGCCTGACCGCGGGGGGACCTCCGTTCGACTCTCCACCGACGACCCCGTTACCCGTGCGGGCGGTGACCGACTCATGCGGTGGCCGACTTCAGCCACTTGCCAATCCGGAAGATGTACCAAATTTGTCCTAGCCTGGCTATGTGAGGAAAGACGACCTCGCATCCGACACCAAAGCAGATGTTCTGCGGGGGAGCGCTATGAAGAAGACCCGCTCGGTTGTTGCGGCACTGGCTGCGGTCGCAGTCCTGGCCGCTGTGGCGTCCACATACTCCTCGGTGCCCGCCACCGCCGACCCACCCACGCGTGCACAGGTGGTCGCAGCCACCAAGGTGCATCTCGTTGCCCCTTCCGCGGCCGGCCGGGGGACTCCAGTGGCCATGCCCGCTGGGGCCGCCATGATCGTCCAGTCCAGGGTCCAAACCCCCAACGCGGTCTACCAGACCAAGTGCTACACGCAGACTGCGCGAAACGACGTCCTTTCCGCAACCGGTCAGATCGAGTTCACCCTGGGTACCACGTATGGCTGGTGCGCCGGCGCCAACGTACCCATCGGTCCGTACATCCCGTACATCTACTACTTCTGGAGTGTGGCCGATCTCAACGGCCACGCGACCCACGTGACCGACACGTGGGCGTCCCTCGGCGGCTGGGCGTGGGTCGGCTGGGACGACGTCGGCAACATCGACCCGTACTGGATCAGCTACGGCGGCAGCGGCCACGGCGGTATCGGCTACTGGCGCCAGGGACACTGGCACCTGTCCTTCCTGAAGTGGGGCCTTCAGGCCGACGCCTACCCGTCCAACCACGTGCAGGTTCACGCCGACGGAACGTGGGCCGTGCAGTACGGCTTGACCACCTGAGCCCGACGTCTGCCCAGGAGGCATGGCAGAGAGCAAGAAACGGCCCCACCACCCTTTTCTGGTGGGGCCGTTTCTTGCGCACGCGGACTTACGTTGCGTTACGCGATGCTCGTGGGGAAGCCAGAGGCCCATGGCAGCTGCCGCGCAGGGCGGAGAATGGACGGCACGTCAATGGTGGCGGCTCGCTCGAAGACTGCTGAGCCGACCGCACCGGCGCGAACCTGCACCGAGCCCCTTGCGACCAGGGGATCAGCCCGTCAGCTCGTGAGGGCACCGAGGGTGTTCGACCCAGGGCGGTGCTCGAAGACCAGCGTGGTCTCGGTGTGCTGAACCGACGGGTGCGAGGACAGGTGCTCGAGGACGAAGTCTCGCAGGGCGTCGGCGTTGGGCGCCGCGAGCTGGATGAGGTAGTCGTTCTGGCCGGCGAGGAAGAACAGCGAGATGACCCCGGGTAGGACCGACACGGTCGCCATGAATGCGTCCATCTCCTCCCGGGTGTGGGTGCTGAGGCGGACGGAGATCATCGCCTCGAGGCCGAGGCCGAGCGCAGCCAGGTCGACGTCCGCTCGGTATGACCGGATCACCCCCCGGGTCCGCAGGCCCGCCACCCGCGACAGTGCCGTGGACGGTGCGATCCCGGCCTCCTTCGCCAGCGCGTTGTTGGCCGTCCTGGCGTTGGTCATGAGCATCCGTAGCAGCGTCAGGTCGACCGCGTCGAGCCGGTCCCGAACGGAGTTCGGTGCGGGAGCCACCGGTGCCCCCAAAATCGAACGAAAGTCGGTCAAAAGACCCTCCAACAGAATATCGGACGGAGTACTTCTCACAGATCGAACAATGCGCCATCATCGGTGCCGTTGACGATGCGCGTCAACACCTGGCGCACCACTGGTGCGCCGGCCACGAACCCGGAAGGTCCGCAGTCATGAAGGTCGGCATCCCGCGCGAGGTCAAGAACCACGAGTACCGGGTAGCGATCACCCCTGCCGGCGTGCAAGAGCTGGCCCGCAACGGTCACGACGTGTACGTGGAGGCGGACGCCGGGGTGGGCTCCTCAATCAGCAACGCGGAGTACGTCGCCGCCGGTGCCACGATCTTGCCGACCGCGGACGACGTGTGGGGGACCGGCGACCTGATCTTGAAGGTCAAGGAGCCGATCGAGCAGGAGTACCACCGCATGCGCGACGGTCAGACCCTGTTCACCTACCTGCACCTGGCCGCGGGCAAGGCCTGCACCGACGCCCTGCTGGAGCGCGGCGTCACCGGGATCGCCTACGAGACCGTCGAGCTCCCCGACCGCTCGCTGCCCCTGCTGGCGCCGATGTCGGAGGTCGCGGGCCGGATGGCGCCCCAGGTCGGGGCGGCGACGCTGCAGCGCGCCGCCGGGGGCCGTGGCGTCCTCATGGGCGGAGTCTCCGGCGTCTACGCCGCAAAGGTGGTCGTGATCGGCGCGGGCGTCTCGGGGATGAATGCCGCGGCGATCGCCCTCGGCATGCAGGCTGAGGTCATCTTGATGGACCGCAACATCGCCCGGCTGCGTCAGGCAGACGCGATCTACCAGGGGCACATGCAGACGGTGGCATCGAACTCCTACGAGATCGAGCGTGCAGTGCTGGACGCCGACCTGGTAATCGGTGCCGTCCTGGTCCCCGGAGCGAAGGCACCCACCCTGATCTCCAACGAGCTGGTCTCGCGCATGAAGTCCGGCTCGGTCCTGGTGGACATCTCGATCGACCAGGGCGGCTGCTTCGAGGACTCGCACGCGACCACGCACGCCGAGCCGACCTACCGGGTGCACGACTCCGTGTTCTACTGCGTGGCGAACATGCCTGGAGCGGTCCCGCACACCTCGACATACGCGCTCACCAACGTGACGCTCCCGTACGCGTTGGAGCTGGCCAACAAGGGCTGGAAGCAGGCATGCCGGGACGACCGGGCCCTGGCTCTCGGCCTCAACACCCATGCGGGCCAGATCACCTACGCGGCGGTCGCCGAGGCCTTCGGCCAGCCTCTGCTCACCCGGGAGGAGGCGCTCGCCTGAACTGGCGATAGTCTGTCGTTATGTCAGGTGAGGCGGCGTCTAGCCCCTTCGCGCGCGCGGTGGGCACGTACTTGGACCACCTGGCCGTCGAGCGGGGGGTGGCAAAGAACACTCTGCTGTCCTACCGGCGCGACCTGAGCCGGTACCTGGCCTTCACCCAGGCCCGCGGAGCCAGCGACCCGGCCGACGTCATGGCGGCCGACGTGACCGACTTTCTGGCTGCGCTGCGTACCGGCGACGCCGAGCACCCGCCGCTGGCGGCGGTCTCGGCGGCCCGGACCGTCGTCGCCGTGCGGGGCTTCCACAGGTTCGCCATGCGGGAAGGGCTGACGAGCACCGACCCGTCGCACCAGGTGCGACCGCCTCAGCCGGCCCGTCGCCTGCCCAAGGCGATCGAGGTCGTCGACGTGGAGCGGCTGCTCGAGGCCGCCGGCTTCGACCAGACCCCACGGGCCCTGCGTGACCGGGCCCTCCTGGAGCTCCTGTATGGGTGCGGGGCGAGGATCTCCGAGGCGGTCGGCCTCGACATCGACGACCTCGACCAGGAGGCCGGTTCCGTGCTGCTGCGGGGCAAGGGTGGCAAACAGCGGCTGGTTCCGCTTGGCTCCTATGCACTCAAGGCCATCAGTGACTACCTGGTGCGAGCCCGGCCGGGCTTCGCCGTCCACGGAGTAGGGACGCCGGCGCTGTTCCTGAACACCCGCGGCGGACGGCTGAGCAGGCAAAGCGCCTGGGCGGTGCTTCGCGCGGCGGCGGACAAGGCAGGGCTGTCGGTGGCCCACCTGTCGCCGCACACGCTGCGTCACTCGTTCGCCACCCACCTGTTGGACGGGGGAGCCGACGTGCGCGTCGTTCAGGAGCTGCTGGGGCACGCCTCGGTGACCACGACTCAGATCTACACCATGATCACCGTTGACAAGCTCCGAGAGGTCTATGCCCAGGCGCACCCTCGGGCACTGGCGACGCCGAAGCGGCAGGAAGGTGCCTGACCGTGCCCTGACCGCGAACTGACGCGACACCCGCGCACACCGCAGGTCCCGGTCAGGACGCCCAGGTCTGCACGGCTCGCCGCGGAAGCAGCCAGCGCAGGGCACACGCGGCTACCAGCCGGCCCTGAGCTCAGCCGGGGCGACGGTCGCCAGTGGCGCCGCGGCACGGCAGGCAGACCTGTCCGACCGTCGCCAGCATCTCCCGCCCGGGCCGCTGACCTGCAGGTATGTGCGAACCGCTTGCCGCTGACGCAGAGCGGGGCCTACAGTCCTACGTCGGTTCGGTGTTTTACCGATCGGTCGCCAGAAAGGCCTAGGGACTTATAACTATGTCGACAAACAATCAGGATGAAGCCGACGGGGCCGGTCAGCTCCCCCTCGTACAGGCGGAGTCGATTGCCGAGCACGAGTCGGACCGGGCCAGCGAGCAGGTGGTTGCCGCGCTCGAGGAAGCCGCTCTGGTAGCGGCCCAGCTGGGTCCGACAGGTCGACCCCTGCCGGACCTTCCCGAGCCGGTGATGATCACTGAGCACGGTCCGGCGCAGGTGATCGCCATGTGCAACCAGAAGGGCGGCGTCGGCAAGACGACGTCGACCATCAATCTGGGGGCCGCGCTGGCCGAGCTGGGCCGCAAGGTCCTGCTGGTCGACTTCGACCCCCAGGGCGCCCTGTCGGTCGGGCTCGGGGTCAACCCGCATGAGCTCGACCGGACTGTCTACAACCTGCTCATGGAGCGCGAGGTCACGGCCGACGATGTGCTCCTGAAGACGAACGTGCCGGGCCTGGACCTGCTCCCGAGCAACATCGACCTGTCCGCCGCCGAAGTCCAGCTCGTGGGGGAGGTGGCCCGCGAGCAGACGCTCGGACGGGTGCTGGGGCCGGTGCTGCCGGACTACGACTTCGTGATCATCGACTGCCAACCGTCGCTGGGCCTGCTGACTGTCAACGCACTGACCGCCGCTGACAGCGTGATCATTCCGCTTGAGTGCGAGTTCTTCGCTCTTCGAGGCGTCGCGCTCCTCATGGATACCATACTGAAGGTGCAGGATCGGCTTAACCCTCAACTTGAACTTCAGGGCATTCTGGCCACGATGTACGACGCGAGGACGCTCCACGGTCGAGAGGTGCTTGCGCGAGTGGTCGAGGCCTTCGGCGAGCGGGTGTTCCACACGGTGATCAACCGGACGGTCCGCTTCCCCGAGACAACCGTCGTCGGCGAGCCGATCACCACGTACGCCCCGAGCTCGCCGGGGGCCGTCGCGTACCGCCAGCTCGCGAAGGAGGTGCTGGCCCGATGAGCCGGCGCGTGACACTGCCCGGCGCGGACGAGCTGTTCCGGACCACGGGCACAGGGGGCGGCGACGTGGGGGGCGAGGACTCGCTCTCGCGGAGCCTGTCGGTGGCGCCTGAGCCCGGCTCGCCAGCGCAGCCGCAGGTGGACCAGGCGCCGGCTGCCCGCTCGTCGGCCGTGCGCCAGACGCGGCCAAGGCGTCAACGAGACGACGATCGCCGCCCGACCGGGCGTGAGCGCCACGACGAGAAGATCACCGTGTACCTGTCGCCGGATGAGCTGATCGACCTGGAACGGGCGAGGCTGACGCTGCGCCAGGACCACGGGATGGCCGTCGACCGCGGCCGGATAGTCCGGGAGGCGGTGGCGATCGTGCTCGCCGAGCTGGAGGCCAAGAGTGATTCGAGCACTCTGGTGCGACGGCTCCGAGAGGCCTGAGACGGCGCGGCCAGGGCTGCACGGCAGTCGGGCACCGCACCCGTAGGGCTCGGCGGCCGGAGTCCGTTACCGTTCCCGTCGTGACCAAGAGCCCGCCTGCACCCCAGGGTGTGGTCGCGGCCGCCGCGGCTCCCGACATCGCTGAGCCTGCGTCGATGACGTCCGGGCCGCAGGTCCTGCCGGTGGCCGGCGGGTCGGCCACCACTGGGTTCGAGGTGCATCTGGCGAACTTCGAAGGCCCGTTCGACCTGCTCCTCGGCCTCATCTCCAAGCACAAGCTGGACGTCACGGAGGTCGCGCTGTCCCAGGTGACCGACGAGTTCATCGCTCACATCCGCGGTAAGGGGACCAGCTGGGACCTGGGCCAGGCCACGGAGTTCCTCGTGGTGGCTGCGACCCTGCTCGATCTCAAGGCCGCTCGCCTCCTGCCGTCGGCCGAGGTGGAGGACGAGGAGGACCTGGCGCTGCTCGAGGCGCGGGACATCTTGTTCGCCCGGCTTCTGCAGTACCGGGCCTACCGGCAGGCCGCCGGCTGGCTCGCGGCCCGAATCGTCGAAGAGGCCAAGCGCTTCCCGCGGGCGGTCGGCCTGGAAGACCAGTACGCCGGTCTGCTTCCCGAGGTGCTGCTCGGGCTGGGACCCGCGGAGTTCGCCCTGCTAGCCGCCAAGGCCATGGCCCCCAAACCCGGCCCCCCCGCGGTGTCGGTGGCTCACCTGCACACCTCGAGGGTCAGCGTTCGGGAGCAGGCCGTCATCCTGGTCGAGCGCCTGCGGCGGCACCGGTCGACGACCTTCCGGGCCCTGACCGCGGACTGCCCGGACACCCTGCATGTGGTCGCCCGCTTCCTCGCGTTGCTGGAGCTCTTCCGGGAGTCGGCGGTCGCATTCGATCAAGTGGACGCCCTGGGGGAGCTTCACGTGAGATGGACCGGGACGGATGAGGGCGAGTTGGCCTTGACTGACGAGTTCGACGAAGTGACCTCCGAACCGACGGCAGAACCCGAGGACGCGGACACGGACATCGACACGGACACGGACGCTCCCATCGACCTGACTGAGTCTGCCGGTGCCCCGACGCTCGAACTGCCCCCGATCCGCGGGTCGGGCGCCCAGCCCGGACCATCACAAGAGGAGACCCAATGACCGGGGACGCCCTTGAGCACGAACGCACCGTGACGGGCAGGGAAGGGGTCGTGGAGGCCGTGGACTCGTTCCAAGAGGGATCTGCTTCGACGTCCTCGTCGGACACCGACATAACTGCTGCACCTGGGCCATCCCTGGCCGCGTCACTGGAGGCCATCTTGATGGTGGTCGATGAACCCGCCCCAGACGTCATGCTGGCGCAGGTTCTCCAGAGGACCACCGACGACGTCAGGGGAGCGTTGACGGCGCTCGCTCAGGAGTACACCGACGCG
>Ga0209068_10000436_pt1 | contig 22639 bp, 16 predicted proteins | sample ColStrG_CSR_2012_FD_187200 | JGI IMG/M metagenome (GOLD analysis project Ga0209068, IMG submission 187200) | Freshwater sediment microbial communities in response to fracking from Pennsylvania, USA - Cold Stream Run_MetaG_CSR_2012 (SPAdes)... | ecosystem: Environmental > Aquatic > Freshwater >...
ACCGGGCTGACGTACCAGCGGCCGTCGACCTGGGTGACCGTGATGGCGAACGGTTCGCCGGCGCTCGAGCCGAACATGCCTAAGGTGCCGAAGGGGGACGTGGATCCGTCGTTGGCGGTGGCGGTGTCGCCGGCGCAATGGTGCTCGGTGTGGGTCTCGGTCTTGGGCGTCATCTGCGGCATGGTCCGCGGGGTCGACGGGGCTGACGGGTCGGAGGTGATGCCGGAGATGGAACTCCTGGCATAGACAAAGGTCGAGGTCGAGGTCGCGGTCGAGGTCACGTCGTAGCAACGCCCGTCGAACGTGACGTGCGTGGACGACGATGTGTCCTTTACCGACACGTCGAACCCGGTGATGCGCACCCGGCGGATCGGGCCGTCTCCCTCAACCGTGGTGTCGAGCTTCGAGACGGTGATGACGGACTGGTTGTCCTGTGCTGCCTGCTGGGAGGATCGGGCGACCTTGGGCAGCAGGAGCGGCGCGTAGTCGTAGAGCGCCCGCATCTCCTGGGGGTCGGTGAGGGCCACAGCCTTGGCCGCGTCGCGGGCCACGGCGGCATCCGCCAGATCGTGTACTGCACCATCAGGGGTGTCGGCCCCCACCGGCGTGATGCCATGGCCGAAGTTGGGGACGGGAGCCGGGTCGCCGTCGTTGGCCGCGTTGGCGCGGATGGCCTCGGCCACGCTGTAGGCCAGGCTCACGTGCCAGCCGCCGTCCTCCTTGATGGTCACCAACTTGAGGTGACTCTGCGACAGATCCTCCGAGAACGTGCTCTCCTTGAAATCGACGGTGTCGCCGTTGTCCTCGAGGATCTTCTTGAGGGGGTCACCCAGCGGGATGTCCTTGGGGATGGACTTACCGCTGATGGTTCCGCCCGTCACCTCAACGGCGGTGACGCCGTCACCCAGGTCGGTGGTGGCCAGTTTGAGGTCCTTCACCTGGAGGTCAGCCCCGGGGATGTTGTCGAGCGAGAACGACTTCAACACGCCGAGGCGATGGAGCTCCTTGTTCGTGTCGACCAGGGGATCGCGTAGGACCTTGCGCTCGCCGGGAGGGAGCGACTCGATGACGCCGAGGGCGTCCTCGTGATCGATGGCGGAGAACATGGAGCGGACCGCGGCCTCGGGAGAATCGGCGCCGTCGGGTCGGGTCAGGGCCCACACCGCAAAGCTCGACGCCGCCAGCAGGGCCACGGCGCCGACCACGACCATGGCCGAGCGGGGCGACAGGCGCCGCGGTCGCTCCGACGGGGCCGGGTCGACCGGATCCGTCGGGTAGTCGGGCAACGTGGCGTGCCACGGCGGGGACGATGGGTCCGATGACGGGGGCGGCGGCGGTGCCGGCACGGAGGCGGGCAGATCGGGAACGTCGGGCACGTCGGTCATGGGGTTCTCCAGGAGGAACGGGCGGTGAGCACCACGCCCACGCCGGTGACGGTGCCCGACACAGCACCGAGGTACGGGCCAGGGCCCACGTGCACACCACTGCGCAGCACCACGAGCGATGCCGACAGCGCGGCGACCGCCAGCACGGCGCCGAGTACGACGACTACGCGGGGCCGGTCGAGCGCGGCCGCCAGGCCCACGGCGGCGGCGAGGAGGGGAACGAGGTACCAGGAGCGCAGGGCGACGCGACCGGCGCCATTGACCAGGTCAAGCAGATCGGCCGTCCTGATCGTCTCGAAGCTGTTACGGCTGCGGTGACCCGTTTGGATCCATGGCATGAACGCGACGGCAACCACCATCAACGCTCCCACCACCGTGACCACGATCGGGACCCTCGCCATCGGCTCCGCCTTACCTTGTCGAGCCTGCACCAACCCGCCACCGCTCAGCCTAAAGCGCGGGACCGGGCCATGTAGCTATCGGCCGCGACTCGCCCGTCCTGAACCCACGGCACAAACCCGGTTCGTTCGTTTTCGCGCGGTTCGATCGTTTTGGCGCCGTCGGGCTACTCGATCTCGCGGCGACCTTCGAGGGCACGGCCGAGGGTGAGCTCGTCGGCATACTCGAGGTCGCCGCCGACGGGCAGGCCGCTGGCGATACGGGTGACCTTGATGCCCAACGGTTTGATGAGCCGACTCAGATACATCGCCGTCGCCTCCCCCTCCAGGTTGGGGTTGGTGCACAAGATGAGCTCGGTGACGGATTCCTCATCGAGCCGGTTCAGAAGCTCCTTGACCCGCAACTGGTCGGGTCCGATCCCCTCGATCGGCGAGATGGCGCCCTGCAGTACGTGGTAACGCCCCCGGAACTCGCCCGTCTTCTCGACCGACACGATGTCCTTGGGCTCCTCCACCACACAGATCACGGTGGTGTCGCGCCGGGAGTCCGAGCAGATCCCGCACTCCGCTCCCTCGGCGATGTTGAAACACCGGGGACAGAATGTGACCTTGTCCTTGACCTCCACGATGGCCCCGGCCAGACGAAGGGCGTCGTCACGCGGCAGCTTCAGGAGATGGAAGGCGATGCGCTGGGCCGATTTCGGTCCCACGCCCGGCATGCGCCCCAGTTGATCGATGAGGTCCTGAACAGGTCCGGCGTAGACGCTCACGATGGGTCGTCGGGCTCCGCGTCGACGTCGATGACCTCGCCGCCGAGCATCCCGCCCAGCCCGCCTAGGTCGAGTCCGCCCATCGACGATTGCTGCAAGGCGGCGACCTCCTCCATGGCGTCGTGCAGGGCAGCCAGCACCAGATCCTGGAGCATGGGGACGTCATCGGGATCAACGGCAGCGGGAGAGATCGTCACCGACTCGAACACCATGGCACCGCTCACCCGCACCACGACGGCACCGCCGCCCGCCTGGCCCTCGACGACCTGTTCGCCGGCCGCGGCCTGCGCCTCCATGAGCTGTTGCTGCATGCCCATGGCCTGTTCGAGCAGCGCTCCCATATCGAACCCCCCGGCGCCGTCCGGTCCATCGGGTCCGTTGTCGCTCGGGTCGGGCAGGGACAGATCGCTCATCTTGGGCTCCAGGTCAGAGGGGGAAGCAGGGGACGTAGGTCAGGCGGGGTCGACGAGTTCGGCCCCGGGGAACAGCTCACGAACCCGGTCGACCGACGTTGCCCCCGCTTCGGGGGCATCGGTCAATTCTCCCAGATCGATCTCCTGGTCCTCTGCCACCGGAGCCGCGTCGGCCACGGTCGTCGCCGCGGAGGACGCGGTGCCACCGTCGGGGTCGACGGCCAGGCGCAGCGGCACCGGTCGTCCGAAGTGGGTGCTCAAGGCCGCCTCGACTTCGGCCCGGCCCTTCTCGCAGCGCTGCATGTGGGGGGCGTTGGGTAGACCGAACACCGCCGCGCCATCGCTGACATCCAAGAAGCGACCGGCGGCGAAGAACGCCTTGCTGCGCGACGGCAGCGACGCCAGCACGGAATCCCCCCAAGCCAACGTGAGCTCATCGCGCGAGGGCAGGCCGACCGACGCCGCCGTCGACGCGGCCGCCGGGGCTTCGGGGGCAACGGGCTCGGCCGAGGCGACCGCGGGTTCGGGCGCTGCCTCCGACGCGGCCTCCTCCGCCGGCGCGGCATGCGGCGCCGGAGGGGTAAACGCGGGTGCCGGCGGGCTCGGTGATCGCGGCGGCGCCGCGGCCCGGACCGGCGTCGTCGACCGGGCCTGCTTCGTGGCCCGCAGGGCGTCTCGGGCGCTGGAGGCCGGCCGCTCGTCGGCATCGACTGACGATGACGCCGGAGCTCGCTCGGGGGCGGCCTCCACCTCGACGTCAGCCGCGGGTTCCGAGGCCGAGGCCGCAGCTTCGCGGCCGCCCGTTGGCGGGTGGGCCACACCTTTCGCATTCGGGCTCGGCGCGGCCGGGGAGATGGCCGGCGCCACGGGGGGCACGCCCCGCTCGAGCCGCGTGATCCGATCGGCCAGCGCGGCCAATGACGTGTCGGCTTCGGGCCGAGTGAGTCGGACGAGCGCCACCTCCAACGGGATGCGTTGGTCAGGGGCGTCCTGGATGCCGACGAAAGCTTCGCCCAGCACCTCGAGCGCCCGAGTTGTCGCCGCGGGGCCCAGGCGGGCCGCTTGATCGGCCACCCGGGCACGGTCACGGTCAGGAAGTCGGGACAGATCCGCCTGCATCGACGCCAGGAAGACATCGCGCAGCCGGCCGATCAGCAACTCCCCCAGGACCCGGGGACCGCGCCCACCGGCGATGGCCGCGTCAACGGCGATCAATCCGCGACCGGTGTCGCGTTCACACAGCGCCTCCACCAACTCGTCGAGGGCATCACCGTCGTCGGGTATGGCCCCGGCGGCGACGACCTGATCGAGGGCCGACTCCATGTCACGGGCTGACCCCGCCCCCACTCGCACCACGTAGTCAACGGCACCGGGGGGCACCTCGAGGGCCGCGTCGTCGATGATGAACTCGGCCAGCGCGGTGAGCTCCTCCGCCGAGAGCAGATGGACCTCGTAGTGCTGCGTGCGGCTCCGAATGGTGGGCAGCACCTTTTGGGGGTCGGTGGTGGCCAGCACGAACACCACGTGGGGCGGCGGTTCCTCCAAGGTCTTGAGCAGCGCGTTGGAGGCCGCCGTCGAGAGCATGTGGACCTCGTCGAGGATGTACACCTTGGTGCGTCCCGGCGTGCCCATCGCCGTCTTGGCGATGAGGTCGCGAATGGCCTCGACGCCGTTGTTTGACGCGGCATCCAACTCGTGTACGTCGAACGACGTGCCCAACTCGATGGAACGACACGACTCGCACACCCCACAGGGCTCGCCATCTTGAGGATCGGCGCAGTTGAGGACCTTGGCCAGGATGCGGGCCGTGGACGTCTTCCCCGTGCCTCGGGGTCCGCTGAAGAGGTAGGCGTGGCCCACCGTGTCGGCCACCACCGCGTGCTGCAAGGCGCGCACCAGATGCTCCTGACCTCGGAGCTCGGCGAAGCGCTGGGGGCGGTAGCGGCGGTACAGCGACTGATACGTCATCGGCGGCCGAGCCTACCGGCGCCGCCGGCCCGGTGGAGCGGCCGATGGCAGGCGCGAGAGAACCCGCTCCACGACAACGTCGGGGGTCGCACCCGAAGGACGTCAGGCGCGAGAGAACCCGCTCCCCCATGTGATGGTCAGGTGATCTGCGGCACACGAGAGGTCCCGCTGAGAGCTGCTGCCTTCCGGCCCTGACCCGATTCACAGGCTCCCGTTGCACAGGACCCGACCACCACATGCGAGAGCGGGTTCGTCGACACGATAGCCTGAGCGACCGCACTCCGGACAGGGCGCCCCGCAAAGGCGAACGAACCGGGGTGTGAGCACCCGGGAGGGATGCGAGAGCGGCCGAATCGGCACGCTTGGAAAGCGTGTGTGGGGCAACTCACCGTGGGTTCGAATCCCACTCCCTCCGCCAAGATCCCTCCTCCGCCGCGCTACGCCATGACCCCGGCCTCAGGCCAGCCGTGGGAGCATCACCGCAGGAGGCAAGATGGCCGCGACACGCCGGGACCGATACGACGAAGGACGGTCACTGCGAAAGGTGGTGCCCCGCTCGGCGCACCGCGACTGGAACCCCGCGCTCGACCGCGCCGATCCGGTCGATGTGCTCGAGGCCCAGGCGGCCACTCGCGCCGCCGAACTCGTCCCCATCCGCTACGGCCGGATGGCCAGTTCACCGTTCGCCTTCTTTCGGGGCGGGGCCGCCATCATGGCCATGGACCTGTCGACCACGCCACACACCGGGTTGCGGGTGGAAGCGTGCGGCGATGCCCACGTGGCCAACTTCGGCAAGTTCGCCACCCCGGAACGCAACCTCGTGTTCGACATCAACGACTTCGACGAGACCATCCCGGGCCCGTGGGAATGGGACGTCAAACGGCTCTGCGCCAGCTTGCAGGTGGTGGCCCGCGGCCATGGTTTCAACCCGAGCCGCAGCCACGACATCGTGACCACGGCGGTGCACACCTATCGCCAACGGATGGCCGAGGCCGCCGAACGCACGACGCTCGAGCTCTGGTACGACCGGATCCACGTGAAAGACGCCATCAGCCACTTCCCCCGGCGGTATCAGGCCGGGATCGAGCGCGTCGTACGCAAGGCGCAGCGCAAAGATCACGTCCGCGCCGTGGCCAAACTCACGACGGGGGGCGACGGTGCCCTCCGGTTCCAGGACGACCCGCCCCTCCTCGTCCACCTGAACGACACCGGTCACGGCATGGACGAGGTGCCGCCCATGATCGAGGACTACCGCGAGACGCTCCCGGATGACCGCCGCGCCCTGTTCGACCGCTTCGAGGTTGTCGACGTGGCTCGCAAGGTCGTCGGCGTGGGCAGCGTCGGGACCCGATGTTGGGTGGTGCTGCTCGAAGGCCCCAATCACCACGAGGGTGACCGCCTCATCCTGCAAGTGAAAGAGGCGCAAACCTCGGTGCTGGAGCCCTACGTGGGTGGCTCGACCCTCGCCCATCATGGACGTCGCGTCGTCGCCGGCCAGCGGCTCACCCAGGCGGCCAGCGACCTGTTCCTGGGTTGGACGTCGGCTCCCCTCAGCGGCCGCGACTACTACGTCCGCCAGTTGTGGGACGTGAAGGGCCAAGGCGATCTGCTGGCCATGGACTTCAAGAACCTCAGCTATTACGGCTCGCTGTGCGCATGGGCACTGGCCCGCGCCCACGCCCGCACCGGTGACCCTGTGGCCATCTCGGCCTACCTCGGCGGGTCTGACTCGTTCGACGACGCCATCGCCGCGTTCTCGGCGGCCTACGCCATCACCAACGAGCAGGACTACGTCACCCTCCTCGGCGCCATCGACTCCGGTCGGGTCGAAGCGCACACCGGAATCTGACACCCCGGTAGCCTCCGCCCATGGACGATCTCGAGGCCATGGGCCTAGCGCTGGACGAGGCACGCGCCGCCTTGGACCACGGCGATGTGCCCATCGGCGCCGTCGTCGTGGTCGACGGCGTGGTCATCGCCCGGCGCCACAACGAACGAGAGCTCACCAACGACCCCACCGCCCACGCCGAGGTGCTGGCCCTGCGCGATGCGGCCACCGCCGTCGGCTCGTGGCGACTCGATGACGCCACATTGGTGGTCACGCTGGAGCCCTGCCCGATGTGCGCCGGGGCCGCGGTCAACGCCCGGGTAGGTCGCGTGGTGTTCGGAGCCCGCGACCTGAAGGCCGGCGCCGTGGTCTCGCTCTACGGCATCGGGGCCGACCCTCGCCTCAACCACGAGTTCGCGGTCGAGGTCGATCTGCGGGGCGATGAATGCGCGGAACTGCTCACTACCTTCTTCGCCGAACGCCGGTAACCATCTCGTTGCGGCGCGACTAACCTCGTCCCCGGAAGGTTGCCAGAGCGGACGAATGGGACGGCCTCGAAAGTCGTTGAGGGTTACGGCTCTCCAAGGGTTCGAATCCCTTACCTTCCGCCACGAAAACGGCAGAGGCGGGGGACCGGTCACCGGTCCCCCGCCCCGTTTCACCCCAATGTCAGCCGATCCTGACCCGAGGATTGAGCGCACGGCTCACCTAACCTTGGAGGCCTCATGCGCATGCCTCCTCACATGGCCCTCGGGTCAGATCCCCACGCCATCAAGGGCGCCAAGGTGTCCAAGGGCATCGTCCGTCGTGTCCTGACCTTCGCCCGCCCGTACCGGCTGCTCCTCGCCGGCTTCCTGGCCACCATCGTCCTCGAGGCGCTCATCGCCCTCCTGCCGGTCCTGTTGTTCAAGCAGATCGTCGACCTCCTCCAGGCCGGAAGCACCGACCGCCACCAGGTGACGGTGCTGTCGTTGCTGGTAGCCGCGGCTGCGCTGGCTACCGCCGCTCTCTCCTTCTTCGAGCGCTGGTGGTCCTCGAAGATCGGCGAGGGGATCATCTATGACCTGAGGGTCAAGCTGTTCGACCACGTCCAGCGCATGCCCCTTGCCTTCTTCACCCGAACGCAGACCGGTGCGCTCATCAGCCGGATGAACAACGACGTCATCGGGGCGCAGAGGGCCGTCACCGGCACCCTCGGCTCGGTGGTGTCCAACGTCGTGGTGCTGATCACCACCCTCACCGCCATGTTCATCCTGCAGTGGCAGATCACCCTGGTCGCCCTCATCCTCCTACCCGTGTTCATCATCCCGGCCAAGCGGGTGGGGCGGAAGATGCAGGAGATCACCCGCGACAGCTTCGATCTCAACTCGGGCATGAACACGCAGATGACCGAGCGGCTGAACGTCTCGGGGGCCCAACTGGTCAAACTGTTCGGCAGCTACGAAGGCGAAGCCGAAGCCTTCGGCGACCGAGCCGGAAAGGTGCGCGACATCGGCGTGCGGGGGGCCATGTACGGCCGCACGTTCTTCATCGCCCTCGGGCTGGTCGGGGCCATCGGCACCGCCGCGGTCTACGGCATCGGCGGCAACATGGTCATCTCCGGCGTCATCGAGCTCGGCACGTTGGTCGCCATGGCCGCCTTCGTGACCCAGATCTACAACCCGCTCACGTCGCTCACCAACGCCCGGGTCGACATCATGACGGCGTTCGTCTCGTTCGATCGGGTCTTCGAGATCCTCGACCTGGCCAACACCATCCAGGACCGGCCCGGCGCCGTCGACCTCATCGCCCCGGCCGGACGCATCGAGATCGACGACGTCTGGTTCCGCTACCCGGCCGCCCGCGACGTTTCCCTGGCCTCGCTCGAGGCCGAGGGCGGGCGTCCCCTCTCCGACGAGGTCGGCGACGCCGTGCTCCGCGGCATCTCGGCGGTCATCGAGCCCGGCCAACTGGTGGCGTTGGTCGGCCCTTCCGGTGCGGGCAAGACCACCCTCAGCAGCCTCGTCCCCCGCTTGTACGAAGTCACCAGCGGCGCCATCCGGGTCGACGGACGCGACGTCCGAGATCTGACCCAGCAGTCGCTCCACGATGCCATCGGGGTGGTCAGCCAAGACCCCCACCTCTTCCACGAAACGATCATGTCCAACCTGCGCTACGCCCGCCCCGAGGCCACCGACGCCGAGGTCGAGGCAGCGTGTCGGGCCGCCCAGATCCACGATGTCATCGCCGGGCTGGCCGAGGGCTACGACACCATGGTCGGCGAGCGCGGGTACCGACTGTCCGGAGGCGAGAAGCAGCGCCTAGCCATCGCCCGCATGCTGTTGAAGGACCCCGCCGTGGTGATCCTCGACGAAGCCACCAGCCACCTCGATTCCGAGAACGAGCAGTTGGTCCAGCAGGCGTTGGCCGCTGCCCTCATCGGCCGCACCTCCATCGTCATCGCCCACCGCCTCTCCACCATCACCGCCGCCGACCAGATCCTGGTCCTCGAACGGGGTCAGATCGTCGAGCGCGGCACCCACCACACCCTGGTGGAGGACGACGGGCTCTACGCCGACCTGTACCGGACGCTGGTACGGGGCGAGGACATCCCCGCGTCGCCTGAGATCGTCAGGCCATGATCCCGCCGTCGACGGTGACGCACGACCCGGTCACATACGACGACGCGTCCGACGCCAGGTAGAGCGCGGTCCCCACGATCTCCTCGGGGTCGGCCACCCGCTTGACCAAGGTCGACGCCACGATCGAGTCATAGAAGGCGGGGTTGTCGAGGGTGGCGGCCATCATGTCGGTGCGAAACGGGCCGGGGGCGATGGCGTTCACCCGGACGCCGCGAGGCGCCCACTCCTTGGCCATCACCCGGGTCAACGACCACAGCGCCGCCTTGCCCGAGCAGTAGAGCCCGAGGTACTCGCCCGGGTTGAACGCCCCCACCGTGATCACGTTGATCACGACTCCGTGCGCCGACGCAGCCAGATGGTCGAGCGCTCGGGCGGCCAACAACACCGGGCCCTTCACGTTGACCGCATACGACGCATCGAACGCCTCCGAGGTCATGTCGGTGAGCGGCGTGGCCAAGGGGTTGGCCGCATTGTTGACCAAGATGTCGAGCCCACCGAAGTGATCGACGGTGGCCGCCAGCAGGGCGTCGACCTGGTCGGGCCGGCCCACGTGGGTGGGCACCGCCAGCGCCTCGCCCCCGGCGGCGGCGATCTCGGCCACCACGGTGTCACAGGCATCGGCCTTGCGACTGGCCACCACCACACGGGCCCCGGCCGCCGCGAACCCCAGCGCAATGGCCCGGCCCAGGCCGCGACTCCCACCGGTCACGAGGGCCGTCCGGCCAGTCAGATCGAACAGGTCACGGGGATCAGGAATGGTCATGGGCGGGGACTCTACGCCTGACACCGCTCCCGGCGGCCTGCTCCCCTAGGTTGTCTCCATGGGGGAATTCACGAAGACCGCGACGCGCCCGCAACACCACGCCCGCGGAGGTGCCCGTCGTGACCGCAGGTCCATCCGTGTCGTCGCCTCCGCGGTGATCCTCACCCTGGTGGCGGCCGCCTGCGGCTCCAGCGGTTCGGGCTCATCGGGCCCGGCCACCACCGCGCCGGTCGTCCCTCAACAGGCGGCCTATGAGGCGCCGGGGCCGTACGTCCCCGGGGTCACCCAGCTGAACATGAACGGGCGCCGGGTCGAGGTTTGGTATCCCGCCGACCGTGGCGCCGAGGCGGGCAAGGCCAAGGACGTCTTCTCCATCTCCGGGCTGTTGCCCGACAACCTCAAGAGCATCGTGCCCGCCGACATCGACCCGCACTACACCACCGATGCTTACCGCGACATCAAGGCCAGCACGAAGGGGCCCTTCCCCATCGTGTTGTTCAGCCACGGCTATGCCGGCTACCCCACGCTCTACGCCTTCCTGACCACCCACCTGGCCAGCTGGGGCTTCATCGTGGTTGCGCCCGACCACAACGAACGGGGCCTCCTCGCCGCCCTCACCCAGTGCGTCAAGCCGGCCGACGACGCCGCCGTCTTGCTGGCCGCTCGCGATCTGGTCGTGGCGCAGAGCAACGATCCGACCGCGCTGCTGCACAACACCGCCGATCCGACCAAGGTGGCCACCGTCGGCCACTCAGCCGGAGCGGCGGCGGCCATGACGGCGGCCAACGACCCCAGCGTCGCCACCTTCGTGGCCCTGGACGGGGCCGGCGTGCGCTCGAGCTCCGCCACACCGCCGGAGACCACGGCCGATGGCTGCATCGTGCGCCCCACGACCACCACCACGGCCGCGGGGGCGACCACGTCCACCGCTCCGCCGACAACTATCGCCGCCGGCGACATCCCCCAGAAGCCCGGCATGATCATCACCGGCGGCAATGACGCGGTGATCCCCCTCGACCGCCTGCGTCCCGTCTATGACCAGATGGCGGACCCGAAACGACTCGTCGTCATCGACGGCGCCGGGCACAACAGCGTGACCGACATCTGCCTCATCGGCGCCGACCAAGGCGGCCTCATCAAGATCGCCGCGAAAGTCGGCATCCAGGTCCCCGAGCAGCTGGCTGTCTTGTTCGAGGACGGCTGTGACACCACCAAGGGCTACCCCGCGCCCAAGCAGGTGTGGGAGGTGCCGCGTCACTTCGTCGTTGCCCAACTCCGCTGGGTGTTCGGAATCGATCCCGAGCCGGTCGGCCTCGGCCCCGGCATCGCCGATGCCTTCCCACCGTTGAGGCTCGACTACGAGTTCACGAACTGAATTCCGATGTGGCGTCGCTCGGATCGGCGACCAGGGACATCCCGTCGACAGCCAGCTCACGAGGCAAGGCGTGGGCCATGAGATCGTCACACCGGGGAGGGTGGTCGGTGATGGCGGCCGCGTCGCTGCGCCGACCGACTTCCAGCACTTCGTCCAGCAGGGATCGGGCATCGCCATCGAGCAGCGCGAGGTCGTCGGAGACAAGAGCCATCCCTCCGGAGACGGCCACTCCGTGGGCCCACGTGCGTATGGCCGCCGCGCTCATCTGGGTCTCGGCCTGACGCAACATCAGGCAGTCGGGGTCGTTCAACCACAGGCGGCGGTGCATGAAGCTCCGCGCCAGAGTGTTGTGCCAGGCGTGCTGGGTCGCCGGTTGCACCCCGGTGTACCCGGCGAGGTCGAACTCCCAGGTTTCGCGCTCCCACGCTGGGGCCACGTCGGCGCCGATGCGGTTGCCGTCCACCACGCCCACCACGTTGGCCAGCGGTACGCCGCAACCAAGAATGAACGTGTCCTCGCCGGCGCCCCGCCGCACCGCGTCGTAGCCGGCCCGTACCCGCTGCGCGGGGGTCTGAGAGGGTTCAGCCCAGATGCCGTCGAAGCTGGGCGCGTAGGTGAAGTCCAATTTGAGATAGGTGAAGCCCGCGTCCACCAGCTCCGCCGCCGTCGATTCGAGATGGTCGGCCACGTCGGGATTGGTCGTGTCGAGGGTCCACATGAACCCCCCTTGACCGCCGCCCCACGGCTGGTTGAAGCACGAGATGAGGGGATCCCCGTTCGTGAATCGGGCCAGCCACTCGGGGTGATCGCGGGCTATCTGCGAGTCGGGGGCAACCAGGAACGGGGCCAGCCAGAGGCCGGGCTGACGGCCTTCGGCCGCGATGGCGTCGGCGATCACATCCAGCGACGACGGGAACTTGTCGTTCGTGGTGGTCCAGTCACCGATCGCTGATTGGAACCCGTCATCGAGTTGGAAGACATCGAAGGGCCAGTCGCCGGCCAGGGCCAGATTGGCCCGCAGGTGCTGCTCGGTGACGCCGTGGAAGTAGTGGTACCAGGAGCACCACCCCACTTGGTACGGCGCCTCGACCCGCGCCTTGGCCACCCGGCCGACTTCGGCGGCCCAGTGTTCCAAGAGCATCGAGGCGGAGGCCCCGTCGGCGGCGCCGTCAGCGATCAGCACCGGGTGCAGCTCGCGGGTCTCACCCGGGGCCAGGCGCGCTCCCCCGAGGTAGGCCTCGACCCAGAGTTCGGGCCCGGCCGCGCCAGGTCGCAGCCGGAGGATGCCGTCGTGGTCCTTGCCGTCGTCGAAGCCAATCAGCATCGGGGCACCACCACCGGCCTGCAGCACCGTCACCCATTCCGAGCGCAGCTCCCCATCGCGGGACTCGGCCGGATCGGCATGGTGCGTCGACCGGAGCAGATCGAGCGAACCGGGGGTGGCCGACAGGTCGCGATCGATGCCGAACACCGCCACCCCGCTCGGCGACCACGACTGGTAGCCGTTTCGGAACATCCGCAAGGGGACCGGCGCATCGCCCAGCGCGAACACGAGCGCCACCGATCGGACACGCAGCGGCGCGTCGCCTCGATTGGTCAGCGACCACCCGATGGCGGCGTGGCCCGGTCCATCGCCGGTACGAACCTCGAGGGGACCCACGACGGCGGAGCCCGTGGTGAACGACGTCGAACCGACGACCTCTCCGTCGAATTCGATGCGGGCCGGTTCCAGATGCACGGCGGCATCGTAGGCGTCGGCTCCGGGGGGCCCGGTACTCAGGCCCGCCGCGACGCCAGGAGTTCGACGGCCTCACCATGAGGAACGGGGCGGCTGAACAGGTAGCCCTGGGCCAGTTCGCAATCGAGGGCACGCAGGGCCTCCATCTGCGACACCGTCTCCACGCCTTCCGCCACCACCGTGAAGCCCAAGGACTTGGCCAGGTTGATGGCCGCCGACACGATCGCCGCCTCCTGAGAGCCCGGGCGATCGACTCCTTCGACGAAGGCTCGATCGATCTTCAGATAGTCGGCCATGGAGAAATGACGCACGTAGTCGAGGGTGGCGTAGCCGGTCCCGAAATCGTCGATGGCGATGCGGACCCCGACCGCCTTCAGCCGGTTCAATGCCGTCACGGCATGGCCGACGTCGTGCACCAGCGCGCTCTCGGTCACCTCGAAACACAACCGGGCCGGGTCGAGCCCGCTGTGGTCGAGCGCGTCGGCCACCACCTCCAGCAGGTCCTCGTCGGCCAGTTGGCGGGCCGAGAGGTTCACCGCCATCTCGATCTGGCTTCCACCCGGGAGTGTCGGCCACTCCGCGGCGCGGGCGACCGCCTCACCCAGCACCCAGCACCCGATGGGGACGATGAGCCCGGTCTCCTCCGCCAGCGGGATGAACGCCTCGGGATGCACCAGCCCGCGCTGGGGCCGGTTCCATCGCACCAAGGCCTCGACCTGGGTGACCAGACCATCGGCGAGCTGGACGACGGGCTGGTAGTGGAGCTCGAACTCGCGGCCTTCGATGGCCGAGCGAAGGGCCCGTTCCATCGTGAGCTGATCGACCGCCGGCTGATCGCGCTTCTTCTGGAAGACGACTCGCTGGTTGCGTCCCTGATCCTTGGCCCGGTACATGGCGACGTCGGCATTGCGAATGAGCGACTCGGACGGCACGGAAGGATCGTCGGTGAAGGCGATCCCGATGCTGGCTGTCACGAAATGCTCGCTGGCGTCGGCCAGGACGATCGGCTCGCGTAGCTGCTCCGCGAAACGATGCGCCGCCTCGACGGCCTCGGCCTCCCCGCGAAGGTGCTGACACACGACCATGAACTCGTCACCGCCGAAGCGTCCCAACGTCTCGGCTGAGCGCAGCAGATGCCGGAACCGCTCGGCCACCTGCTGCAACACGAGATCGCCGATGGCGTGGCCTTCGGAATCGTTGATGACCTTGAAGCGGTCGAGGTCGATGAACAACACCGCGACCCCACCGTCGTGCTCGCGACCCAACCGCTCCAGGCCCTCCTGGATGCGGCGCGAGAGCAAGGCACGGTTGGGAAGGTCGGTGAGCGGGTCGTAAAGGGCCTGATACTCGAGCGCGGCCTCGAAGCGGGCCCGCTCGATGGCGATGGCGGCCAGATTCATCGCTCGCTGGATGAGATCGAGCTCGGCGGTGGGAAGGTCGACGGCGATGCGATGGAACACCGTCAGCGAACCCACCAGCTCACCCGAACCGGGTGCCCGCAGGGAAGCCACGCGGGCCTGGGTGAAACCGTGGGTGGCGAACAGGGCGGCGCCCGCCGCCCCCAGTCGGTCGTCGTCGACCAGATCAAAGACGAAGACCTCGCCGACACCGGTGCGGAGGACCTCGCCGCCGGGCGAACTCGGGGCGAGGTCGTCGTAGAACTGGCGGATCTCGTCCGGCACGCCGGACCGGGTGCGCATCCGGATCACCCCGTCCGGATCGAGCATGCCGATGGCGGCGGTCACCGATTCGAGGTGGCGTTCCACCATGGTGGTGATCTTGGCCAGCGTCACTTCGAGCGGCGCGCCGCGGGCGATGGCCTCCAACAGATCCGCCTGTTCGGCCAAGAGCTCCTCGGCCCGACGCCGACCACTCACATCGTGGAGATTCACCACGAAGCCCCGCACCGCCGGATCGGCCACTCGATCACCCACCCGGACGCCCATCCAGCGCCAGCTCCCATCGCGGTGGGCCACGCGGAATTCGTAGGACCGGCCCGGCGAACGGCGGCTGCCGACATCGAACAATCCCCGGGCCCTCGATACGTCGTCGGGATGAATCAATTCGGTGAACACGACGTCAACGAACTCATCGACCTGATAGCCGAGGACCTCGGTGAGCGCCGGGCTGGCATAGCGGACCGCACCGTCGGTGCCCGTCACCATCACGAGGTCCGAGCTGCCCTGCACCATGGCCTCGGCCCAAGCCTCGCTGCGCTCCAACGCCGCCGCCGCCGCTACCCGATCCGACAGGTCGACGTAACTGGACAGGTACCAGGTCGCGCCTTCGTCGGTCTCGACCTCGCGATAGGTGGCCTCGACGCGCACCGGAGTACCGGCCTGGTCGTGCAGCCACAGCTCCACCGTGACCTTCTCGCCGCCGCGCAGCCCGGCCTCCACCCGACGCAGGGTGTCGAGGTCGGTGTCGGGGCCCACCAGCACGCCGGGCGACTCACCGACGATGGAATCGAGGTCGTAGCCCAACAGGGTGGTGAAGGCGTGGTTCACGAATCGCACCCGCACGACGGGGTCAACATCGTCGGACGTACTCAGCACGAGGGCGTCGGAGGATTGCGCGACCACCGCCTCGAGGACTCGTACCCGCTCGTCGAGGGAGTGACGATCGAGACCAATCGCCATGTCCTCGCCGGCTTCGGATTTCGACAGCTCGTTGATGGTGACCCCGAAGTCATGGCCGGTGTCGAGGGACCCGGCGGGCAGGCAGGACAGGACCGGATGGAGCCGTCCCGGTTGTCATCGGCCGGGACCCGGTAGGGCCTTGAGAACGAGGGACATTCTTACGTCAAAACGGAGTCAATCAGGACCACCCCCTGGAACACCCAGCTGGCCCCGCTACGGTCACCCATCGTGGAGGAGCCCACCTACCGGGTCAGCGACCTGACGACTGCCATCCAGACCGCGCTCGATGTCTGTTTCCCCGACGAGGTCTGGGTCCAGGGTGAGATCAGTTCGCTGAGTCGGTCACCGGCCGGGCATGTGTACTTCCAGCTCGTCGAAGCCGGCGAGCCCGGGGCGCCGCCCGTGGCGCAGGTGTCGGTCACCCTCTTCGCCTCGGCCAAGGCGTCGGTGAACGCCACCCTCAAACGGGTGAGCGGCATCCGGATGACGGACGGGGTGGAGATCCGACTGCGGGGTCGCATCTCGATCTACGGACCCCAGGGCAAGCTGCAACTGCGGATGACGGCGATCGACCCCGACTACACGTTGGGTCGGCTGGCCAGCGAGCGCGACCGTCTCCTCCAGGCCCTCTCGGCCGAGGGGCTGGTCGGCCGCAACGGCACCCTGACCTTGACCGTGCGGCCGCTGCGGGTGGGCATGATCACCAGTAGCGGCAGTGCCGCCGAAGCCGACTTCCTGCACGAACTGGAATCGAGCGGCTTCGAGTGGCAGATCCTCGCCCTCGATACCCGGGTGCAAGGTGCCGCCGCCGACCGAGGCGTCGCGGCCGCCGTTCGCCAACTGGCCGCCGCCCAGGTGGACGCCATCGCCATCATCCGGGGCGGTGGCGCCCGCACCGACCTCGCCACCTTCGACCGCGAGGCCGTGGCTCGAGCAATCGCCGGCGCCAGGGTCCCGGTCCTCACCGGCATCGGCCACGAGATCGATCGCAGCATCGCCGACGAGATGGCCCACACCGCGTGCAAGACCCCAACCGCCTGCGCCGGATTCCTGGTGAGTCGGGCCCGGGCGTACCACGACCGCGTCGACGCCAGTTGGGAGCAGATCGGGCGGGCAGCCACGCAGCAGGTCGACCAGGCCGAGCGGCACCTTCGTACCGCCGGCACGGGGGCGGCCCGCGCCGGCCTGGCGGTCGTGCTGGGAGCCGATCGCCGCTTGGGCGAGGCCACCCGGCGGCTGGCTCGTGCCGCCCCTCGAACGGTCGAGCGGGCGACGCTCGACCTGGACGCCGCCGCCACCCGGGTGGGTTCCCTGGACCCGGCGCGGGCGCTGGCCCGGGGGTGGTCGATCACGCGGACTGCGCAAGGCTCCCTGGCGCGTAGCGTCGACGACCTCCAGCCCGACGATCTCCTCGTGACGACGTTCGCCGACGGAACCAGCGAGAGCCGGATCGTCGCTGACGGCCTCTCCCGACGCGCCGAGCCCACTCCATCGCTTCGATCCGAAGGGCGAGTCCATGACCGCTGATGTCACCCCCACCTACGCCGACGCCATCGCCGAACTCGATGTGATCCTGGATCAACTCGAATCCGGTGACGCCGACATCGACGCGCTCGCGGCGCAGGTGGGTCGAGCGGCCGAGCTGGTGCGGCTGTGCCGGGATCGCCTGGACGGCGCCCGCACCGAGGTCACCCGGATCGTCACCGAGCTCGACGGGAACGGTGTTGAACCGGTCATCGATCCCGCGGACGCAACCGACGAGGACCGCTCGCCGTGAGCGAGGTGGAACCACCAGAAGTCATCCGTGTGGTGGCCGGACCGGTCGAGCGTCGGCTCGACGAGATCCTGACCGAAGAGCACGCTCGCTGGGTCACCATCGACGGTGACCTCGCGGAACCCCTGGAGGCGCTCCGCCGATTCGTCCTCGGCGGCGGCAAGCGGTTGCGCCCGGCGTTCTGTCACTGGGCCTATATCGGCGCAGGCGGGAGGGACGATCCCACCGAGGCTTCGACCGACCCGGCACCGACGATCGTGGATGTGGGCGCCGCCTTCGAGCTCCTGCACGCATTCGCCTTGATCCACGACGACGTCATGGATGGATCGGGCACCCGGCGCCGCGCCCCAACCGTCCACATCGAGTTCGAGGCTGTCCACCACGCGGGGGTCTGGCGGGGAGAGCCTCGCCGTTTCGGCGAGGGCGTCGCCATCTTGGTCGGAGACCTGGCCTGTGTGTACGCCGACCGACTCCTCGTGGGCGCTCCCCCCACGGCCCGCCAGATCTGGAACGAGCTGAAGATCGAGCTCAACATCGGCCAGTACCTCGACGTGCTCGGCACGGCCCGGGCCGGCACCGACATCGCTACGGCCCGCCGCATCGCTCGCTACAAGTCCGGCAAGTACACCATCGAGCGACCGCTGCACCTCGGGGCCGCCCTGGCCGGACGCGACGTCGAGCTCGGGGCCAGCCTCTCCGCCTATGGGGACCCGCTGGGCGAGGCCTTCCAGCTCCGCGACGACATCCTCGGCACGTTCGGCGACAGCGACCGCACCGGGAAACCCGTCGGCGACGATCTCCGGGAGGGAAAGCCGACACCGATGCTGGCCGAGGCCATCGCCAGGGTGGACGACCCCGTGGGACGAGCCCTCCTGGCGCGCGTCGGCGCTCCCGACCTCAGCGACGATGAGGTCGTCGCCCTGCAGGATCTGCTCACCACCTGCGGAGCGCGGTCGGAGATCGAGCGATCCATCACCACGCTGTCCGAACGCGCCATCGCCGCCATGGAGGCCTCAACCCTGCGCGAAGACGCCCGCCGAGCCCTCGTGACCATGGCCCGCTACGTGGCCGATCGACAACACTGAGCGAGCGGGCAATAAGGCAGGCGCCTGAATCAGTCGTACCATTGCCAGCGTGAAGGTGACCCCGGAACGGGAAGCATCACTGCAGGCCATCGCCCCAGGCGATGCCGTTACCGTTCTGGACGAGGACGGACGAGTCGTTCTGGTCAGCGAATCGGTCGAGAAGGTGCTTGGCTACTCGGCCGAGGAGTATTCCGCGCTCGAGCCCATCGACCTGGTGCATCCCGCCGAGCGACCCGTCATCCGCCGTGAGTGGCGCGAACTGTTGCTGCTCCCCAAGGGACGGCGGATCTGGGAGCTACGGTCACGGCACCGTGACGGCACCTACCGGTGGTACGAGGTCGTCGCCGTCAACCTGCTCGACGACCCCGATGTCGGGGGCATCCTCAACAGCGTCACCGACATCAGTGCCCGACGTAGCCCCGAGCCTGTGGGCGACTTCGACTCGCAGTTCGAGCAACTCCTGCAGGGCAGCCCTGACGTCATCGCCTCCCTGTCGGAGAATGGCATCGTGACCTGGGTGTCCGGGGCGATCCGGGAACTGATCGGTTGGGCCCCCGAAGATCTGGTGGGCGGCTCAGTCTTCGACTTCATCCATCCCGACGATCAGGCCAGCGCACTCGAGCGCTTCGCTCGGGCCCTGGAATCGATCGAGTCGGTGGACCCAATCACGTTGCGGGCCCGCCACCGAGACGATTCCTGGGTGCTCGTGGAGGCGGCCGGAAGCATCATCATCGATGCCGTCAGCGGCACCACCACGTTCGTCATCAACCTCCGCGACGTGAGTTGGCGGGCCGATGCCATCGACGCCCTGCGGACGAGTGAGCAGCTCTTCCGCACCGTGGCCGACTCGTCGCCGATCGGGATCTACCAACAGAACGCCAACAACGAGTGCGTCTACGTCAACCAGCAGTGGAGCGACATCACCGGCCTGACCTTCGCGGAAGCGCGTGGTTCGGGATGGCGGCGGATGATGCACGCAGAGGACGTGGCCGCCATCGGACTCCCGACCCAAGGGCGGACCCCGGGAGGCCTGAACCGCACGCTCGAGTTCCGAGTCGTGCGGCCCGACGGTGAGATCCGTTGGGTCGCAGTGCGGGCCGCCGGTCTGGACAACAACGATGGCGTGATGGTGGGGACGGTGGGCACGCTCGAAGACATCACCGAGCGCCGTGAGTCCGAACGCGAGCGGCAACGGCTCATCGACATCTTCGAAGCCACCGAAGATTTCGTCGGGATCTGCGACACCAACGGCGAGATGCTCTACATGAACGCCTCCGCCAAACGACTCGTCGGACTCGACCCCGATGCCTCGGTCGCGGGCAGGGAGATGGGCGCCCTCTTCCCGTCGTCGGTGACCGAACGCATCGGGACCGAGATCCGACCCATCGTCGAACGCACGGGCCGCTGGTACGGCGAGTTGGCGCTGTCGCGACCGGAGGGTGGTGTCATCCCGGTGTCGGCACAGATCCTGTTGCATCGAGCGACCGAGGAGGCCGATCCGTACTTCTCGGCGGTACTACATGACATCAGCGACCACAAGGCCTTCGAGCTCCGCCTGGCCCACCAGGCCACTCACGATCCGTTGACCGGCCTCCCCAACCGCACGCTCCTGCTCGACCGACTCGAAGGAGCGCTGGCTCGAGCCCTCCGCCACAACCGCCGGGTGGCGGTGCTGTTCCTCGACCTGGACCATTTCAAAGTGGTGAACGACAGCCTCGGCCACTCGTTGGGGGACCGTCTGTTGGTAGGCATCGCCGAGCGCCTGACCGTGGCGCTGCGGCCGGGCGACACGGTGGCGCGTTTCGGGGGAGACGAGTTCGTGATCCTGTGCGAGGACCTGGTCGACGACGCCGAAGCCATTCTCATCGCCGAGCGCATCGACGAAGCCCTGAGCGGACCATTCACGATCGACGAAACCGAGGTGTTCATGGGGGTGAGCATCGGCATCGCTCTGCCTGACGGGCGCGACACCGAAGCCGAGACCCTCATCCGAGATGCCGACGCGGCCATGTACCGAGCCAAGGACCGGGGTCGGGCCCGATGGGAGTTGTTCGACAACGCCATGCGGGCCAGCGCAGTCGATCGCCTCGACATCGAGAACGCCCTCCGGCGAGCCCTCGAACGACGGGAGTTGCGGATCTTCTACCAGCCGATCATCGATCTCCATGACGGCAGCATCGACGGCGTCGAGGCCCTCCTGCGCTGGGAGCATTCCGAACGGGGCCTCCTCCCCCCAGTCGAGTTCATCACCGTGGCCGAGGAGACCGGACTCATCGTCCCCATTGGCTCGTGGGTCCTCGACCAGGCGTGCCGGCAGGTGCAGCGGTGGCAGTCGGTATCGAACAACGCCAGACCACTGCGGTTGTCGGTCAACATCTCGGGCCGCCAGCTCGGTCACCCCCGTCTTGTCGAAGACGTCGCCGCGGTCTTGGCCGATACCGGGATCAACCCGGCCCATGTCGAGTTGGAGATCACCGAGAGCGTGCTCATGGACGATGTGGACATGTCGGCCGAGACGCTGGGCCGACTTCATCAGCTCGGGATCAAGTTGGCGGTCGACGACTTCGGCACGGGCTACTCGTCGCTCAGCTATCTGCGGCGCTTCCCCGTCGATCTTCTGAAGGTGGACCGATCCTTCGTCGACGGGCTGGGCGAGGACCCCAGTGACTCGGCCATCGTTACCGCCATCATCACGCTGGCCCACGCGTTGGGTCTAAGCGCGGTGGCGGAGGGCGTCGAGTCACCGTTGCAACTAGCCGAGCTCCGACGGCTGGGATGTGACCGGGCGCAGGGGTACTTCATGGCGCGACCGGCCGGAGGTCACGAGATCGGTGAGTTGTTGGCCAGCGGCCGGAGTTGGTAGCTCAGCCTCCTCGCCGCGCCACCGCCCAGTGGCGTGCCAAGCTGACCGGGCATGTCCGCCCCGCTCACCCGCGACCTCATCATCAGCGGCGCACGCGACATCATCGCGTCCGAGGGTCTGGACGCGGTGTCCCTCCGCCGCCTCGCCGCCGCCCTCGGTGTCACCGCCCCGGCGCTGTACGCCCACATCCGCGACAAGCGCGACCTCCTGCGGGGGGTGGCTGAGCTCGAGTTCGCCGAGCTCATCTCCAGCTTCGAGGCCGTCGCCGTTACCGAACCGGTGGCTCGACTCCACCGGCTCAGTCGCGTCTATGTCGAACGGGCCCTGGCCGAGCCTGAGCTGTTCCGCACGATGTTTCTCTTCCCCCCCGAGCTCGACCTCAGCGCCACCACCGGCGAGGAACTCCCGATGGCGACCACGTCGTTTCGGATCGCCCTCGATGCGGTGTCCGCCGCCATCGCCGCCGGTGCGCTGGGCGATAGTGATCCACTCATCGCCGCGCTCACGCTGTGGACCGCGACGCACGGAGTCGCCGATGTCTTGTTGCTCGGCTTCCCGTTCGACGATGCCACCCGTGATCTGTTGATCGACTCCGTGATCGACACGGTCTTGACGGGCCTCGGCGCACACCTCACCGTCGAGGCCCCCTGATTCGGCTCGTCAGCTGAGCTCGCGGAAGCGATCCAGGGCAGCCTCGACGGTCAGTTCCAGGACCCCGAACTCACCGACTACCCCGATGAGCCACTCCGGACGGACTACGGCGGCGACCGCGATCGGCTGATCGAGTCCCGAACCGTGCCGCGCCATGCGCACAAACTCCGCGGCATAGTCAGGAGGCCGCACATCGCGGGAAAGTTCGAGCAGGGCCAGCGGGTCGGGGGGCGCCGGGAGCGCCGGATCCAGTGGGACCACAAGCGGGGAGGAGGGACGGATCCCACCGCCGATCAAGCCGGGCCCGTCGGCCAGGATGGCCCCCCTCACCAATTCGGGCCGAGCTCCAGCGATGAGCAGGGCGATAT
>Ga0209068_10000437_pt1 | contig 22635 bp, 22 predicted proteins | sample ColStrG_CSR_2012_FD_187200 | JGI IMG/M metagenome (GOLD analysis project Ga0209068, IMG submission 187200) | Freshwater sediment microbial communities in response to fracking from Pennsylvania, USA - Cold Stream Run_MetaG_CSR_2012 (SPAdes)... | ecosystem: Environmental > Aquatic > Freshwater >...
TCCCTACGGAAAGGGGAAGCGCATGAAGGCAAAGGCCGGTGACTGGCTGGTGATCAAGGGCACCACAATCGATCAGCCAGACCAGCGGGGACTCATCACCGAGATTCACTCACCCGATGGCGTACCGCCATATGTGGTGCGGTGGCTCGCCACCGACCACGAGGCGACCGTTTTTCCGGGCCCGGACGCTGTAGTCGTCACGGCCGCGGAGCAGGCGGACGCCGACGAGCGTGCGCGACGGCGGTTCGGAGGCGTGCAATCGGCCATTTCCCAGGATAAGAGCAAGTAGGCGCTTGTGCTCGCGCAGGTCGGTGACTTTTGGCCCTGCCCAGCAACCAGTTCCGTGACGTAGCACGGTAAGTATGAGCCACAGAACAGAGTTGCCACAGACCATCGATGTTGACGTGACAACGCACGATGAGTTTCCGGGAGCGGCCGACTACGCGCGCAGCAAGATTGGCCAGCTGGGACGGTACACTCGCCGGCCGGTGCTGCAGGCCCGCGTCAAACTGACCAGGCATCGCGATCCGGCGGTTCGGCGGCCTGTGGTCGCGCAGGCCAATCTCGACGCCGACGGCCAGCTTCTTCGCGCTCAGGTCCAGGCAGAGACCGCGCGAGAGACGGTCGATCTTCTGGCGGCGCGGCTGCGCCGCCGGCTGGAGCGCGCCGCCGGGCACTGGGAGGCGCGCCGCGGCGAGCTGCCCTCGGCCAGTTGCCATGAATGGCGGCACGATTCCGCGCCAACGCACCGGCCTAACTACTTCCCCCGTCCGGCAGATGAGCGCCGTGTTATCCGTCGCAAGTCGTTCACGATGGCGCCCTGCACCCTCGACGAGGCCGCGGGTGAAATGGATCTTCTCGACTACAACTTTCACCTGTTCACTGAGCAAGGCACCGGCACCGCCGCTGTCCTGAATCGCACGGACGCGACGGGGTACCGCCTTGCTCTTGTAGCGCCCGCTTTAGCCGACGAGCTGAGCCCATACGCGCTGCCCGTGAACATTAGCCGGCAGCCGGTTCCGTGTCTGACCGAAGAGGAAGCGGCCAACCGGCTGGGCCTGCTTGGCCAGCCGTTCCTGTTCTTTGTCGATGCCGCCCAGGGCCGCGCCAGTGTGTTGTATCACCGCTACGACGGGCATTACGGCTTGATCGCCCCGGCGGGCTGAGTGTCTTGTACGGCAGCGCACCCAGTGACGTTCGTCCAGCGGTCAGGTGCCTTTGCGCCCTTACGTCCGAGGCCAGATTGCCGGAACGTTAGGTATGCCGAGATGGTTCGAGGTTGCCACCGGTTCACGTGAAAAGGGGTAGTTGAGTTATGAGTAGTCGGAATTTCGGCCTGGGGCCGGCGGCGGGCGAGTACAGCGCGGAGGACGACAACCAGCTTCAGCCAGAGGACACGCTGATTGACCGCGGCGTCGATGACATACTTGACGAGGGATATTCGCCGCCCGAGCGACCCTACGCACGTGGGGCCTATGGGCCGTCGGAAAGCATCGACCAGCAGCTTGCAGAGGAAGAGCAAGATCCGCTGTCGCGGATCGGTAACCCGCTCGACGCGGAGGAACAGCAGCGGTCCGACGAAGCCGAGCGTGAAATCGAGTTCCCGCAGCGACGCGAGGTCGGGCGGGTGCGCGCGGGTCGACTTGTCGCGCCGGACAGGGGGTATGGCGAAGACACAGAGGCGGAGCTGGTGGCCGAGGACGTCGGTATCAGCGGGGGAGCAGCGTCTGCCGAAGAGGCCGCTATTCACATCATCGAAGATGGCGACTGACCCTCTATCGATGAAAACGACGCCTCCGCACAAGAAATCCGCGGCATGCTGAAAGCATGAAGAGCACCCAGTCGTAACGAATGGCCCTCGCCTGCTTGGGCATCGAGAGCTGCCCCTCCAGAAGAGGCACCATGATCGCTTCGGGAGCGATTGCATTCAAGCGGACCGCGCGCAACCAAGCGGATCATCCGTCGGTTACGTCTACCCGCTCTTCACTGTTCGTAGAGAGCCGAGAGGCGGTCGGTGAACTTGTCGATGACCACCTTGCGGCGTAGTTTCATGCTCGGCGTGAGATCGCCGGCCTCGATGGAGAGCTCGCGGTCGATGATCGTGAACTTCTTGATCTGCTCCCAGCGATTCAGTTCCAGGTTCAGCTCGTCGACGTAGCCGGCGATCAGTTCCCGGGTTTTCTCATCGCTGGCTATGTCGGCGAAAGAATTGCCCGCCAGGCTGTGCTTGCCGGCCCAGTCGGTGATCGCTTCGTTATCGAGGCTGACCAGCGCCACGCAGTAGGGCTTACCCTCTCCGTAGACGAGAAGCTCGCTCACATACGGGCAGAGGCCCTTGAATTTCACATCGATCGCTGACGGCGCCACGTACTTGCCTTGCGAGGTCTTGAACATGTCCTTCTTGCGGTCGGTGATCCGCAGATAGCCGTCGGCGTCGATCTCACCGACGTCGCCGGTGCGGAACCAACCGTCCTGGTCGAGCGCCTCGGCGGTGGCGTCCGGCAGATCGTGGTAGCCGGCCATCACACCCGGCCCCCTGAGCAAGATTTCGCCGTCGCCGGCGATCTTGACCTCAGTGTCCGGGAACGGCCAGCCGACGGTCCCGAACCGATAAGCGTTGGGGCGATTGATAAATGACGCCGCCGCAGTCTCGGTCAGCCCGTAGCCCTCGAGCACCGTGATGCCGACAGCGTCGAACCACTGCGCGACGTCACGGTCCAGGGCAGCGGCCGCGGAGACGAAGAACCGCACCCGGCCACCGAACCGCTCCCGGATTGTGCAGAACACCAGCCGGTCTGCCACCTTGTAGGCCAGCGATGACACCAACGAAGGCTTCTTCCCGGCTTGCCGGGCTTGAGACACCTTGACGCCGACCCCGATTGCCCAATCGAAGATCATTTTCGTGAGGCCGCCCTTTTCGGCTGCCATCCCCTCAGTGCGGGCGTGTGCCTTCTCGAAGATCCGCGGTACTGCACCCATGATGGTGGGACGCAGCGCACCGAGGTTATCGACGATCCTTTCGACGCGGCCGTCGATCGCGGTGGCGAAGCCGATCTGCAGCGGCAATGCCAGCATCACCTTGCCAAATGCGTGTGCCAGCGGCAGCCAGAGGAAGTTCAGGTCGTCGGGGCCGAGGACGTGCAGGGCATCGATGGCCGCGGCGGTGTACGTCCACGCTCCGTGGGTCAGTGGCACGCCCTTCGGCCGCCCGGTGGTGCCGGAAGTGTAGATGAGGCTGGCCAACTGACCCGGACTGATGGCTGCAACGCGCTCCTCGATGGCATTGGGCGAGTCGGCGAGCAGTTGCTTACCGAATTGCTCCAGCTCGTAAAGGGTGATCACCCAGTCGCCGTCGCCATTGCCGTCGATGATCACGACCTTGTTCACATCGGACAGTTCGGCACGGTGCTCGAGCAGCTTGTCGACCTGGGTCTGATTCTCGGCGACCACCACGCGACTACCGGAGTTGGCGACGATGTAGGCGACATCGCCGGCCATGGTCGTCGGATACACGGTGGTGGTCGCGGCGCTGGCGCACATCACGGCGAAATCGGCAAGCACCCACTCGTAGCGCGTCGATGACGCGAGCGCGACCCGATCCTGCGGGGCGATTCCCAGTGCGATCAGCCCGGCGGCGATGTGGTGCACGCGCTCTCCGACCTGCTGCCAGGTCACGCTCTCCCAGCTGTGCTCCTGTGGATAACGAAAAGCTTCCGTATGCGGGGTGGCGGCGACACGGTCGAGGAACATCCGTGCCACCGACGGCGCGCGATTCTCGATCTTCGTCAAGTCGGGCCTCTCCATTGAGGCGAGTGGTGCTTTCATTTTCCTAACCCGTTGGTGCGAAATCGAATACCGTTGGTGTGGTGATGTCGCTTTCAATCCTGCTGCGGTCCGGTGGGTTGGGGTAGTGACAAAAGTCACGCGGAGGTCGGCAAACGTCCCTTCGAGATGCATACCCGGGTTGCAACGGCTCTCAGCCGATCGGTCAACTGATAAATCGTCGTTGGCTTGCGCTGCAGCAGTGCCGCCGGCCCACACGTCGGGAGCCAAGAGCTCGACTCCCGGATTGCTCTGGTCTCGGTTCGGATCTGTCGAAGTCCTAGCCCGACAGGGTCCTTTGTCACTGCGCTTACCCGCAGAATGCCCGGGCACCGGCCGCGGCAGTCGCGTACCGTACATCAGGGGGCGGCGCACTGCGGGCTTGCGTCGCGAGCGCAGTGGCACACAGAAATTGGCGGGATGACCTCTTTAGCAACCGATCACCGTCGGCAGCCCAAGCGGGTGTGTAGGGCTCTCGCGCCGAATTGCCATGCGGTCTGGTATGAGCGCCGTTAATACCGTGGACCTGGCGGCGCTGCATGTGTTCGCCGATATCCCGGTTGAGGACCTGGAGGCATTGGCTGCCAATCTGGAGCCCCTGCATGCGGCCGCCGGCGAGGTCCTGATGCGGCAGGGAGAGCGAGCGGTGTCGTTTGCGATCATCGCGTCCGGTCGACTCGAGATCAGGCACGTCGGCGCAGATAGGCAGGTCGCGGTGACCGAGCTGTCGCCGGGGACGATTGTCGGTGAAATCGCTTTGCTGCGAAACGCATCCAGAATGGCGACGGTGATCGCGAAAGATGACGTGTGCGGCTATGTCGGATACGACGTCGCTTTCGAGTGCATGCTGGCCATGCCGGTGGTCGCCGAGCGGATGGTCCGTACCGCGCGGCAGCGGTTGGCCGCATACATCGCCCCGATCCCCGTATCGGCCGAAGACGGTGCTGGGCTATTGCTGCGCCCAGTCCTGCCCGGCGATGCCGAGCGTTTCAAGAGCAATGGTTCATTCTCGCGGAAGACCCTTTACCGGCGGTACCAGGGCGGCGCTCCGACCGAGGGGCGGCTGGCCTACCTGTTCGAGGTCGATTACGTTGACCACTTCGTCTGGGTCGTTACCGACGGCGTGGACGGGCCGGTCGTCGCCGACGCACGCTTCATCCGGGATAAAAACGACCTCGCCTCGGCAGAGGTTGCGCTCACCGTGGCGGATGCATACCAGGGCCGCGGGATCGGGACACTGCTGCTCGGCGCGCTGGCGGTCGCTGCACGAGTCGATGGCATCGAGCGGTTTCACGGCCGGGTGCTTTCCGACAACCCGCCCGCGCGTGCGTTGGGCGATAAGGTCAACGCCAGCTGGGAGCAGGAGGAACCCGGGGTGGTCACGACGACGGGGGAGATCCCGCCCCCCGATGACCTACCCCTCGATTACGACACGCGCCGGCAGATCCAGCACGTGGCCTGCCAGGTGATCCGTGCGTTCGATTGATCCGGCCGCGCAGCATGGAACCGTCCGGGCAAGGTCCTCAAAGGAGTTGGGCCATGAAGTCGCTCATAGTCTGCAGTTCGAAATCGCACGGCAATACCCGCCGGGTAGCCGATCGGATGGCAGAGGTGCTTGATGCCGAGGTCGTTGCACCCGAGTCAGTCGACCCCGAAACGCTCCGCGGATACGACCTCGTCGGCTTCGGGTCCGGCATTTACTGCATGACAGTGGACGCGAGGCTGCGGGACCTCATACGCCATTCGCCCGCCGTTGACAACGTCCCAGCGTTCACTTTCTTCACCAGCGGTGCGCGGAAGATTCGGCTGATGGACTACAACAAACCGGTTCGGAAACGACTCGAATCGAAGGGCTTTGAGGTGATTGGCTCGTTTTCTTGCCGCGGGTTCGACACCGTTGGGCCATTCGGATTCATCGGCGGGATAAACAGGGGGCGTCCTAACGACCGTGACCTGGATCGGGCCGCGGCGTTCGCGGCACGTCTCCGCGAAAAGGTCGGAGGCTCCCAGGCTAGTTCATGAAAGCTGGGAAGAGCCGGACGATGAAGGACAAATGACCGATGGCCGGGCGGTGCCCCGCGGGCAACCGTTCGGCGATCGGCTTAGCATCATTGAGCCGTTACGACTGTTTGCCGCCTACCGCTTGGCCGGCGCTTCGCACCACGCTGCGGAAGAACTCAATCCGCCCGGTGACCAACTCCTCAGTTAAATCCAGGGCGGCGTTGATGACGTTCTTGCGTCCCGACTCATCGGGGAGGTCTCCACCTACCTGGTCGACAAACTTGCGGACGGCGTCGATGGCCTGCTTACGGCTTGCCTCGACCGATTCGAGCACCTCGTCAGACAGTTCAGCCCAACGTGACTCGGCCTTTTCCGGTGCGTGTGTCATGATCAATCTCCTCAAATCTTGCTGGTATGGCGCTGCAGATTCTCTGTCGCAGCGAACGGCAATTTATGCCAAACCAAACGCTATGGCTTCCAGGCCACCGGCGCGAGTGCCTAAAGTCCTCGTTCACCTCATCGTTGGTCCCAAAATCGGAGCGTCGGTGACCTGTTGGTTGCCAATCAGGGATAGCGAGCTGCCGGTAGCCGGCGACATAGTGTGCAGGGCATATTGGCGTGGCGCTCGAGGACCATTGACCCTCGCGAACGGCACATCCGCCGGCGCAGACTGGCGCCATGGCCAACGTGACCAAAAGGATCACTGAGACTTCGGTGGCGCTCGCGGTGCTCTACGGTGCGCGACGGTACTACCGCAATTGGGGTACAACCAAGGCCGAATGTCAGATGCAGCTGCCCGGCGACACATTGGTCGCCGATCCGGCGATCCAGACGACCGAGGCGTTGTACATCGACGCGCAGTCATCTGCGGTGTGGCCCTGGCTCTTGCAGATGGGGCAGGACAAAGCCGGCTTCTACGGTTTGGATGGACTGAAAAGCCTGGTTGGCCTGCGCCATTATGACGACGATCGAATTCACCCCGAATGGCAACAGCTTGCGGTGGGGGACGTCGTGCGTCTGTCTTCCCAAGGCTGGATGGGACTACCAGACGGGTGGACGTTGAGTGTCGCCGCGATCGTGCCCGAGAAGTACATCGTGCTGAATACCACGGGAGAAGATTCGCGCTGGAATGTGGTGTGGTCATTCCACCTCCAGCCGCACTGGGAGGACCGTGTCCGACTTCTTACTCGCGCCAGAATCGCTTTACGCCACCCAGGCGAAGTGTTTGCAATGGAACTGGCTAGGCCGATAGTGGCTTTCGGCACGCGAGGATTGCTGCTTGGAATCAAGCACAGGCTCGAGCGGCTGCCACCCGCGCAGTCGCAGCCGGCTTCGAAAGCGGTTGATAAGCAGCGTATTTGACCCTGTGCCGCTCGCGGGCGGCCAGCTTCTGGCGGTGAGCGCGCAATACGACGCCGGGAGCCCGGTCTCGCGGCCGCTGAAGCGATGTGCGGGTGCAGGTCCACTGGTTGTAGCAAAGGTCCAACGACCCTAGTGCGCGCTACGGCGTCGCTTTAGTGTCGGCAATAGGCGGGAGATGCCGAGGGCATCTATCACCCCTTATTTCTTTGGAGGTTTTGAGGTGCACGATGAAATCCCAATGGGACGGATAGCCGGGTTTCCGGTGAAGGTCCACTGGAGCGTGCTGGTCATCCTGTGGTTGTTTACCTGGAGCTTGGCAAGCACGCTGCCTGGCACGGTCAAAGGGTATTCGCCGGTGGTCTACTGGCTGGCCGGAACGTGTGGCGCGCTGGTTCTCCTGACGTCGCTGGTGGCGCATGAACTCGCCCACGCGGTCGTGGCCCGTCGTACGGGAGTCAGCGTGGGGAGCGTGACGCTATGGCTGTTCGGCGGTGTGACGACCCTCGGCGAGGCCAAGACACCCAAAGCGGCGTTCCGTATCGCATTCGCGGGTCCGGCCACCAGCCTTGTCCTGTCTGCGGCATTCGCCGGACTGGCGATGGGTCTCGACAGCGTGCGGGCCGCGACCATCGTGGTCAGTGTTGCTTGGTGGCTGGCCGCCGTCAACTTGCTGCTGGGCCTGTTCAACCTGTTGCCGGGCGCCCCTTTGGATGGTGGCCGCCTGGTGCGCGCCTATCTATGGCGCCGCCACGGCGATAGCGTGCGTGCCTCAGTCGGCGCTGCGCATGCCGGACGAGTGGTCGCAATTATCTTGATCACGTTGGGGTTGGCTGAGTTTCTGTTGGGTGGCCTTATCGGTGGTGTGTGGTTGGCGTTCATCGGCTGGTTTATCTTCGTTGCCGCTCGCGAGGAGGAAACACAGGTGACGACCCGTCAGGCTTTGGCTGGGCTGCGCGTTGCCGACGCTATGACCGCCCAGCCACACGCTGCTCCCGGCTGGCTTACCGTGGAGGATTTCATCGAGCGCTATCTGCTCGGTGACCGTCACTCGGCATACCCGGTTGCCGACCAGGATGGATCGATCGTGGGACTGGTCACGCTGACGCAGCTGCGCGGCGTTGCGCCCACCCAGCGCGCCATTACCACTGTGCGTGAGATCGCGCTTCCGCTGCACAGCGTGCCGACCGCGGCCCCGCACGAGCCGCTTAGCACGTTGATTGATCGGTTGGCAGCAGCCGGTCACGGTAGCCGTGCGCTGATCATCGACGGGGGCAAGGTGATCGGCATCGTCACGCCAAGCGATCTTGCCCGGCTGATCGATGTCTACCGGCTCGCCCACCCGGGACCGGGCCTGTCCGCGCATCGTCAAGATGCTGACAACGATTCCGGCGCCGGTGATCCGGTATCGGATCGATACCGCCAGTTGGTTCGGCAACCGCTCGGAGAGGAGCACGGACGATGAAACCGATCATCGTGGGAATCGATGGGTCGCAGGCGGCGATCGCGGCGGCGTTGTGGGCTGTCGATGAGGCCATCAGCCGCGCCGCGCCACTGCACCTCATCTCGGTTATCAAGCAGACACATCCATCCCCGGAAGACTTCGCTCGCGACCTGGCGCATGCCGAGAAGTCGCTTCGCGAAGCACAGTTCGCGGTTGAGGCGAGCGGGAAACCCGTCAAGCTCGAGACCGAGATCCCACGTGGTCCGGCCGGACCGGTGCTCGTGGAGGCATCGCGCGACGCCGAGATGGTCTGCGTCGGCTCCGTCGGGATCGGGCGCTACGCCCGCTCGATCTTGGGCTCGAGCGCAACCGAACTCGCTGAAAAGGCACACTGTCCGGTTGCCGTCATACGTACCAATCGGGACCACTCAGCGCCCGACATCAATTGGATCGTGGTCCGTATGGTCGACGCACCTGGCAACGATGCCATCGTCAAATACGCGGCATCGGAAGCGAAGTTGCGCAGGGCGCCCTTGCTCGTCCTGGGAGGCCGACCAGAGGAACTCACCGAGCGTGCCGACGGCGAGTTCGAACGTCGCGTCGAGGATTGGCGGCACCGTCATCCCGAGGTGCGTGTCTACCCGATCACCACCGAGTTCGCGATCGCCAGCTTTCTGAGCATCAACGACGAGCGAGTCCAGCTCGCAGTGATCAGTGGCGACGAGGCCGATCAGCTGGCGCAGCTTGTCGGGCCTTCAGGCCACCCGCTCTTCCGGCATCCTGAATGCTCGGTGCTCGTCGTCCGTGGGTAGGCGCCAACGTGGGACCTTAGGTCACCGACTCGCGTGCCACGATGACCGGGATCTGCGCCATCTGGGCAACCGCTTCGCCGACTGAACCCACCAGCATTTCGGCGAATCCGCCGCGGCCTCGGCTGCCGACCACGACAAGCTGGGCATCTGCCGACCGTTGGACGAGCTGGCGTGCCGGCTTGTCGCACACAACGGCGCGGCTCACCCGTACCTCGGGAAATTCTTCATGCCAACCCGCCAAGCGCTCGGCCAATACCTCTTCGGCCATCGATTGTGTAGCCGGCCAATCGATTCCGGGCCACTCAGACACGTCGGCATCGCTCCACGCGTGCAGAGCAACCAACCCCACTTTGCGGCGTGAAGCCTCATCGAATGCGATTGCGGTCGCCAACTCGGATGCCGACGAGCCATCAATGCCGACCAAAACCGGCGCTTGACTGGGATGCGGCATCGACGGGTCCTCGTCGTGGACGATCGCCACCGGACAATGCGCATAACGGAGCAGGCCCGAGCTCACAGAGCCAAGGAGCTGGCCCGGCCATCGGGTACTTCCGCGACACCCCGTGACCACCAACTCTGCTTCTTTGGACAAGTCGACCAACGTGGGGACGGCTGCCGAAGCCAAGATTTCACTGTGGACCTCAGCGGGACCTCCATGCTGAGAAGCCTCTTCAACGACTTTGAACGCCTCGTCGACGAGTCGGCGCCCTCGATCGCGCTGCCAACGCGCCAGGCCTGCCGGCAACCGCACATTCGGCCACGTCGCGACCTCGGGGGAGATCGCGTGCACGAGAGTTACTGGGATTTTGCGTAGCTCGGCGTCGCGAGCCGCCCACTGCACCGCTACCTTGGCGGCTGGTGATTCGTCGATGCCGACGACGATTCCCAATCGCGTGTTACGTGATGACATGGCCCATCCCTTGCTCGTTGGCGCGTTCGTTCGCTGTGCCGAATTGGATTTACCTGGCGCCGATTCGCTGGAGATTGCCCGTTCGTGTTTCCGGGTTCAGAAGCCCCTACCAGACTCCGTACGGTTGGCTGGTAGGGCTCTCCGCGTACGCGTACGTCACGCGGCGCGTGGGAGATCCGGGCTTGATGTGTTCGCCGGCTCCGCAGGCTGACTCGGCGCCGTGCTCCAGCCGACGTAGGTCAGATACAGCCCGACCAGTCCCATGAAGGTGTCGACGCTGACCCACAAGGCAGTCATGCCGATCGCGGCGTTGGCGGCCGAGAGGAAGGCATGGGGAAAAGCCATCAGAAATGCCGCGCGTAGCGCGAGAACCCAACCCGCAACGGACACCGTGATCGCCGCAGCACCCTGCCAGTACTGGTGAAGCGCGATGATGACCAGGGAGGCCAGCAGCAAAAAGGCACCGGTGACCCAAGGCCACGCGCTGCTGGCCTCGAAGTCCGCAAGCAGTGTTCGCATGTCCGCTGCACGGGCCACTGTCGTAGCGGCGGCGATGATAAAGAACGGTCCGAGCACGCGGGCGAACATACGCGTTCGGAACTGCTGTAGTTGGTGAGTGCTCATTTGTCGCACCTCCATTGATGCCGGGCATCCATGACGGATGATCCGCTACTTCTTGAGACGCATACGTCCCGTACGGACATTTGAGCATTCGACCCAAGCCCAGTGGGAGTGTCGGAAGTCCCTTTTTATTTGGGACGTTTGGGGTGAACTGCGCCGGGTGAAACGACTGTGCCGGCGTGGCTCGTCGGGCTTGCCAGGACCAACGGCGGCCCATCTGAGGACCAATGGCTCTCAGAAGCTCGGGCGGGAACTAATAGCGTTGTGTAGGGGTGTCGATCAACGGCAGCCAACCGAAGCCGATTTCGGAGACGCGCGATGAGCAAAGTACCTACACGCCCGTCGATCGTCGTCGGCATCGACGGCTCGAGAGCGGCAATCCACGCCGCACTCTGGGCCACCGATGAAGCAGTCAGTCGTGACATCCCGCTGCGTCTGCTCTACGCGATCGAACCCGATGATGTTCGAACCCCGCCGGACAGGGCGGCCAGAAGGCTCGCGATCGCAGAGAACGCAATTCGTTACGCGTTCACAGCGGTTGAAGCCGCGGACAAGCCGGTCAAGATCGAAGTAGAGATCACCCAAGAGCGGCCGATCAGATCGTTGATCCGAGCTTCGGCGTCGGCGGACATGGTGTGCGTCGGTGCCGTGGGCATGCACCACTTCCGGCCGGCGCGGGTGGGCTCCACCGCCGCGGCCCTCGTCGGATCGGGACTTTGCCCCGTGGCCATCATTCGAGACCAGGGCCACCGAGAAGGACCGCGCTGGATCGTTGTGGGCACCGACGGGTCTGCCGAAAACAGCGCGTTGCTGGGGGGCGCAATCGAGGAAGCACGGCTGCGCAACGCACCGCTGAAGGTAATCACCTGCCGGCAAACTGGCGACAGCGAAATCGCCGACGACGGCGCAGCCGGAGTCGACGGTAACTCGATACGTGCCAACTCAGACCGCCAGCTTGCACGGTGGACGTGGTGCGATCCGGAACTCCTGGTAGAGGCGGTGGAAGTTCGAGGCGGCCTTCTGGACTACCTCGTTGAGAACAGCCGATCGGTGCAGTTGGTTGTCGTTGGCGCAGGCGAAAGTACGGATGCGGAGCAACTTCTGGGACCGGCTGGCGATGCGGTGCTGCACAACTCAGACTGCTCGGTGCTGATTGTCGATCCGCAGCATTTGCGCTGAACGGCGCCATGACGTTGTGAGTTTGCAGACGTGGCCGCCTGGACTGGCCCCGGTTCTTCCTCGGTGACTTTGGTCTCTAGAGCAGGGTGTTCACCTAGGAGACGCTAGCTGGGGGAAGAGAGCAGACCCCATTTTGAGGAGGAGCGCATGATCGAATTGCTGAAAGGCTTTCCCGACAACGTGGCGGCGTTCGCGGTACACCGGCAGGTGACGAAGGCCGATTACGACCGGGTGCTGATACCCGACTTTGAAGATCGGTTACATCGTCACAAAAAATTACGCATTTACCTCGAGATAGCCTCTGATTTAGAGGGTTTCGATCCAGGGGCAGTCTGGGAGGATCAGAAGCTCGGCTGGAAACATTTTTTCGACTGGGAACGCTGTGCAGTGGTCACTGACGTCACCTGGGCGAAACACATCGCGAAATTTAGCGAGTTTCTGGGCTTTCTGTGGCCTGGGGAATACCGGGCGTTTCCAGAAGCTGAAGCCAGCAGGGCACACGATTGGATTGAAGACAAGGAATAACCGTCCGCCAACCGGGGCTGCTGCCCGTCTCGGATCTCCTTTGGTGCTGACGAACTCATGAGGTACGTGCCCAGAAAGCGAGCGCGCCATGAAGATTAGCCAGAGAAGCGGTGGGGCTGCCACGGAGCGAGGTCGCGAACGGGTCTTGGTCAGAGTTGATTTCCCGGCGATCCGCGTCATCACCGCGCTTATACTCCTGTGCATCTTGGCCTGCTTGACGGTACTGGTCGTGCGCGAACAACTTGGCTACTACCGGGCTGCGCCGGGCCGATTGGGGTGGTCGGTGGCGCTACTTGCCGCGGCGGCTCTGATTGCGCGCGGCATTTTTCTTGGAAGACCGGTGACTATTGGGCATGCGGTGGCCGCGGTGGCCGCGGTGTGCGCAGGGTTGGGTGCGCACTTGCTGTCGATCGGGGTGCTCGGAGACATTCTGGTCGCCGGCAGCGGGCTCGTGCTCATGTTGCCTACCACGGCGCAACCGCAACCAGAGCTGCTGGAACAGGTGTGGGCACTGGTCAACGCAACACGCGGGGATCCGCTGGCGCCTTTTGCCATGCATTCGAGTAAGAGCTATCACTTCAACATTGGCAACACCGCGGCGATCGCTTACCGCACCCGGCTTGGGTTCGCCGTAGTCAGCGGTGACCCGATCGGCGACGTCAGCCAATTCGACTGCTTGGTAACCGAATTCGTCCGCATGTGCCGAATGCGGGGCTGGCGGATCATCGTATTGGCTGCCGGTCAGCGGCACGTGGGGCTGTGGCGCGCCGAGACGCTCGGCCAGCCGACGCTGGCTGTGCCGATCGGGCGCGACGTCGTCGTCGATGTTCGCCACTTCACCACGGCGGGCCGACGTTATCGCAACTTGCGCCAGGCCGTGCAGCGTACCCACAATTGCGGGGTCACGACCGAGTTTGTCGATGAGCGGGATCTCGACGGCACGCTGATCGCCGAGCTAACCGAGGTGTTGTACGCCGCGCACCGTGCCGCGCGTACCGAACGCGGTTTTTGTATGAGCCTTGACGGCGCCCTGCAAGGCCGGTTTCCTGGCATCAAGCTGGCCATCGCGCGCGACCGGTTCGGGCAGGTGGTGGCCTTTCACCGCTACGCGACAGCCGGAGCAGGATCAGAGATCTCCCTCGATGTGCCATTCCGGTGCCCGAAAGCCCCCAACGGCGTTGACGAGCGGCTCAGCATCGACATGATTGCCGAGGCGAAAAGCGGCGATGCACTGCGACTTTCGCTGGCGTTCGCGGCGTTTCCGGAGATCTTCGACGCCATCCACCCGGACCTGCTGCAGCGCGTCGCATATCGGTTAATCCATTTGATGGATCCGTTGATCCGCCTTGAGTCCCTTTACCGCTACCTCCGCAAGTTCCGCTCGTTGGCCGAGCAGCGCTATGTCGTCATTTCTGCCCACCACATCCCGGCTGCCCTGATGGTGTTGTTGTCGCTGGAGTTCATGCCGCGCCCGCGCCTGCTGCAGCGCGGCGGTAGATAGCTCCTGCCCCTCATAGTCAGAGCATTCCGGCCGCAGCGTGCGCTCAGGCGTGAATTGATTGCTCCATGGGCGGCGAGCCGAACTGGAAACGTCGGCCCGTGACTGTTTCCGGAATTACCCGCACATAGTGCGTCTTATTGTCAGACGCCGTCCACGGTAATACCTGAGCGCGCTCCGCGTCCTCGATTTCTTCAGCGGTACGAAGCGAGCGCGCGTGGCCTTTGATGATCACGCTCCAGCCCTCGGCGACATTATGATCGTCGACCTCGAACACCACTTGATTGTTGATGGCGGTGCTGACCAACTTGGTGCCCTCAGCGGTGCGAAACAGGATCGTGTGGCTATCAACAACGTAGTTCACCGGAAAGATCTCGGGCCGGCCGCCAACGCTCGTGACCAGTCGCCCCAGCGTCACACCTGCGATTAGATCCCAGCATTCGTGCACCGGCAGGATAGTGACACCATCATCGTTTTGGATTTGGTACGTCATAGCGACAAGGCTACTGAAGGAAGCCGTGAATTGCGCCCGCCAAAGGTCCTGGCCTCGCAGGGACCAAAGTTGTGCGACCGGCTGGCGGGGGTTCGTGCGAGTGGTCTCGCTCGCGGAGTACTAGCGGATCTGAAAGACATCGCCCAACGGATTCCGTGGTGTAGGTGCCGGAGGACTTTCCATTGACGGTGCTATCCCGACGCGGATCAGAACCTGTGGCTCGCCGCGCTGCCCGATGAGGCTGCGCACGACATCGCGGCTTTCATCAATCTCGATCAGATGGGTCAGTGTGCAGGTCGCCATGCCGGCCGCGGCGCATTCCAGCAAGACGGTCGACAGAACCTCGCCACACCTCAACGCATCCGCTCTGGTGTCTTTCGCGGTCGACAACACGAGGATTTTCGACCAGTCCACCGTGACCTCAGGACGCCGATCCAGGTGGCTTCTGACCGGAAACTGCCGCCCCACATCGACGCGGCGGTGTTCTTCATCAGACGCCAGCGCGCTTGGGGGCACACCCTCGTTTGCTACGAACGGTGACGTCCACCAATCTAATTCGAGTTGATATGACAAATCATCGCGTCGAACTGCTTCGGCGAGCTCTGAGGCCACGACTAGCTGCGGTCGCGCGTCATCGGAGAGCACATGTAGTGTCACGGGGCTGTCATCGATCGCGCTGCGTAGGACGGGTTCGAAGGAATCCCAGTAGGTGGGCCGACCCAGCGGTAGCCGATCGGTTCTGCGTTGCAGAATCGCTGTGGCGCGATCGCGATGGGCGTCGGTGACGTGGTCAACGGAGCTGAATTCGATCGATGCCAGCAGGTCGGCGTCCTTCGGGTTGGGAAATCGTTTGATGCCCGCGTGCCAACCCGCTGCCAGCATCGCGACACGAAGATGATCGAGCGCTGCGCCACAACTGATGATCGCTTCGCGACCCGAGTCGTCGGTGCCTGGAACTGTGCGGTGACGATCGACGAAGAGGCGCAGAATGCCGCCCTCGGCCACCCACAGCCACGGCTGGCTGTTGTGCACTGATGGAGCCCGGCAAGCCAGTAGCACCGCGTTCTTGAGAACTTGGGTTTCCGGTGTCGCATGCACGATGTCACAACCCCTTGCCGAGTTTTACGGTCCACTGACGACGTTAGGAGAGATTAGCGTTGGCGACTAGGGTCATGTGTCCTCGTCGACAGGGCCATTCGGCGCCAACGGCGCGTTTTGTCAATGACATCCGGGGACCAAGGACTCTCGTCACCCGTATGCGCATGCCCGAGGCTTGTGGCTACGTCAAGAGGCAGGTGGAGACGATGACCCAAACAATGTTGGACATCGAGTTGATCACGACGGCAGTGGAGTTGGCGTGTTGCGCTCCGTCGCTGCACAACAGCCAGCCGTGGCGGTGGGTTGGCAGCACCACGAGTGTCGACCTATTCGTCGATCCACAGCGAACACTGACATCGACTGACAAGTCAGGTCGAGAAGCGATCATCAGCTGTGGCGCCTCGCTCGATCACTTCCGGGTGGCGATGGCCGCCATAGGTTGGGATGCAAACGTGGAGCAATTTCCCAACCCGAACAATCTTGACCACCTGGCATCGATCGACTTCGCTTCCGTCGACTACGTAACGCAGGCGCGGCGCGACCGCGCCGACGCGATATTGCGTCGCCGGACCAACCGGCTACCGTTTCGTCCGCCAAAGCACTGGTCGTCGTTCGAAACAGTGCTGCGCAGCTCATTGGAGAACGAATTGGTGACCCTTGACGTACTATCCGATAACGTGCGCTCGCGGCTGGCGGAGGCGTCACGCCTGACCGAAGCCCTGCGGCGCTATGATGACCAATATCATGGTGAATTAGATTGGTGGACAGCGCCGTTGAGGGTTTCAGAAGGGATACCCCAAAGCGCCCTGGTGTCAGAGTCGGACGGCGGCAGGGTGGACGTGAATCGTCGGTTCCCTACCGACCCATTGGATCAGCGGAACTCTTCGGGTACCTATGATCAAGCGAAGATCGTGGTGCTGTCCACACTCGGGGATACGCGCGTCGATGCCCTTAATTGCGGCCAGGCGCTTTCTGCCGTCCTGCTGGAGTGCACGATGGCTGGACTGGCAACGTGCCCGGTAACGCATATCACGGAGCTGGAGGCCAGCCGGGACATTGTCCGGGATCTCATCGGCGGGCCAGGAGCCGTACCTCAAGTTTTGATTCGAGTCGGTATCGAACCCCGGGACGAGCCGGTTCCCGCGCCGACGCCGCGGCGACCCTTGACCGACGTATTGGAAATTCGCCGCTAACCTGCATGCCATTTCGTGCCCGTCTCGCTTGACGACTGCCACAGCGGCCAGCACGATGTCACGTGTCGGCCGATGAGCGAAGCCCACACGGGCGTCGCCGTCGGCCTGCTCGCTGCCGCACTGATGCAACCATCTCGTTGCCGAGACTGCTTCCAGCAACCGGTCGCCTCAACGGAGGTGACGAGATTAGACACGCCACCGAACACAACCAGTGGCGAAGCGGTGAGCTCGGCGGCCCGAGTCAAACAACTGCTAGGGGAGTGGCATCATGCCGGTGAGTCGGCGCGATTTGTTGAAATGGGGGGGTGTCGCCACCATGGCCTCCGCCGGTGGTATTGGCGCCGCGGTGGGTTGTTCGCGCCGATCGCCCTCGCCGTCGAACAGCAGACCCGACTACACGCTGCATATCGGTACCGGCACCGTCGAGTTGGCGCCGGATCGTGTGGTCTCCACGGTCGTCTACAACGGGCAGTTCCCGGGACCGCTGCTGCGGTTCAAGCAGGGCCAAACCGCCTGGGTGGACATCCACAACGACACTGACACGCCTGAGCAGCTGCACTGGCACGGCCTGCAGTTACCGGTCGAGGTCGACGGTGCCGCCGAAGAAGGCACCCCGTACATCCCTGCCCACGGGATGCGACGCATCTCGTTGACGCCCGGCCCGGCAGGATTCCGCTTCTATCACACCCACCTCGTTGCAGGCGCCGACTTGGCGCGGGGCCAATACAGCGGCCAGGTTGGTCCGGTCTACATCGAGCCGAAGCAGAATCCCGGAGCCTACGACCAGGAGATCTTCCTAACCCTCAAAGAGTTTCAGCCCGCCTTCAGTACCAAAGGCGACATGGACGCCGATTTCCTGACTGGCGACCAAGACCCCGACCTGAAGACCAAGGGGGAGTCGGCGATGGCCGCCTCACTTGCGCGGGGCATGCCGCGCGGTTACGAGGTGGGCTACGACTCATTTGCGATCAACGGACGCATGCTCGGCCACGGCGAGCCGATCCGGGTGCAAACTGGCCAGCGGGTCCTGCTGCACGTGCTCAACGGCAGCGCCGGCGAGAACCGCAGCCTGGCGTTGCCCGGACACAGTTTCACGGTTGTCGCGCTGGACGGCAACCCGGTGCCGCACCCCGCGCCGGTGCCGGTGCTCTGGCTTGGTGCCGCCGAACGGATCTCGGCGATCGTGCAGATGGGCAACCCCGGGGTGTGGGTGCTTGGGGATCTTGCTGATTCTGACCGGCAGAATGGCATGGGCATCGTGGTCGAATACTCCGGCCGCAGCGGCAGTCCGCAGTGGGCGCCACCGCCGCCGTTCAGATGGGACTATCGTCTGTTCGCCACACCCAAACCGGCTCCGCCAGCCATTCCCGATCACAGCATCGACATGCTCATCGAGAAACGCAACGCCGCCAACAATGGTTTCAACGTGTGGACCCTCAACGACCGACCGTTCGAGATGGGCACCAATCAACTCGTCTACGACATCCAGCTGGGCAAGCGCTGCCGGATCCGCTTGCGCAACGCCACCGACGACATCCACCCCATCCACCTGCACCGGCACACCTTCGAAATCACCCACGTCGCCGGAACGCCCACCGCAGGGCTACTCAAGGACGTCGCAATGCTCGGCGGTTACCAGAGCATGGACATCGACTTCCTCGCCGACCAAGCGGGCATGTCACTGTTTCATTGCCACCAACAACTCCACATGGATTACGGATTTATGGCGCTGCTGCACGCGAGCTGACCCGCAGACGGCAGCAGCTGATCACACACGGTTCCGCCCTTGGAGGGTTATGATCGCGACCGCCGCACGCCGCGACGATCGGTCAGGGAGCCCCATGAATGTAGTCAACGGCCTACCGGCCCATGTTCTGCTCGTGCACTTTATTGTGGTACTCGCACCACTAACTGCCCTGCTTGAGATCGTTTGCGCGCTATGGCCGGCCGCGCGCAGGGGACAGCTCCTGTGGCTCACGCTGATCCTCGCGGTGGTGGTCACTGTGTTGACGCCAATCACGATAAACGCAGGAGGTTGGCTGTATGACCTGCGGCGTAACCCGGATCCGATCTTGCGCGAGCATGCCGAGCGGGGCGACACAATGATCTATTTTTCTGTTGCGCTACTCGTCGCCGTAATCGCACTTGTGGGATTTCGCTTTGCCGAACGCCGAACTCACAAGTTCGGGTTGGCAATCAGAATCGTCGTGGCGATTATGGTCTTGGCCGTTGGGGTTTCGTCGATGATCCAGATTTACCGCATCGGTGACGCCGGAGCCCAGTCGGTGTGGGGCAACGAAATCCCGCGTCTGAAGAAGTCCAACGGAACCTAGCGACCGCCGGTCGTCGAAAATCACGCGGGGTGGCACAGGTCGGGTCAGGCTTCGTCTGAAGATAATTCTTTGGCCCCGAACCCTTCACGAGCTCCACGAGAGGGCATAAAGACCTTGAGGCGAGGACCAAGGCCTCTGATCGTTCATCGGCGTCATCCGTACCGTTCTGGATAGTGTCACTAATGTCCTTCGTTGCATGGAGTTCACGATGTTTGATCGGTATCCACCGAAGTCCGTAGTCGTTGGGGTTGACGGATCGGAAGCGGCAATTCGCGCCGCCAGGTGGGCCGTCGACGAGGTAGCCGGAACCGATATCCCGCTGCGTCTGTTCTACGTCACCAAACCGAATCGCGGCGCTAGCCCAAGCGAATCCAGAGCGGCGCTGGCAGCGGCCGAGGAAGTTGTGCACGACGCCTACACCGCTATCGACGTCATCGGCATGCCATTGAAGGTTGAGATGGAAGTCATTGAGGGTCAGCCGGTACCGGCGCTGATTGCTGCTTCACGTTCCACGTCGTTGCTATGCGTCGGAGACACGGGTTCCGCGCAGCACCCAGAGAACTGGTTAGGTTCCACCGCGAAGGAAGTGGCGGCATCTGCCCATTGCTCGGTTGTTATCGTCCGAGGTGACCCCCATGATACGGGCACAATCGGCCGCGGTTGTATTGTTGCACGCGTTGATGACTCACCAGATGACATCGACGTTCTGGATTTAGCGTTCAACGAGGCTCTGCGGAGGCGCGCTCCGCTACGGGTGCTGGCGACAGCACAATCGCGATTCAACAACCTTCAGGAGGATCGGGGTTCTGTAGCCGGCAACATTCACCTGAGGCATGGCAAGGACAATTATCCCGATGTCAAAGTCGACACCGTTCTGCTCGAAGGCTCCTTCGTTGACTATCTCGCCGAGCATGCCACATCGATCCAGCTGGTTACGCTCGGTGCGAATCGATCTGGCGAAGTTCAACAGCTTCTCGGCGATCGTGGCGCTCTGATCCTGCGTAATAGCGGCTTCTCGATGTTGCTGGTCCGTGTCTAGCGTCGGACCGCTGGTAGAGCGAACGGTTAGGTGTCGTTAGTCGAAACTCGCGATTTGCAATGGAGATAGTTAAGCAGTGGGGCCAGTGCCGGCCTGGTCGCAGGGTGGGCAACGACCCTGACACACGGAGAAGGTGCCTTTTGTCGGTCAGGCCGTGTTGCGTACGGCGGTTGGATAGACGGATCACCGTGTAGTAGATGACTTCGGACCCTATTGCCGACCTGTTCACCACCGAGACCATGGGACGACTTAGAGATCCTGAAGCGCCGCTTCCGCAAAGGACGTGAAATGGGTATTACGTTAGGCCATCCGGCTCTGTTCTCCGACTCCGATTTAGATGCGCTGACGTCCCAATTCTTGACCTCGACCTACGCTGATAAGGCATACGCTGATTGGCCGCTGGATCGACGCCTCGACGGGTTTCTCCGTCGCCGGGGCATGTTCCGTATCGCCGAAGACGGCGATGCATACGACCTCGTCCTCAACCACGTCATGAGGCACGTCGGCATGGCGTCCCACTCAGGCTTTGAATAGCCGAGATCCGACAAACGGCCTCCGCTGCGGGGACTTCGGTCCCTATCGCCGAGGGTGGCGGGCTGGTCGGATGGACATTGTCCGTTTGGACCAACTGCAAGATTCAGGAGACATCATGAGCACCCTCCCCGTTCGGCGTCATCACCCGAGGTCGCTCTTCCCGGAGTTTTCAGAGTTCTTCGCTGGATTTCCTGCCTTGGCCGGACTTCGTCCCACCTTCGACACCCGCGTGATGCGGCTGGAGGACGAGATGAAGGATGGCCGCTACGTAGTGCGTGCCGAAATGCCAGGCATAGATCCGGCGAAGGACATCGACATCACCGTGCGCGATGGACAACTGAGCATCAAGGCCGAGCGCAGCGAGAAGAAAGATTTCGATGGGCGCTCGGAATTCTCATACGGCTCATTCCTGCGCACCGTGTCGCTGCCGCCCGGCGCCGACGAAGACAACATCGAGGCCACATACGACAAAGGCATCCTCTCTGTCTCGGTAGCGGTTTCGGAGCCGAAACCGGCAGAGCGCCATGTCCAGGTCCAGTCTGTCAACTGACGATTAGCGTGGTTCCCAAATGACGAGCACAGCTGATGTCGCACCGCACTCGCCGCGGCGCGTGTTCCGCGACCGCCGCGAGGCCGGCAGGGTGTTGGCGAACCTCCTCAGTGCCTATCGAGATCGACAGGATGTGATTGTCCTGGGGTTGGCCAGGGGTGGAGTGCCTGTTGCGTGGGAAGTGGCAGCCACGCTGCACGCCCCGCTGGATGCCTTCATCGTGCGCAAACTCGGTGCCCCCGGCCATGAAGAGTTTGCGTTTGGAGCGTTAGCTAGTGGGGGCCGCGTGGTGGTCAACGACGATGTGGTGCGGGGATTGCGGATCAGCCCGCAGCAACTACGCGACATCGCCGAGCGTGAAGGCCGGGAGTTGGTCCGACGGGAGGCCGCCTATCGCGGCGGACGTCCGCCCATCGATCTGACCGGCAAGACCGTCATCCTTGTCGATGACGGGTTGGCGACCGGCGCAAGTATGTTCGCCGCGGTGCAGGCATTACGCGAGGCCGAGCCCGCGCACATCGTGATCGCGGTGCCGGCGGCGCCGGAGTCCACCTGCCGGGAATTCGCCGGCCTGGTCGACGACGTTGTATGCGCGACCATGCCCACCCCATTTTCCGCGGTCGGAGAGTCGTTCTGGGACTTCCGGCAGGTTACTGACGACGAAGTTCGTAAGCTGCTCACCACCCCGACGACAGACGGCGCGACGAGCAGACCCGCGGTGCGAACAGCAGCCGAGATCGTCAGCAACTTTGCTATCGATGCCCCTGCGGGTATCCCGCCGCGCGAGACGTTGGAGGAGCTGATTGGCGACGCGCGCATCGTATTGATCGGTGAGAGTTCGCACGGGACCCACGAGTTCTACGAGGCTCGGGCCATCATCACCAAATGGCTGATCGAGGAGAAGGGATTCTGCGCCGTCGCCGCGGAAGCGGACTGGCCCGACGCCTACCGAGTGAATCGGTACGTTCGCGGTGTCGGCGAGGACAAGAACGCCGATGAGGCGTTGAGCGGATTCGAACGCTTCCCGGCCTGGATGTGGCGCAACACTGTCGTCCGTGACTTCGTCGACTGGTTACGCACACGCAACCAACGCCAGGAGTCAAACGGTCAGCGGCAAGCCGGCTTCTATGGACTGGACCTCTACAGCCTGCACCGGTCGATGGACGAAGTGATCACCTACCTTGAGAAGGTCGACCCGAAGGCCGCGGCCCGGGCCCGGGCCCG